>Ga0105044_10004167_pt1 | contig 19856 bp, 7 predicted proteins | sample MAT01_FD_78092 | JGI IMG/M metagenome (GOLD analysis project Ga0105044, IMG submission 78092) | Freshwater microbial communities from Lake Fryxell liftoff mats and glacier meltwater in Antarctica - MAT-01 | ecosystem: Environmental > Aquatic > Freshwater > Ice > Liftoff microbial mat | place...
ACGAAGATCGCCCCCGCGTCGGTGAAGGTCTGGATCGCGATCTCCGCCGCCGTGTCGAACTGGTCGGAAGTCTGCGGCTGCAGCGAGCCGTACGACCCGTTGGCGACCACGATGTTGACCCCGCGCCGACGCATCATCGTCATGTAGTCGAACGCGCCGATCTGCGCAAACGACGGGCTGTTGCCCTCGTCCGGGAAGATCTTCATCGCCATCAGCGAGCTGGTCCAGTTCACGCCCGCGACGCCGATCCCGTTGTTGCCCACGGCCCCGATCACGCCCGCGACCGACGTCCCGTGCCCCTGCGTCGCCGGGTCGGTCGGGTTGTTGTCGCCCTGGCCCTGGTCGCCGCCGGCGAAGTCCCAGCCGTTGATGTCGTCGATGAAGCCGTTCTGATCATCGTCGATGTTGTTGCCCGGGATCTCGCCGGGGTTGCGCCAGAGATTGGCCCGCAGGTCCGGGTGGTTGGTGTCGATGCCCGTATCGAGCACGGCGACGACCACCTGCCGCGAGCCCGTCGAGACGTCCCACGCCCGCTGGCTGCTGATATCGGCGCCCACCGCGCCCGCCGGCGAGTTGCCCAGCGGGAGCCCGGTGTTGCTGTGGGGCCACTGCTGCCCATAGGCGCCGTCGTTCGGGATGGCCTGGATCCGCGACAGCGTCTCGGGCTCGACATTATAAAGGAACGGCAGCTGGGCCCGGGCCTGCAGCACAGCGGCCTCGCCGATCCGCCCCGCCGTTTGTATCCGCGCAAACCGTCCCAGCGCTGTCGTCTCGATCTTGCTGACCGCCACGCCCAGCGTGTCGGCGACCTGCTGGGCCCGCGCCCTTGCCTGCACGCCCGACTGCTCGCCCCGGAACGTGATCACCCACGAGTTCTGAACCACGTTGGTGAACTGGCCGCCAAACCACGTGAGCGCCGTGGGCGCCAGGTTCCGCGTGGACACCTCCGGCCCGACGACGCCCGAGAGCATCACCCGTGGCTCGAGCCCTTCCAGCTGCGCGGGTCCCGCCCCCGCGTCAAGACGGCTCGCACGGCTCAAGGTGGAGCGGAGGGTGCGCCGGGAAACGCCAGAGTGCTTGGCTTGCATGGGTCGACTGCTCCGAGAGCGAGAGTGCAGGAAACGGGAACGATTGGTCCACCGGCCGAGCGCGACGATCGCCGCACCGACCGGCACCGGTACCCCAATCCTGAAGAAAGAGTTACACGCTCTTCAGGAACGGAAGACTAGCCCATACGACACGAATCCGCCCGCGGTGTCAACTCTGGGCCCAAGCCGGCGCAATCCGCCCCCCAGCCCTCCGCGTCCCGCCCCCTGCGCCCCGCGTCCCACGCAGCTCCGGCTTGCCGGTAGACTCACGACCCGGTCCACGCACCGTCCGGCTCCGTTCTCACCAGGCCCCGCCGCCCCCCTCTCCCAGCACGGGTCCGATTCGAGGTCCATCAATGATGATCAATCACTCCGCCGCCGGCCTGCTCCTCCTGCTCGCCGGCACGTCCGCCGCCCTTGCCCAAGCCACGCCGCCCGCCCCCCCGGCACCACCCGCCACCCCCACCGCAACCACGACGGCCGAATCCCCCAGAAATGGCGATGCCCGCCGCGTCGCGTTTCCGCAGTATCCGGCCATCAGCCCCGACAACCAGGTCATTGTCTTCTCCTGGGCCGGTGACCTCTGGTCCGTGCCTGTTCAGGGTGGGTCGGCGTCCAGATTGACCGTCCATCCCGCCGACGAGCGCCGCGCACTCTTCTCGCCAGACGGCAAGGCCCTCGCCTTCGAGTCCGACCGCGACGGGGCCCGAAATCTCTATCTCATGTCCCTCCGCCGCGAAGGCTCCGACCTCCTCGGCGGGCCCGTCCGCCGACTCACCACCTCCGATCGCCCGCAGAATCTCGCCTCCTGGGCCCCCGACGCCCAGTCCATCCTCTTCGGCGCTTCGGACACCACCATCTTCCGAATGGGCCGAATGTTCCGTGTCCCCATCGCCGGCGGCTCCGCGGCGGCCGGAACGGGCGGGGCCACCGGTGGCCCCGTCGCCCGTCTCACCGAAGCCTTCGGCTCCCTTCCCCGCATCACGCCCGACGGCTCGGCCATCATCTTCCAGCGCGGCTCGGCACCCCCCGAACGCACCGCTTATCGCGGCTCGGGCCAGTGGGATCTCTGGCGGCTGTCGCTCACCGATAACACCTTCTCCCGCCTGACCATCGACCCGGCAAGCGACTACGACGCATGGCCGGCCGCCGGCGGCTCGGTCGTCTTCGTCTCCTCGCGCGATGGCCAGAACAACCTCTTCCGCCTCCCCGCCGCCGCTGTCCCGGGTGCCCCCGCCGCACAGCCCCAGCAGCTCACCACCTTCAAGCCCGCGCCCGGCGAGCTCACCATCGGTCACGGCGTCCGCGATCTCGCCCTCAGCCAGGACGGCTCGACGGCCGTCTTCTGCGTCTGGGACACCATCTATCGCCTCGACCTCACCTCCCCGAATGCCAAGCCCGAGCCCGTGACCGTTGTCGCCTCTGGCGACGAGGCCTCCGGCGACCTGCAGCGGATCAGCGTCGATCGCGAGATCTCCGAGACCGCCCTCTCTCCCGACGGCAAGTCCATCGCCGTCGTCGCCCGCGGCGACATCTTCATCCGCCAGACCACCGAGGGCTACCCCACCCGCCGCGTGACGGCCTCGGCGGGGCGCGAGCGTGACCTGGCTTGGTCGCCCGACGGGCGCGTGCTCTACTTCTCGTCCGACGACCCCGGCCTGAGCGCAGGCGGCGGCGGGGGAACCGGGGCCGACGCCCTGGGCAAATACGCGATCTACGCCGCCAGCGTGAGCCTGTCGCGCGAGGACCTGACCGTGACGCCTCCCAAGCGGCCCTCGGCCGGGCCGGTCGACAAGAAGGATGATCCCGCCGCCAAGCCCACCGACCCGAAGACCGAGCCGACGAAGGTCGACCCGGCCAAGCCAGACCCCGATCCGAAGCCCGACCCCAACGCCGACCCCAAGCCCGACGCGGACGGCTCGGCCGACCCGGCCGTTGCCGACCCGAAGGCCGCCGACCCGAAGGCCGCCGACCCGAAGGCCGCCGAGCCGACCGCCGCCGAGCCCAAGTCCGACGACCCGGCCAAGCCCGAAGCCGCGGCCCCCGCGCGCGCCGCCAAGGCCCCGCGGAAGGTCGATTTCGGCAAGCGCTGGCAGGACGCCCTGCGGTTCTCGATCGCGCCCGTCGTGGTCCTGCCCGATGCCGACGCCCGCCGCGCCGTCCCGTCGCCCGACGGGCGGCTGCTGGTCTATACCCGCGGCCTGGGCGACACGGTGCTCCTGGACCTCAAGGACAACGCCGACCGCACGCTCTCATCTTCCTGGGACGACGCCGAGGTTGTCTGGGCCGGAGACTCGCGCCACCTCGTCTACTCCGTCAGCGATCTGGACTTCAACAGCGACATCTGGCTGCTGGACACCCTCGGCGACGGCGCGTTCAAAGACGGCGCGAAGATCCCCGCGCCCATCAACCTTACCCGCCACCCCGACAACGACGTCTCGCCCCGCCTCAGCGCCGACGGCAAGGTCCTCACCTTCCTGTCCGAGCGGGCCAACCAGGACGACACCTACGAGGTCCACCAGGTCTATCTCGACAAGGAGATGGACGCCTTCACCGCCTACGAACGCGACGAATATTTCAAGAAGGCCGCCGAGATCTCCGGCAAACGCAAGCCGATCGAAACCCCTGCCTGGGCCATGGCGGGGCTGAAGCTGCCCAGCAAGCCCGAGCCCGAGCCGGAGAAGCCCGAGCCGGCCAAGGCCGACGAGGAGAAGAAGGACGACAAGCCCGCCGAGGGCGCGGCGGCCGCTCCCGGAACCCGCTCCGCCGGGCGTCCCCAGCCCGCCCAGCCCCTCGCGTTCGACGCCGACGACGCGTATCTCCGCATCCGCCGCATCACCACGGCCCCGGGCAGCAAGTCGAGCCTCGTCGTCACGCCCGCCGCCGAACGCATCGTGTTCTCGATGTCCATCGACGGCGAGCCCGCCCTGGTGAGCGTCGATCCCAAGGGTGCCGACCGCAAGTCCATCCAGGCCGGCGCTGTCACGGGAGTGTCGATGTCGCTCACCGGTGACCGCGTGGCGTTTATCCGCACCGGCCAGGCCTTCACCGCGCCCAAGGCCGGCGGCAAGGTCGATGCCTGGGCCATCGATGCACCCGTGGTCGTCGACCTCCCGCGCCAGCAGACCCAGAAGTTCCTCGAGGCCGCCCGCACCTTCGGCGACCGCTTCTACCACCCGACGATGAAGGGCCTGGACTGGCCCGCGCTCACGCGACGCTATCTCGAGCTCGCCCAGAGCGTCCGCACCAGCGACGAGTTCAACCGCCTGGCGAGCTCGCTCTTCTACGAGCTCAACGCCTCGCACACCGGCGCCAGCGGCGGGCCGCAGTTCACCGCACCGCCCACCGGCATGGGCTACTTGGGCGTCCGCGTGCGCCCCGCCGCGGGCGGCTTCGAGGTCACGAGCGTCACGCCCGATTCCCCCGCGACCCGCAAGGGCTCAAGGCTCAACGTCGGTGATGTCATCCTCGCCGTCGACACCGTCCGCTTCGCCACTGGCCCCGCGGCCGCGCCCACCATCGACTTCGACGCCGCGATGCTCGGCAGGGCCGGCCGCGAAACGCTCGTCGAGATCCGGCGGGCCGGAGGAACCGGCGGCGCGGAGGGGGCCGCCCCCGACGCCGAGCCCACGCTCCTGGTCATCACGCCCACCAGCTCTGCAACATGGACCGGCCTGCGTTACCGCGAGGAGGTCGCGCAGCGCCGCCGTCAGGTCGAGACGCTCTCGGGCGGCAAGCTCGGCTACCTGCACGTCCGCGCCATGGGCGAGGCCGAGGTCCGCGACTTCGAGCGGGATCTCTACGCCGCCGCCCACGGCAAGGAAGGGCTCATCATCGACGTCCGCGACAACGGCGGCGGCTCCACCGCCGACATCCTGCTCTCGTCCCTCACCGCCCCCCGCCACGCCTTCACCGCCCCACGAGGCGTCGACCTCGCCAGCGTCCCGCGCGACGCGTATCCGCGCGACCGCCGGCTGATCTACGGCTACACCCGACCCATCTCCGTCCTCATCAACCAGAACTCCTTTTCGAACGCCGAGATCTTCGCCCACGCAATCAAGACCACCGGCCGCGGCACCGTCGTCGGCGAGGCGACCTTCGGCGGGGTGATCTCCACCGGCGGCTTCACGCTCATCGACGGCACCAGCATCCGCATGCCCTTCCGCGGCTGGTACCTGCCCGACGGGGCCGACCTCGAGAACAACGGGGCCAAACCCGACATCCGCGTCGAGCTGACGCCGATCGATGACGTGGCGGGAACCGAAGGAAGCGACCCGCAGCTTGAGGCCGGCGTCAAGGAGATGCTCTCCCGCGTCTCGCGGTGATTGGTCGCCACGGCGAGCCGAAGACCCAAAGCACGTAAAACACGGAGGGGCACAGAGAAGCACAGAGCAGAGGCACGAACTCCTGGCCGGAGGCATTGCTTGAAACATCAACGGGCCAAGTTCAGCAGGGCAAGTTCACCACCCGCATCCGCCTTCTCGCGTCTCCCCTCTGTGCCACTCCCCGCCTTTCTCCGTGTTCTAACCACCTTCGTCCATGATCAACGAAGCTCACCTCGCCGGCACCGTCCACTCATCCTCGTGGGCCCGCTGCGTCGAGTTCTGTAGGTCGAGCATCTGCCGATACCGGCCGTTCAGGGCCGCGAGCTCCTCGTGCGTCCCGCGCTCCACGATCCGGCCGTGATCGACGACCAGGATCGTGTCCGCCGAGCGGATCGTGCTCAGCCGGTGGGCGATGACGAAGCACGTCCGCCCGCGCATCAGCGAGCGCAGCGACTGCTGTATCAACGCCTCGGACTCTGAATCGAGGTTGCTCGTCGCCTCGTCGAGGATCAGGATCTTCGGATCCGCCAAGAGGGCCCGCGCGATCGCGATCCGCTGCTTCTGCCCGCCGCTGAGCCGTACGCCTCGCTCGCCGACGAGCGTCGAATAGCCCTGCTCGAGCCTCAGGATGAACTCGTGCGCGTTGGCCGCCCGCGCCGCGGCGTATACCTCCTCGAGGCTCGCGTCCCGCCGGGCATACCCGATGTTCTCGGCGATCGTGCCGTCAAACAGAAACACGTCCTGCTCCACGATCCCCAGGAGCGACCGGTAGTCCTCAACGTCCAGCGTCCGCACGTCCGTCCCGTCGAGCAGGAGCCGCCCGCCCGTCGGGTCGTAGAAGCGGGCCACCAGGTTGGTCAGCGTCGTCTTGCCCGCGCCCGACGGGCCGACAAGCGCGACCGTCGAGCCCGCCGGGATGTTGACGCTCACCCCCGAGAGCACGTCGCTCTCGGACCCGGGATAACGGAACGAGACGTTCTCGAAGCCGATCCGCCCCGCGACGCGGAAAGTATCCAGCGGCACGCGCGCGGCCAACGGCCCGGCCGCGGCCCCACCCGCCGCCACCGCTTCAAACTCCCGCGGCTCGGCCAGCAAGTCCAGCACGCGGTCCAGGCTCGCCAGCTCCGCCTGGATACTCGTCGCGCTCGCGCTGAGCGACTCGAGCGGGCCAAGCAGCATGAGCAGATACGCCGAGAACATCATCACGTCGCCGATTGTCAGCGTGCCGTCCAGCACCCGGCCGCCGCCATACACAAGCACGCCCACCGAGCCCAGCGGCAGGAGGAGCATCCACACGACCTCGACCGCCCGGCTCCACCTCCAGGCCAGCATCTCCTGCCGCGACATGAAGTGGTTGGATCGGATGAACCGCGCCGCCTCGCCCCGGGCCCGCGAGAAGCCCCGCACCACCCGCATGCCGCCGAAAGCCTCCGTCGCGTGAGCGTCGATCCCCGTCCGCGTGGCCCGCACGGCCCGGAACACCGGCCGGATCCGCGCGATCCACGCCTTCTGGCTGAACCACGCCAGCGGGATCAGCACCGTCGCCCCAAGCAGCAGCCGCCAGTCGGTGTACGCGAGAATGCACAGCGTCCCCGTGAGCTGCACGATCGCCCGCCACGGGTTGTACATCAGGCTGAACAGCAGATCGGCCGACTGCCCCGCGTCCTCCCGCAGCATGCTCGCCGCCCCGCCCGACTTGATCTGGTACACCCGGTGCAGCGGCAGCCGCACCGCATGGTTGAACACCCGCCGCCGGATCCGGGCCCTAAGGATGTGTGTCAGCCGCGTCATGTTGAACCGGCCGAACATCCCGTTGGCCACCATCAGCACGCTGACGGTCAGCAGCGACACGCCCAGGTACCACAGCAGCTGCTTGGGGTCCCGCGTCGGGACCCACTCGGGCAGGCCCGACGGCCCGGGGTTGTTGGTCAGGATGTAGTCGATGGCGATCTTCGTGCTCGCCGGCGTGATCAGCGCAAGCAGCGCCGACAGCGTCACCGTGACCAGGCACACCGCGATCCGGCCCCGCGAGCCGCGCAGCAGCCCCGAGAACTCGCGGAACAGCACCTTGAACGGCCGCGACCGCTTGAGCCGCTTGGCGTGGTTCGGGTCCTCGTCGGCCGGCGCGTCGGTCGCGCCCCGACGCCGCTTGAGCACATACCCCCGGTAGCGGGACTTGCTCGACGCCGGGAGACCGGCCGTGCCGCTCGCGGCGCTCTCCGTGCCGGGTACAGATGGATCGGGGTTGGTAAACGCTGCGGCACCCTGGCCGCCGTTGTTGGACGCGGGCATGTGCATGATGTTAGGGAGGTGCAGGTCGGCTATTGCGCACGCAGATTTCCTAGATCGTCAGCGTGCCGCGCCGCCGCTCGCGAGCGATTCCAGGATCGCCGCCGCGTGCCGCGCCGTCGCCCCCTGCTGGCCATGGATGCAGGACAGCCCGCGCTCGACCATCGCGCGGGCCCTCTCACGATCAGCCAGTAGCCCCCGGATCGCGCCGGGCAGTTCCGAGGCCGTGCACCGCTCGATCGCCCCCGCGGCGTCGAACGTCGCCACCACCGACGCGAAGTTGCTCACCGCCGGCCCGACGATCGTCGGCCGCGACAGCGAAACCGGCTCGATCACGTCCGATCCGCCCAGCTCGCCGAACGTCCGCCCCACCACGACCACATCCGCCAGCGCATACGCGAGCCGAAGTTCGCCGATCGTGTCCAGCAGAAACCGATCTGCCCCCGCAATGAGCTCTCCCGTCGACCGACGAACGCACCGCCCCGCGCCCCCGAGCGCCGCATACGCCGTCGCGGCATGCTCGGGCTTCCGCGGCGCACAGAGCACCTGAACCCCCGCCGGCACCGAAGCGTGCAGCAGCGCCTCCTCGCACGAGCCCTCGCCCGACGCCCCGCTCATCGGCGCCGTCGAGCCGCCCACGACCAGCGGCCTGCCCCGGTCGATCCCCAGCGCCGCCGCCAGCTCCGCCGCCCCGGCAACGGTTTCCCCCGGCCGAGCCACCGCCGCCGCGTCCCACTTCATCGACCCGGTGATCCGCACCCGCGCGGCATCGACGCCCATGGCGCGAAACCGTTCGGCATACTCGGCATCCTGCACGCAGGCAAGGCTCAGCCGGCCGAACGTCCGCCTGAAGAACGGCCGCAGCCGCGAATAGCCGCGGAACGACCGCGCCGACAGCCGACCATTGATCACCAGCACCGGCACGCCCCGCGCCCGGCACGAGCGCACGAAGTTCGGCCACACCTCCAGCTCGACCATCGCGACCACATCGGGCTTGACGGCCTCCAGAAACCGCGCGACCGCCGGCGAGAAGTCGAGCGCAAACCGCACCACGAACACCCCCGCAAGCCCGCCGAACAAGGCCTTAGCCCGGGCCAGGCCCGTGTCCGTCGACGCCGACACCACCACCTCGACCCCCGCTTCCCTCAGCATCGGCACCAAACCCCGCAGCGTCGCCACCTCGCCCACCGACACCGCGTGCAGCAGCACCCGCCAAGCCCCTGCCGCCTTCGCCGGCAGCGGCGCGATCTTGCCAAACCGCTCCCCCCACCCCGAGCGGGTCTTTCGAGCCCACCACGGCGCTGTCGCCGCCGCCAGAGGGATGTACAGCAGATCAAGCGGAGTCATATGGGGAAAGGCACCAGGCACTTATCAGAACACCGCACCCCGGATCGGCTGGTGCCTGATGCCTGGTGCCCGGTGCTTCACTCACAATGGGCAGGCGGGGACTCGAACCCCGGACCCTTCGCATGTAAAGCGAATGCTCTAGCCAGCTGAGCTACCCGCCCGGCAGCGGCCCGATGCTAGGGCTACCCCGCCCCGTGTACCCCGCCCCGTGTACCCCGCCGTGAGTACCCCGCACCTCCGGGGCGGGTTTCTGTTTCCGGTACCCCACACCTCCAGGCCGCCCTCCTGTGTTCGTCCTTCCACCCTCTCTTCTTCCCCCTCACATCCAACACACCCTCCACCAACCGCTCCCCCATCATCCTCGAAAACCACCCAACCCCCGAGCATTCTGACGCCCGCGGCGAACAACTGCACCGCCCCGCGGCGTCCGCCGACCGGATCCCGTTCGGTACACTCCTGCACCCTCGTCACTCTCAGGAGCCCCGCGTGTCCACCGCCCTCACATCCCACGGCCGAGCCCTCCCCGTGTGGGCCTACGCCCTCGGGCTGCTCTGGATCGTCATCGCCCTGGGGGCCTCGGGCGCGCTCGTCTACCAGCACCTCTCGGGCCACGCCCTGCCCGGCTGCCGCGCAGGCGCCGGGGGCAGTGGGGGGGGTGGTGGTGGAAGCATGATCGCCCCGGCCGCCGCCGCCCCGGCCCCAGTCTCCGCGTGCGCATCTCTCGAGGCCCACCCACTGGGCAGCCTCGGCGGCATGCTCCAGTGGTGGCAGGCCCGCCAGCGCGGCGAGCGCCTCGACAAAATCACCCCCGAGCAGGCCTGGTGGCCCGTGAGCTTCCTCGGCGCAACATACTTCGCCGCCGCGCTCGCCGCGTGGCTGGTCATCGGTCTCCGTAAACGCCGCGTGGGCGTGATCGTCCCCTGGGTCGCGCGGCTCGGGCTGCTCGTCTCGCTCGTGTACCTGGCCGTCATCGTCATCGCGCAGAAATACTGCCAATACTGCATCGCCACGCACGCGGCCAACCTGCTGCTGCTGGCTACCTTGGAGGTCGGCATGATCGTCAGCTCCCGCGCCCCGTCCCGCTCCTCGCACGCCCGCCCCGCCGCCGCTCGGCGCGATCTGGGCCTCCCCGCCGTCGCCGCCGCCATGGGCGTGTTCCTGGCCGCCACGGCCGCCTTGGGCATGATGCAATCCCAGAAGGCCGACGCCGACGCGAAGCTCTCACAGGCCCAGTCCGACGACGCGGCCAAGGCCCTCAAGGCGAAGGCCGACGCCGATCGCGCCGCGGCCGCGACTCAGGCCGCCGCAGCCCCGACCAAGCTCCCCTGGGGCGACCGCGGGTTCACCGGGCGCTGGATCTATGGCACCCGCGTCGCCGCCGTCCGCGTCGTCGGCTTCTCGAGCTATCAGTGCCCCTACTGCCGCATCATCGAGCAGGAGCTCTTCGCCCTCGCCGCCAAGCACCCGGGCAAAGTCTCGATCTCGCACATGCACTTCCCTATGTCGAGCCTCTGCAACAAGCACGCCAACACGAACATGCACCCCAACGCCTGCTGGGCCGCCCGCGCCGCCGAGGCCGGCGCGACCATCGCCGGCTCCAAGGCCGCCCTCGAAGGCAAGGACACCACCGCGGCCGCCAACGACGCGTTCTGGAAGCTCCACCAGTGGCTCTTCGGCCAGGGCGGCAGCTTCACCACCGAGCAGCTCACGGCCGCCCTCCCGGGCCTGGGCTTCGCCGACACCGCCCAGTTCATGACCGTCATGACCTCCCCCGCCACCGACAAGGGCATCCATTCCGACATCGAGTCGGCCATCGCCCTGGGCCTCCAGGAAACGCCCATGCTCTACGTCAACGGCGTCGAGCTCCGCGGCTGGCAGCAGCCGGGCGCGATCACCCGCACCATCGAATCGCTCCTCGCCTCCGACCCGCCCGCCGTCGGCCCCGAGGCCGACCGCCCGATCCTCGCCAAGGAGAAGTACATCGAGGACTGGCGCCAGGAGAAGCTCATCGACATCCCCGCCCTGGCCGACCGCACGATCGGCCCAGCCGACGCCAAGGTCAAGCTCGTGGTCTTCGGCGACTACACCGAGCCCAACACCGGCAAGGTCCACCAGCGCATCCGCGACTCCATCAAGGGCAAGAGCATCAGCTACTCCTTCCGCCACTTCCCGGGGGCGATGGCCTGCAACCCCGCGCTCGCGTCGCTCAAGAAAGACCTCTTCGTCAACGGCTGCCTCGCCGCCCGCTCCGCCGAGGCCGCCGGCCTCGCCGGCGGGCCCGACGCGTTCTGGAAGATGTCCGACTGGCTCTTCGAGAACGCCGCCGGCGTCAGCCCCGAGCGCGTCCGCGCCGGCGCGCTCTCGCTGGGCCTGGACGCCGCGAAGTTCGACGCCGCCTTCGCCGCCAACGGCCTGGCCGACGTCGGCGTTCAGAACCAGGTGATGTACGCCCAGTCCATCAGCGTCGATCGCATGCCCAAGATCTACGTCAACGGCCGCTGGGTCCGCCAGTGGATCAGCGACGACCAGCAGGACGTCGTTCTGGACCGCATCATCGCCGACCAGCTCGGGACCAAGTGAGCCCACACATCTCCCGCTCGCGGGAAATGAGTGGGCTCAAGCGCAGACTCAGGCAGGCGAGGGCACGCACGTCCCCCCGCGCCCGTCCCGCATCACCAACCCTCAGCAGCCCTGGAACCACGAGCTGAGGAACGCAAAGATGTCCGTCACGCTCCGACCGCCGTCGCCGTCGAAATCGGCCCGCAGGTCGCCGGCAAACCACGCGCTCAGGAACGCGAAGATGTCCGACACGTCCCGCGTGCCGCTGCGATCAAAGTCGCTGTCGCACTCGATCCCCGGCGCGGGAGCGACCAGCAGCAGCGCGTCGTAGGTCTCGCCCACGCCGCTGTTCGAGTAGTTCAAAACCGCCGACACCACCACGCCCCCGAAGCGCCGCACCGACCACGCGATCGTCGACGACGCCCCCGGGTCCCGCGGCTGCAGCACGCTCGACGAGAACATCGTTCCCGACGCGGCCGATTCAGAATCCCCCAGCGTCAGCGACGCGATCGTGTACGGCGTCTGCGAGTTCACGCCCGTGATCGTCTGCCCCGCCGCCAGCAGCAGCTCGAGCCGATACCCAGCCGACGTCCGCGCCGCGCGGAACAGGCCGGTGGTCGCCGGGCCGGCCAGCGGCTGATAGTCGGCCACGAAGAACACGTTGCCCGCCACGTCGAGCCCGGGCGAAGAGAACCTCGCCGCCGCGGGAATCGTCCCCACGCTCTGCCCGCTCACGGAACTCAAAACACTCTGCCCCGCCCGCGCCGCGACCTCCCAGCCGAAGCCGCTGCCGGGCGTGAACCGCAGCACCGGGATGAACTCGCCCAGCGTCGGTTCCGTCGCCGTGGCCGCCAGCAGCACGGGCACGCCCGCGCCCGCGCCGATCGCCACCGGCCCGTTGCCGCCCCGGAATGGCAGCTGCGAGCCATACTGCAGGAACCGCGCCGCCGCCGACGGATTGACGTTGAACCCGTCGGGCCCAAGCAGCGGCGACGCGAGCTCGAACGACCGCGGCGAGCCCGCCACAACGCCCGGGGCCGCCCCGCCCGTCCCCCCCGACACGCCGAACACGACCACGCGTCTCGGCTGGGCCTCCCCCGCCGCCACGCCCAAGGCCGCGACGGTGCCGATCCCGCCCAGCGCCGTCAGCGGCACATACGACGGGTTGCCCCGGTGCCCGATGATCCCGCTGGGAAGGTGCGTCGTGGTCGTCGCCAGGTTGCCGGTCGTCGAGCCCGTGCGGAGCCGCCCCGCAAAGTCGAACGCGACCGCGAACGGCCCCACACCCGCCTGGTTCAGAATCGCTGGCGTGTTCGTCGGCGTCGCCTCGTTGGAAATCACGAAGCTCGTCGCGGCCGCGTCCGCCGCCGCGTTGCTCGACCCGCTGCCGGTCAGCACGTTCACGCCCGCCCCGCGGAGCGAAGGCGAGACGCGGACGACGTTGTCGCCCAAGAGCCGAGTCGCCGTGCCCGCTAGCGCCGTGAACGCGTCGGCCCGCAGCGCAACGTTCCCCGAGGCATCAACCCCGCCCAGCGAGAGCGTCGACGTGTCGGGCCCCGCCGCCGAGGCCCGGCTGCTGGCGGCCACTGTCCGCTCGACATAGAACCGCGACAGGTCCGAGCTCAGCCGCCCCACCGTCGCCGTCACCACCGAGCTCGGCGCCAGCGAGAAGTCCGAGATCGCGATACCGAACTGCGAATCAAACCCCGAAATGCCTACCGGCGTCCCCGCCGAGTTGGCCCCGGCGTTCACGCCCGCCCCGGCCGAGGTCCAGCGCGAATAGTCGACCGCCGGGAACCCCACGCTCCCGCGCACATCCGGGCTGATCGCCACCGACCCCAGGATCTGCGTCCGGAACATCGGATCGATGTCGCGCGACGCCTTCATGATCGGCGCCACGATGATCGGGTTGCCCCACGACGTCACCGCCGGTGCCCCATCAACCACATACCGCACCCGCTGCCCCGCCGCATCAAACGCCGACAGCGCGTCGTTGCCGCCGGGAGTGAGGGAGACAGAGTCCTGTCCGAGGCTCGCGGTCGAGCCGCAGGCAATCACAACGGTCGCGGCGACAATCTTGGTCGGGTTCATCAGCAAAGCACTCCGCGCTTGGTAAACACATTCCGTGCGCACCGGCCCGCCGGGCGCCAAGGCCCCGCGACACGACCCGGTCTCGAACCGTGCAACAGTGCCCTGTTTCGGGCCAGAAACAAGAATAGGCGAAGCCCAGCCGCCATCTCACCAGTCCCCGTCGCCGTTCGGGCACCCGAACGCGACCGCGGTCCGAGAATCCACCCGGTCGAAACCCTTGTGCTTCGTCCTTCCTAGCCCCGCGCTCCCGGATCACGAAGCCAGCCCAAGCCCGGAACCCGGAGCACGCAGCGCAGCCCAAGGAACCGGAGCAGAACTCGCGCTCATACTCAAAGGCCTTCTCCGGTCTCCTCTGGTCCCTTTTATCCCTCCGCGTTCCCGCCCTTCTCCCACCCCCACCCCGGCATAATCCCCCCATGCCCCCCGCCCTCCCAGCCCCCGCGTCCGTCCGCGTCACCGTCATCGCCCACACGCTCATCCGTATCGAATCCGCCCCCGACGGCCGGTTCGTCGACGTCCCCTCCCTCTTCGCCATCCACGGACCCACCGGCAGCGTCCCTCTCGACGACCCCGTCCTCGCCGTCCACACCACCCCCGCCTCCGCCGGGTCTCCACCGATCCGCGTCTCCACCGACCGCCTGAGCTTCATCTATACGCCCGACGGCCAGCCGCCCCACCCCGGCAACATGCACGCCCTGATCCGCCACCCCGCCCCCCCCGCGGGCCTGCCCATGCTCGACGGCCACGTCCTCTGGACCCCGGGGGCCCGCAACCGCTTCAACCTCGGCGGCACGCTCTCCACCCTCGACGGCCTCCGCGCCGCCGCCCCCCTCCCAGAGGGACTCCTCAGCCGCGACGGCTGGCAACTCGTCGACGATTCCGCCACCGCCGTCCTCGTCGACGGCTGGGCCGCCACGCGAGAGAGCGTCGGCGCCGCGGCCAACCTCGACTGGTACCTCTTCGCCTACGGCAACGACTTCCCCGCCGCTCTCCGCACCCTCGCCATCATCGCTGGCGTCGTCCCCACGCCCCGCAAGTACGCCCTGGGCTCCTGGTTCAGCCGCTACTGGCCCTACACCTCCGAAGAGTTCCGCGGCATCGCCCTCGAATACGCCAGCCACGGCTTCCCCCTCGACGTCATGGTGCTTGACATGGATTGGCACCGCGAAGGCTGGACCGGATGGTCCTGGAATCGCGACCTGCTTCCGGATGCCGAGACGCTCATGCAGTGGCTCCACGCCCAAAGCCTGGCCGTCACGCTCAACCTCCACCCCGCCGACGGCGTCGGCCCTCACGAAGACCGCTACGCCCCGTTCATGCGAGCGCTGGGCCGCACGCCCGACGGCTCCACGGTCGCCTTCGATGCCGGCGATCGCGACTACATGCAGGCCCTCTTCGGGCAGGTCCATCGCCCACTGGAGCAGCCCGAACGCCGCCCCGGAGTTCGCGGCGGGGCGGGTGGCGGGGGGGCTGCCGGCGGGGGCATCGACTTCTGGTGGCTCGACTGGCAGCAGGACCGCTTCGTCCGCTCCATCCCCGGGCTCACCAACCTCCGCTGGCTCAACCACCTTTACACCAACCACACCCAGCGGCAGCCCGGCACCCTCGGCCCCGCCGACCCCGGCCTCCGCCCCCTGAGCTTCTCGCGCTGGGGCGGGGGCAACGGGGAATCCGACCGCGAGGGCGGGGGCACGCCCTTCGGCGACCACCGCAACCCCGTTCACTTCTCCGGCGACGCCCACACCGGCTGGGACATGCTCGCCTTCCAGGTCCCCTTCACCGTTACCGCCGGAAACGTCGGCTGCTTCTTCTGGTCCCACGACATCGGCGGCCACTTCGGCCCGCGCTTCGAGGAAACCACCGCCCGCTGGGTCCAGTTCGGCGCACTCTCCCCCGTCCTCCGCCTCCACTCCGCCCGCACCGCCTCCCTCGACCGCCGCCCCTGGACCTACGAGCCCCGCTTCTCGAACGCCATGCGCACGGCCTTTCTGCTCCGCTCCCGCCTGATGCCCACCATCTACGCCGCCGCCCGCGAATGCGAGGAGATGCTGCCGCTCCTGCGCCCCATGTACCTCACCCGCCCCGGCACCCCCCGCGCTTATCGCACGCCCCACCAATACACCCTGGGCGACCACCTCCTCTGCGCCCCGATCACCGCGCCCGGCCTGGGCCAGGCCTGCGTCGGCACCCAGTACGTCTGGTTCCCCGCAGACGAAGCGCCCGGCAAACCCCCGTCCGCATGGCACGACCTCAGCACCGGCTCCCGCTTCGGCGGCGACAACGCCGACGAGCACGGAGGGCTGGGGGGGGTGGACGGGGCCGAGGCCATCGTTTCGGCCCCCATCGACCGATCCCCCGTCTACCTCCGCGCCGGCGTCCCCTTGGCCATGCAAGGCCCAACGCTCCGCATGGCAGCCCCCGCCGTCACCGACCTCCGCGTCCGCATGTTCCCCGGCCGCCCGGGCCAGCGAGAGAGCACGAATCTCTACGAGGACGACGGCGCAAGCCTCGCGTATCGCTCGGGCGCCTCCGCCGCAACGCCCATCACCGTCGAGTGGTCCACCCGCCCCGCCCCCGACGGCCGCCTCTGCTGTCGCGTAGACATCGGCCCGACGACCGGCATCTTCGAAGGCCAGCAGCCGGAGCGCCGCATCGCGATCGAAGTGGCGGCCGTGGCCGAAGTGCAGGACGTTCAAGTCGACAACACGCCCGCGAGCGCAACGCCCACCACCACCCTGAGCCCCCGCGACGCCGGCGGCCTATTCACCATCGATCTGGGCATCCGCCCGATCTCCCGCCTTGTCTCCGTCGAGTTCACCCTCCGCCCCGCCGACGCCGCGGCCCTTGCGCTCGCCGAACGCGCTGCCGATCTCGCCGCCGCCCTCGACGAGCCCGTCAAGCCCGAAACCCTGGTCCAGACCGTCGTCCGCCACTGCGCCCCGCGAATGGGAGCAGTGGGGGAGGCGAGGGGCGCGGCGACCCCCAACCCCGCTCGCATCGAAGCCATCCTCCGCATCGGCGCCGGCATCGGCGCCTTCAGCCAAGACCACATTCTCCGCGTGCTCAATACGCTTGGCCTGCTCGACGACGACGGTCCCGTCGATGTCCATGTCATCGACCGTGTCGGCACACACGAGACACCACTCTCGCGCCACGCCGTCCAACCCCGCCCGAACGCCCCGGCCGACGTGATCCTCCCCCCCGCGCCCCTCGCTGCCCCGCCCCTGGGCCTGCGGGCCACGCGGCTTGTTCGCGTCCACGCCTCCATCCGCCGCACACCGATCGTCTTCGAGCACGTGCTCGACACCCACCTCGCGCCCCTGACGGCCTTCGCCTGCGCTGGCCCGTTCGACTGGGACTGGCGCTGGTCCATCGCCGAACGCGTCAACGCCCCCGAGACGTTGACCGTCGATCCCCACGCGGGCACGCAAACGCCCTCCACCCCTCCCAAAGCCGGCTGGACGCCCGCCAAATCCTCGGGAAAGTGGGCCGTCAACTTCCGCGAGCTCTGGGCCGACCGCGGCGGCCTGGGCTACGCAGCCGTCTGCATCCTTTCCCCGGTCCCCCAGCCCGTCCGGATCCACTTCGAGTGCAGCGACAAGCTCGAAGCCTTCCTCGACGGCGCGAAGGTCTATTCCCTCGACGCGTTCGACGGCCACGCCGCCGCCCAGCCCAGCGCCGCCGTCACGCTCCCCAAGGGCGAGAGCGTCCTCTTGGTCAAAGCCTCCCAAGGCGGCGGCGGCTGGGGATTCACCGCCAGCATCGACGCGCCGCACGGCCTCGAGCAGCGCCCGCTATAGCGTTCCCCACCACCCCGCCCCCTTGCGTACGCTGGCCCATGCCCACCTCCCCGACCTCTCCGCCCCTCCACCCGGCGTATCAAGAACTCTGTCAGCGTCTCCGCTCGGTCAAGGTCATCGAGTCCGTCGGCGCGCTGGTCTCCTGGGATCAGGAGACGTACATGCCCGAGCGGGCCGCCGACTTCCGCTCCGACCAGATGTCCGAGGTCTCGGCCATCGCTCACGAGCGCGCCACCGATCCCCGCATCGGCGACCTGCTCGCCGCCTTGGAGTCCCAGCCCGAGTTCAAGGACGCCTCCACCCCCCAAGCCGCCAACCTGCGCGAGATCCGCCGCGACTTCGATCTGGCGATAAAGCTCCCTACCGACCTGGTCGCCGAGCTGGCCAAGGTCGGCTCTCAGGCACAGGAAGCCTGGAAGCACGCCCGCGAGGCCTCCGACTTCAAGGCCTTCCAGCCCTGGCTCGAGCGCATGATGGACCTGACCCGACGCAAGGCCCAGTGCCTGAGCACGAGCTCCACCCCCGAGCTCTACGACGCGCTGCTTGATCAGTACGAGCCCGGGGCGAAGGCGTCGGAGATCCAGGCCGTCTTCCGCCCCCTCGCCGACCGCCTCGCCGGCCTCATCAAGGCCATCGGCGCTTCCGCCCACGTCCCGACCGACGCGCCGCTGAAGATCACCTTCGACCCCGCCAAGCAGCACGAGCTGGGCCAACTCATCCTCAAGGCGATGGGCTTCGACTTCGCCGCCGGCCGCCTCGACACCACCACCCACCCCTTCTGCTCCGGCATGGCCCCGGGCGACACCCGCCTTACCACCCGCTACCGCGAGAGCCACTGGACCGACGCGCTCTACTCGACCCTGCACGAGGGCGGCCACGGGCTCTACGAGCAGGGCCTGCCCAAGCTCGGCCCCGTCTTCGGCACGCCCCTGACCGACGCCATCTCCCTGGGCATCCACGAGTCCCAGTCCCGCATGTGGGAGAACTTCGTGGGACGCTCCCGCGAGTTCTGGCGCTGGCTCACCCCCATCGCCAAGGACCACTCCCCGGCCCTCAACCAGTTCTCCGAGGACCACCTCTACGCCGCCGTCAATCTCGTGAGGCCCAGCCTCATCCGCGTCGAGGCCGACGAGGCAACATACAACCTCCACGTGATGATCCGCTTCGAGCTCGAACGCGCCCTTATAGCCGGCGACCTGCCCGTCAAAGACCTGCCCGGCGAGTGGAACGCGCGGTACAAGCAGTACCTCGGCGTGAACATCCCCGACGACCGCCGCGGCTGCCTGCAAGACGTCCACTGGGCCTTCGGCCTCATCGGCTACTTCCCGACCTACACCCTGGGCAACCTCTACGCCGCCCAGCTCTGGGAAACCATCAACGCCCAGATCCCCACCCTCAGCGCCGACATGGCCAGGGGCGACTTCACCAAGCTCAAGGCCTGGCTCAATACCCACATCCACGCCCACGGCAAACGCTACCGAGCCGCCGAACTCTGCCAGATGCTCACCGGCAAGCCCCTGACCGCCGACCCCCTGATGCGCCACCTCGAAGCCAAGCTCAAGCCGCTCTATCGCCTGTGACCCAGCGCCGCCGACCCAAAACCACCCCGGGCGTCCTGCTGTGCGTGCTGGCTCTGGCCGGCCTGCTGCTCGCGCTCGTCGGCGGCCCGATCGCCGGTGTAATCGGGGGCGTGTCCGCCTCCATCCTTAGCGCCCCGTCCGGCTTCGAGCAGACCACCGCCCAGCGGGCCTGGACCTGGTCATCCCTGGGCCTCAGCGCGGCCGTCGCCCTGCTCATCGCCCTCATCGCCACCGCCCTCGCGTGGCCCGCCGCTTGGGCCATCCGCCGCGACCGACGCTTTGCGCTCGTCGCCGGTGTCGGCCTGCTCATGCCCACCTACCTGGCCTACGCCGGCTGGGGCATGCTCCGCGGCCCCGGCTCCCTCGTGGGCGACGCGCTCGCCCGCGCCCCGGCGTGGGTCGCCCGCTGGTTCGACCTCGGCCTCGCCGTCATCGGGCTGAGCCTCTGGGCCTGGCCTTTGGCCGCCATCGTTCTGGCGATCGGCGCCGTCCGCCTGCCCGCCGCGCTGCTGGACATGCTGGCCCTCGAGCCCACCGGCCCGGCCCGCCGCACCCTCGTGCTCCTCCGCCTCCTGCGTGCCTGGATCGCCGCCGCCGTCGGCGTCGTCGCGCTGGTCATGATCGGCTCGGCCGTCCCCATGCACCTGGCCCAGCTTCCCACGGCCGCCATCCGCCTCTGGACCTATCTCAGCCTCACCAGCCGCCCCGAAACCGTCTGGCTCGCCGCCGCGCCCCTGCTGGCTCTCGCAACGCTCGGCGCGATCCTGATCACCCGCC
>Ga0105044_10004172_pt1 | contig 19846 bp, 16 predicted proteins | sample MAT01_FD_78092 | JGI IMG/M metagenome (GOLD analysis project Ga0105044, IMG submission 78092) | Freshwater microbial communities from Lake Fryxell liftoff mats and glacier meltwater in Antarctica - MAT-01 | ecosystem: Environmental > Aquatic > Freshwater > Ice > Liftoff microbial mat | place...
AATACTTATCGCATCCTCCGCACCCTCAAAAACCGCTTCGGAAGCACCGACGAAATGGGCATTTACGAGATGCAAGCCGCCGGACTCCGTGAAGTAAGCAACCCTTCAGAACTTCTCTTGAGCCAAAAAGACGAGGAGCTTTCCGGTTGCGCCGTAGCTGCCACGATGGAAGGAATGCGCCCAATGCTGATTGAAACCCAGGCACTTGTGTCGAAAGCTGTGTTCGGAACGCCGCAGCGTTCGGCTACAGGCTTTGATATGCGCCGGCTCTCCATGCTGTTGGCGGTGTTGGAAAAACGCTGCGGCTATTTTTTCAGCATGAACGACGTGTTCCTCAATCTCGCAGGGGGCATTCGCGTGGAGGATCCCGCCATTGACCTCTCGATCGTGGTTTCGCTGATCTCGAGTTTGATGGATGTGAGCATTCCTTCCAATGTCTGTTTCGCTGGAGAAGTTGGGCTAAGCGGCGAAATCCGGGCAGTGCAGCGCGTGGAGCAGCGCATCGCCGAAGCCGACCGACTGGGCTTTAAGGAAATCTACGTTTCAAAATATGGGATGAAGGGTATTGACTCGAAGCGATTTGGAATCCGAATCCAGACCTTGGGGAAGGTGGAGGAGCTGAAGCGGGCGTTGTTTGTGTGATGAAGTGTTGAAATTTATGCAAAACAAGTAGGCTGCTTTTATATTTACATAATAATTAACACCTGATAGCGCGTCATATTGCTGATCAGATTCGCATTTTATTATTTATGCCGCGTATGAGGTGCAAAAGCGAAGTACTGCGACGATTGAATTCTGGAGAAGATTGGGGAATTTGTGAGTGGGGCACTGTTTAAAAAACTCTGCTTGGGACTATTTTAAAACTAGTTTTAAAGGATGTTGGAGGATATATCAACTTCTTCCGAGCCCTCTTCCTTTAATCGCGTATCGACTAATTCCATGGCGTACTCAAAAAACAGGTTCACCGCCTTCGTAAACTTGAACTGTGTCTGTAGTGTATTGGTGAACTCTAACACCTTGCGTTTTTGCCACTCGTTGAGCAATTTAGGGATGCCTCCATCGGTTAGGATATGCTCCACCAATTCCTTTTTGCTAGATTTTTCGAGCAGGTTCTTAATTTCTTCTACCTGAAATTTTTTCAATTCAAAATCCTCCTTAAAGTCCTGCCCGTTGATGCTTAATTCGCGGCACAGTACAGCGAGGAAAATCAGGAAGTTGCGACTGTCCTTTTCAGTGACTTCGTCTGACGACAAAAATATATAGCCCTCGCTACGCAGGTGTAGGTCGAAGCCAAAGGTGGCTTTGAAAAAGCTACGGTAAAAAGCCTCTTCTTTCTCCACGACCGCGTAATGCGGCTGGGTGTAAAGAATGAACTGCCCGTTGGTAAGCGCGTTCACAATGTCTCGGTGTTCAGGCGGGTAGTTGTGCATGACCGTAAAGTTTTATTGTAGGTAGGGAGAGTGTAGCGTCTTCTAATTCGAGGTCAAAGCGATGTGTGTCTTCTAAAAAATCAGCCTCAAAATCGGTATCCAATAAGAGTTTAGAAACGGAAAAAAATTTGTGGAGCGTGATAATGGGCGTCTCGGTTTTTAAAAAATTGTAGCACCAGCCATAGAAATCATCTACAGGAAGGCTGGCTTTGAGGCTGTTTTTGAAATGATTGGTGTCGGGCAACCAATTGTCGTCGGCTTCCACAACGTCCTCTAAAAACCGCTCTGGCTCGATAAAAAAATTGTCGAGCAACATTTCGGCACGAACCTTCCAGTCAGTTGAATAAACTTTGCGGTTACGTCGGTTCAACAATCCATAGAAAGGCAAGTCTGGCTCCCTATTTTGCCGAATAGCTTCGAGCAAATGATAAAAACCTGCCATGATTTTTGAAGACCTACGGATGCGTTCCAGCATCGGCATAAGTTCTCGTACGATTTGGTTGCTGAGTCGAGTCAGTTCTTCGCTGACACGCAGGGCCTCGCCGTAAAGGTGGCGAAACAGCCTTGCTAATTCCGGGTCGGGTTCAAACAGACTCTTCTTATGAGCATAAGCATTAATGATATGCAACTGTGCTATGATAGCATCGGGGGAATTGGCTTGCAGCACTTGAGTGAGCGGATGAATGAACGAATCAAGCCAGCGTGTAGCAGTAGCGATCCGCGCTTGCAAACTGGATTCATGTTCGCCGCTCGCTTTGAGAGCCTCCGTGTCGCGGAGCAATTGGCGGGTTTGGGTATCAATCTCGGTCAGAAAATCGTCCAATTGATTTTGCAAGCTCGTGATGTGGTCTGGCAACTTGGCAGTGTCGAGTTCTTGCTGCAAATCATTAAATTGTGCTCGAATTGAATCTGCGTGAAACTTGAAGCGATCGGGCAGGTTGAGCGCAGCCGATTCAAAAATAAATTCCAAAAAGTCGGTGTAATGCTTGCGAAGTTTATAGTCTTGTGTGGGCTGTTGCTTCGCAAACCGAAATCGCAGCAAATCTCCCAAATCGAGGTCGTTTTCAAGTCGAATTTTTTCAAAAACAGCCTGTTCCAACACATAGCCCTGCCGACGGCCAGCCTCAAAAAGCAGCCGAAGCCCTTGCAGGTTTTTGGACATGAACCGCAAGATGTCGTCCGGTGTAGTTGGCTTGTACATCGTTTTTAGATAAAAAGTGCTTGTTGTTCCAAAAACTTGCCGGTTCGGAGCAATTGTTCTCGGATGGCTACGACCTCAGGGTGTTGACTTTCGATTACGCGACGGCTGGCTAGTTGCTCGCCGTCGTTGCGTTTTTTAAGGGGCTTGGCATACTTGACCCACAGTGTTTCGTAGGCTTCCGGCTGGTAGAACTGTGCAAACGGAAATACTCCTTTTACTCGCAGAAATTCGTCAAGGCCCACGAAATCATAGTCTGAGAATACGAGCATTTCGTGACAATCTATCTTTTGCAGCCACTCCTTGCCTATTCGCCCGTAGGCGTGCAAAAAAAGCCAATCCTTCCCTATTACTTTTTCTGCTTGCCGGAAAATGTCGAGATTTTCGACAATACAAATACGGTTTGCTTTTAGGTTGACCAGTGCTGCTGCAAACAAACCGAATTGCGTAGTCATTTCATCCAAATCCACCTCGTAGCTATTGATGACAGCAGGCTGCCAGCCGCGCATCACACACACACCCTGACTGCTGCGAACGCGGGCTTTTGAGTCGCCAAATGCTCGCACATTGTCTACTGCCGAGCCGTCATCTTCATCCTCACCGGGAAATTTCTGGTGAAAAATTACCCGGAGTGCTTCGCGGTTTATTACCCGAAATATCCTATTACTTCCTTGCCGCTCTAATTCAATAAATCCAGCAGCTAGCCAAGTCTGCCAATCGAGGCTTTGGGTAACAGTCATTGATAGCGCACTGCTTGAAATTGTCTCAAGCTCCAGAAGTTTGAGCATGAACCTTTTGAAAATAGGGCTACGCATTTTTGTAACGGGCTGTTTTAACGTGCCGTTCATCCAGCACGATGCCTTGTTTATGCCTTGCGGATGGCTTGATCGTGTAATATTTTTCGACGCCTTCAATATCGGTTGGCGCAGCGAAAATTGGGATGAAGTTGTTTTCTCGACAAAAATGGATAACCTGTGAGATGTTTTTGGGGCCAATTCGGCCCAATTCGTCAAAGTAGATAGCGATTTTGTTGTCTGGCCGCCCGTCAGCCAATTGGCGGATGACGGAGAGGAACAGGAAAAGTTTGAGCACTGCGTCTGTGCCCTGCGATTCTACCTGTTTGGCGAGGCTGACGGTCTTTTTGCGGTCGCCGTCCATCTCAATTTCCAGTTCGAGGTCAAATAATTGCTCGAAATTGATAGGTTTGTTTTCTTCAAATTTTTTGCGCATCATCTGGATGCCCTCTTCGCTGGCTGCTGTGCTGCGCCACAACGAGTCGCGCTCCACGTTATGTATGAGATCAAGTTCACGCAGTAGTTCGGTGTTGTCGCGGGTGTGGATGGATATTTTTCGGATGTTGGAGACGGGATATTTGGAGAGGGTTTGGCTGAATTTTTGGACGTAGGCTTTGAAGTTCTGGTACTCCAATCGGAAGGTTTTAACCGGGTTGACGAAATTATCGAAAGCCAAATCGAACAGGCTATCAAGGGCTTTTTGCTGGTCGGGCAGGGTGTCCATTTCTTCCTGTACTTCGCCTACGAAGGAGTTTATGTCGTTGCTGTCCTTGCCAAGCTTGCGCAGCAAAAAATTGAATTGCTCGTCGCGCTTTCCGCGCAAGTTGATCATGTCGCCGTACCCTTTTTGAAAATCGGCCATAAGGTCTTTGAGGGGGCGGTCGTCGGGAAGCGCCTCCTCGGTTACGAACACTTCGGTGCGTGTTTGCAATTCGCGATACCAGTTTTCGTAGTTGCTGAGCAGATGGCGTTTTTCCCGGAGGTCGTTCTCTAAACGCTCTTTTTCGGCCCGTTTAACCGTCATTTCGTTTTCTTTTTTGAAAATATCCTCCGATTTGGCCGCGATGCTTTTGGTCAGTTCTTCGATTTGTTCTTGGGTTTCGCCGAGCAATCGCTCGGTGGAAGGCCGCCGAAGCACTTTTTCAAAAAATGCCACCTTCGATTTCAGCTGGACTTCGATGTCGTACTTCTCCTGCTCCTTTTTCTGCTGTGTTGCAATGGCGTCTAGCAGCGTTTCCTGCTCCTCTAATTCAGCTTTGGCCTGTGGGAGCCGGGCCTTGAGGTCTTCAAGGGTATCAAGCGGGGCGGGCGAGAGCGAAGACACATCGATCGCCCCGTCGAATACGGTCAGCACTGATTCGGCCTGGGTAATAGCGCGCTGGATGAGCGACTTATCAAGGCTCAATACATTAGGATGGAGGTAGGCCGAGAGTAGGCGGCGCAGGTTAGGGTCTTGCGCCAAGTGATGCTGCGCCAAGCGGTCGAACCGGGAAATTTTGCTGTTCAACAGCTCCATTTCTTGACCGAGGCTTTTGATTTTTTGGCGCATCAACTGCTCCGTGATATTGGGGCGACTAATTTGGGTCAGGATAGTGGTGAGATTGCCTAGTTCACTTTTCAGCCGCTGGATTTCGCTTTCGAGTTCGCTATACCCAAGTTGGCCTTTTCGATGAAAAAATGTGGCCTCCAAGTCTTGCTGGTAGCCGCTGGCTTCTTTCTCCTGTTTTTCGCGTTCTACTTCCAAGCGGGTTTTATCAGCGACCAGCCGATTCATCTCTACTTTCAAAGTATCGTCAATCTGTGTCTGCAAAGTCCGGATTTGGATGGCTAACAACCCGTTGTCTTGGGTTTCGTCACGCAGGTTGGGATAGGCTTTTTTGTAGGTTTCTAGAAAATTAACTTTTAGCGCGCCGCAGCGTTCGCGGAAGGCATTGAAGTTCTGATTGAGCAGTTTGAAGTTGTTGAAATCAGGAGCCACCGATTCCAAGCGGAGGATTTTGTCGCGCTTGACCTCGAACTCTTGCAGAACAGTCTGGCTGCGATCGGTGAACACGTCAAGCGAAGCATCCTTGCGGTTATCGGCTATCAACAGCGCGTCTTTGAAAGCCTCTTCGTTGATGGCATCCGCCTTGATGAGATGCTTGTACATTTTGGTGAAACTGTTGCTACGGCTGTTGCCGATTCGCTTTACCTTGTCCGTGATAAGAACCACAGGTTTGTCGCGTCGCTGCTGGCTGTAAATGCGCTGATAGAGGTCTTCTCGATTGATTTTAGGCTTGACGGCAATGCCGCGTTTTGCCAAATTGCCGATGACATCTTTAAACTTGAGCGGCTCGATTGTATCACCTTCGCGCTTGAAGAAAATATCGTCCTCATATTCGTGCGGAATGATGCAATAATCCAAATCTTCTTTATCAGAGGCCCGTTTGACGACGATACAGTAATAGCCATCTTTAACAATCTCGAACACGACATAGCTTTGCTCTATGGTCTTGAAATAGTGTTTGATGGTTTCGCTAGGCGAGTTATCGCCAAATTTCCATTCGCGTTTATCGAGGATGTAAAGGAAATTGAGACAATTGATGAGGGAACTCTTGCCTACGTTGTTCTCGGCGGCCAATTGAATACTTTCAGCATTGCCTAAAAGTAAGTTAGCCTTCGCAAAGAGCGTAGAGTTTATGACGACGATACGATTGAGCATGATGGCGCAAAAATATAAAAAACAAACCCGTCCTTCGTTATAACCGAAAGACGGGTTTGTCATTTTCCACCCCAACCCCCCTACGCTCTCGGCAACAATACAATCTGCTTAGACCTCACTTTATCGCCCTGCTGAATGCTCAGCACATAATTCCCAGATTTATTGTTGGAAAGATTGACCTGTTCATTGAATGAGCCACCAAATTGCGGAAGTTCCTTGAGATACACTGCTTTACCCGTAACATCCAAAATACGAACGGTAGTCGGTACAGCCTCTGCTACGAAATTAATGTTCACCAAGCCCAAAGTTGGACTAGGATAAGCCTCAAATAGTTCCAAAGACAGGGTATTCTCCACGGAATTTTCCCGTGGTTCGGATTTGCTGTCTTCTTGGAGTACTTCCACCGTTTCCTGTACCGCAGCATTGCCCGGAGTGTCGCAAGATTTGAATTTGGAATCAATTTCCATCGTAACACCTTCGCGCAACACCGTTAGACGGAAAGTTTCGCCCGGTTTCTTCAAGTCACGTTCGCGGGTCAGCTCCTGGTGGTTATTGACCAGTGCACCGTTTAAAGCCAGAATGATATCACCCGGCTGCACCTCACTTTCTTTTGCAGGAGTGCCATCAATGACTCCGCTCACGCGGAGGCCGAGACCTTCCAGGGCGTTTCCACTGGTATAAACTCCGATAAATACTTTACAGGGGTCGCGCTCCACCTTTTGGGTGAAATAACCCCGGTCGGCACTTAAAACGGTTTGTATCTGAATAGTTTTTCCGTCCCGCTGGTATACCAAAGATACCCGATCTCCAGGCTTGTGGTCGGACAATGCCGTACGAAGGCTTGAGCCGCCTGTGATGGTTTTGCCATCTACTTGCACCACGACATCACCCGCTTTTAAACCAGCTGCTTGTGCGCCCTTACCCTCCAATACTGTTCCGATGACTACACCCGATACATTCACGTCGGTATTTTCATGCACGCCCAGAATAGGACGCTCACTCATTTCAATGTTTTTGAATTGCTCCTGAAAAAACATCCGTGCGTAACTATCTTCCTTTTGCTGTTTCGCTGCTTCGAGTTCTTCCGCACTGCAGGATTTGAAGCGGGCCTGAATGGTCTTTTCAACGCCATCGCGCTCAATGGTCAGGGTAAAGGATTCACCCTGTTGATGTTTGTCGCGCATTTGAAACAACTGGGACTGACTACGGACTGCCGCGCCATCCATGGCAAGAATTACATCGCCTTGCTGAACCCCATAGGTTTGGGCCGGAGTGTTGTACAGGGTTTTGTCCACCATAAGCCCACCGTTGCTGGGACTGGTTTCTACGCCGATGAAGACTTCGCAAGGACTGCTGTGATAGGATTGCGCTTTAAGCAGGGTGCCGAAAAAAAGCAAGAACAGCGGCAATGTGACGATTTTTTCAAAGGAAAGACGAGCCATTTAGAATACGTTTTGGTGAAGAATTAAAAACAAAGACCCGTGGTTCACCAAATGAGTTGCACGGACAATCAAATTTCTACTGCGCTACTATGATACCGAATAAATGCCTGCCCGATTTCGGATGGTTGAGCCGAACGCATTGCCACTTTTTTGGCTGATGGTAAATTGGGCAAACCCATGGGAGGCAGGCGCATTGATGTTAGAATCGGGCAGCAATTTTCTTAAATTCAGAAAATCATAGAGCCTATATGACAATTTTTTGCAAATAAAAATCCTCCCGCGCTCGCATCCCGCGCTCGGCTTCTTCGGTTTTGTCCAGATACCCCGCCAAATGAAGCACACCGTGGACTAATACCCGACATAGCTCTTGCTCAAAAGGTACTCCCAATGTTTGGGCGTTATCCGCCACACGTTCGGAGCTGATAAAAACATCCCCATGTACGGCATCTTCTGAGTATGGGAACGTGATGACATCGGTATAATAATCGTGGTCGAGAAATTCCACATTCATTTCGCGCAGACGTTCATCAGAGCAAAAAATGTAGGTGACTTCCACGAACGCCTTGCCTTCGGATTCGGCCACACCCAATAGCCAATCTGTCAGCATTTGCTCGTCGGGGAGCTCAAACTCCACGTCTTCAAAATGAAAGGAAACCGGGATTTCCGGTTCGTCGGCAGGTAAATCGGGGAAATGCATATTTGCAGGTTAAGCGGTTCAGTATCAGGACTTAAGAAAAAAAATAACAACACCATTCATTTTTAAGTACAAGGAATCATGCGCACGGTTACAGAAGTTGTAAGCCTGCAACCTCCTTTTGTAGTGACTGTCACCTCATAAGTCCCCTCCTCTCGCACCCGAAGAAAGCGATCTTTTACCCCAGTATTCCATTCAAAACTTTCGTAGTCCCCTTCTGCTTTAAGAATGGTTTCGCCCCCTTTGCAGACGGTGGTTGGCCCGGAAATATTTACTCCAGCCGACCCGCTGATGGTGATGCCTTTGGGTTTAGGTTGGGTTTGTTCGGGAGTGGGAGTTTCTGTCTGTGCTCGAAGTACGAAAGAGATGGCTGAAAAGACAAAAATCAACGAGAAACGGGAAAGGATCTGTATCATAAATTTTGTGTTGTGGCATTGTGATAGATTTTGGCAGGTGGAACACGGATTACGCGGATTAGACAAGGATTTAAAAGTTAAGGTAAAACAAATCCGTGTCTAATCCGTGCGATCCGTGTTCCACCTGCCAAGCGCGAAAAATTACAAACGGTGCAAATAACCCACATTGAGCAAAAGCGGACTAATACTGGCATCCACGTTGTCATTGGCCAACAGGTTGGAAAGGCTGTATTGATAACGTGCCTCTACTTTAATTTTGCTGTTTGGACCCAAAGGTATATTCCCCCCTAACCCAAAATCAGCGGCGAATGCGTTGCGGTTCCAATTGGGGCCTTTTATATCAATAGAATTTTTGGACGAAAATTCCTTCCCCGCTTCTGTGCGTATTAGTCTATTCGAGGCTTTTTCAAGCCGACCGGCAGTGCCTCCAGCCAGGAGATAGACCTGCCTAAATTTTTTTACCGGGGAACATTGAACCAACATGCTCCCTTCCCAATACTGATAATATCCATGGGAAGTAGCGGTACTGACCATATCCGTGAATTCAAGGGCGCTCAATTTATTGGCTTTAACCTGTGTGCCAAACTCTGCCCGAAGTCCTAGTATCGGGTTCATTTGCCATTCACCAAGCACGGCTGCACGCCAACCCAAGGCTGGTTCGTAATCTATGTCAGTATCTAGGGATTTGATTTTCCAAGTCCAAAACGACCAGTTCGCACCGCCAGAAAGACCGATGTGAAATTGTGAAAAAGCAGGCGTTGCCAAACAGGCGAAAGCAAAAGCGAGCAAAAGATTTTTCATAAAAAAGTAGATTTAATGTTTGACGCTTCCTGATTGTCAAATGTCCGCAATAGTTGCCTGCCCAACAAATAGAAATGTTGGCTTTCATAAAAAACATTCTGTTGCCAAATTTCGTTTTGCCCAAAAACTGGCCTATGCGATCGCTCACCCTTATTCTTTTCATCCTTTTTTTTCATCTTGAAAGGAGCTCTGCTCAAAACTATACGACCATCAAAACCACTTCGGAAAAAGCCCGATCGGCATTCAATGCTGGCATGGAGGAAGCAGAACGTGGACAAGCCGCCGTTGCGCAAGGTTATTTTGAACAAGCGTTGAAGGCCGACTCCAAATTTATTGACGCCAAGCTTGCTCTGGGCGATAACTACGCTGAACTACGCGATTTTTTCAAAGCCAAAAAATATTTCGAGGAAGCCCTCGCCTTGGACAGCAGCTACGCGCCCGTGGCATTTTTATTTTTGGCAAAAACTGAATGGGAATTGGACAAATACGACGAATGTGCTGCACACCTAACGAGTTACCTCCGCAGTCAACCCAAAAACGAACGCAACCGCCGGTCTGCCGAAAGTCTGCTAAAATCAGCTCAATTCGCCGCCGAGGCAGTAAAAAAACCCGTTGCCTTCGACCCAAAGACTGTGGGCGACTCCATCAATACCAAATGGAGCGAATATTTCCCTTCGCTCACCGCCGATGATGAACTCCTGGTCTTTACGCGTCGAGACGGTGGCGACGACGAAAATTTTTACCGAAGCGAACGAAAAAACGGGGTGTGGCAAAAGCCCACGCCGCTCGAAGGCGTCAATACCTCCGACAATGAAGGGGCACAAGCGATCAGTCCCGATGGATCCTGGCTCGTATTTACGGGTTGCAACCGCGAGGGAGATGGCTCGCAGGGTGCTTGCGATTTATATTGGTCGCAACTCAAAAGTAATGGATGGAGCAAACCAGTGCCGTTCAGCGCGGTTATCAATTCGCCCGACTGGGACGCGCAGCCGAGTATTGGCGCAGATAATAGAACCTTGATTTTCACCAGCAGCCGCCCAGGCACACGCGGAAGCATGGATATTTGGCAGAGTACTCGCCAACCGGGCGGAAAATGGGGAATGCCAGAAAATCTCGGCCCCAACATTAACACCCCGGGCAAAGACCACACGCCTTTTTTTCACCCCGACGGACAAACACTTTACTTCGCCTCCGACAGTCTTCCCGGTATGGGCGGCAGTGATATCTTTTTCGCCCGTCGCGACACCAGCGGCACCTGGGGTAAGCCACAAAACCTGGGCTACCCCATCAACACAAAAGGGGAAGAAGGTATGCTCGTGGTAAGCCTCAACGGTCGCACGGCCTATTTTGCCAGTGATCGACCTGGCGGCAAAGGAGGGTTAGACATTTACACTTTTGAATTGCCCGTTTTCGCCCGACCACAACCCGTCACCTATGCCAAAGCATTGGTTACGAATGCTGTCACAGGCTACCCCATTACTGCCAAAGTAGAGTTTACAGATTTAAAAACGGGAAAGGTTTTCGTGAGTTCGAATACAAAATCTGATGGCACATTCCTCGTCTGCCTCCCTGCAGGTAAAGATTATGCGCTGAATGTGAGCAAGGATAAATTCCTGTTCTTTTCTGACAATTTCAACTTGGTGGAAAGCGCTACGCTCGACAAACCATTTTTGCTAAACATTGAACTTCAGCCAATTGGGGCAGAAAATGACCTCGCAGCCGCCAAAGCTCCGGCAGGTAAACCGATCATCCTGCGCAACGTCTTTTTTGAAATCGGATCCGCTTCCCTCAGGTCTGAATCAATGGCGGAACTCGATCGCTTGGCACAATTGCTGTTGGGAAGCCCAACCCTTAAAATCCAAATCAACGGCCATACAGACAATGTAGGCGACGATGCGCTCAACCAAACACTTTCCGAAGCGCGCGCAAAAACGGTACAAGATTACCTGCTTCGTAAAAGTATTGCCTCTGAACGTTTGCGCTTCAAAGGTTTTGGAGAAAGCAAGCCCCTCGAATCGAACGATACCGCAGAGGGGCGAGCAAGAAACCGCCGGACGGAATTTGTGGTGTGGTAAAAAGATTGGCCCTGCCGCTCAAAGCTACAGGGCCAATTATGACAAAGAAAAATTTGTGCCACAACGCCACAGCATAATTTAAAAAAACGTTGTGGCGTTGTGTCTTCTTGTGAAACAATCAATTGGTTCGATCAAAAACAGCAGCGTCTATTCCTTTCTCCTCCAATTTGTCGGCAACCCGTATAGCAGCCTCCTTGTCGTTGGAACGGAACACGATCACGGCGGCCAAACCTTCTTTGGTTTTGGAAATTTCAGCATTTGGATAGCCAGCCCGGATCACGGCCTCCAATTGGCGCCTTGCGCCTTCCATGTAAGAAAAAGTGCCAGCCCGCACGGCCCAGCGACCAGCACCGGGACCTTTTACAGCGGAGACCCCTTTTTTTGTAGCTGTGGATGTCGGCTTGGTAAGCGTTGTGGCAGGCTTGGTTGTGATGGGTGTAGCCGTTTTGGTGGAGGACTCGCTTTCTATGCCATTTTTTGACACTGTGGGTTTGGTACTGGCGGCAGGTTTTGTTGTGGTAGACTTTGCGACCGAATCTTTGTTTGTGTAAGAACTGCCAACCGCAGCGAGGGAGTCCTCGGAGGCATAACCCATATCACGAAGCGTTTCTTCGAGTTCTGCAGCTTCTCGCGCCGCCAGTTCTTTTTTCTCTTTTTGTTTTTGGCAGGCGTAATATCCCGCAGTTAAGATGAACAAGCCCAAGAGGCCGTAGAGGACGTAGGTGAGAAGGCTATTGCTTTTCATGTTGTTCTTGTCTTGCGTTTAGAAGGTTAAAAGTGTTGATTTTCAGGGGCTAAGGTAATAGTTGTTGTTTGGGATATTCGAAGTTTTCATAAAGGTTTCCGTTTTCTATAATTTTTCATTTCAACTATTCCGTGGTCGGCGTGTTTAGGCGGCTTATTTTTGCCGAATATTTTGGGAGCGGCTGGCTAAAAAACAAACCGCTCCATTCCAAGATTCTACACAAAATTGACATGGATTTTTTTGAACTAAGGATAAAAAGCAAGACCGCCGAAACCGCCGATACCACTACCATCGAACTGGAAATTCCCGACGAATTGCGCGATTTGTTCACCTACAAACAAGGACAGTACCTCACGCTACGCCTTCATTTGGATGGGCATGAATTGCGCAGATCGTACTCCATGTCGTCAAGCCCTTTGGAAAACCGTCTGGCAGTGACGGTGAAAAAGGTGTCTGGAGGAAAAACTTCCACCTATTTACACGACAAAGCCCAGGTAGGAGATACGCTCGAAATAGCCGCTCCGGCAGGTCGTTTTTTTAACGAACTCAACCCCGACAAACGTCGTACATACTATCTTTTTGCTGCCGGAAGTGGCATCACGCCTTTGATGTCCATCATCAGAACCACGCTTGAATCTGAGCCGATGAGCGCGATTTTTCTGCTCTACGGAAGCCGAAATGAGGAAAGCATCATATTTCGAGACGAGCTTGACCGATTGTCCGAACGCTATACCGGCCAACTTCATGTGGAGCATGTACTCAGCCAACCCCGAAAGGAAAGCACCGGGGGCGGACTGTTTGGCGTGTTCAAAAAAAGTACCAGCAACTGGCAAGGCAAAATCGGGCGCATTACAGGCCGAACAGCAAATGAATTTTTAGACGAAAATCTGGCGCATGGCCCCGAGTCTGACTGTATCTACTTTATCTGCGGCCCGGGCGACATGGCTGATTCGATAAAAGCAAGCTTGTTGAGTCGGGAAATACCCGCCAAACAAGTTCATACCGAACACTTTGTCAATGCTACCCACGTCCCGGGCGAAATTGCAGAGGGCGGCTCGGGTGGGCGGCGGGTGATCGTTCACCTCAAGGGCGAACGCATCGAACTTCCTGTGCCAGATGGGGCGACCATTCTTGACGTTTTGGTAAAAGCCAAATACGATCCGCCGTATTCCTGCACCGCAGGGGCCTGCTCCACTTGTATGGCAAAACTTGTAAATGGGAAAGTCAAAATGGATGCTTGCTACGCGCTAGACGACGAGGAGGTGAAGGCTGGATACATTCTCACTTGTCAGTCGCATCCGGAAACGGATGTGGTGGAATTGACTTATGATATGTAAATCCTGTCCCCTCTTGTCTAGTATTACCTTAATTTCTTAAGGCCGAATCTCCCAAAGCCTTCAAAACGGAAGGATTCGCAATGCCTGTATGCCGTTCCAACACGACCCCGTTGGGCGCAAGGAACAGGATCGTGGGCAGTTTTTCCACCGCGTAGATTTCAGCAATGGTTTTACCGGCGGGTGAGTCAAAATCCGTGCGGAAGTTCAGAAAATTTGCGTTCAGGTATTGATAAACAGAAGTTTGTGTAAAAACATCCTCCTCCATCACTTTACATGGAGCGCACCAAGAGGCATAAAATTCTACAAAAACGAGTCTGTTTTCCCGAGTTGCTCTTTCAAGCACGGGCATGAGCCGCTCACTGTCGAGCCAAGCTACTTGTTTGGCAGCATTAGATTTGGGCGCCGAAACTGGAGTTGACCACGGTGCGGCTGGTTGGGCTGGTTTTTTGGCTGGTTTAGCGCTTTCGCAAGCTGCGATCACCAACAAAATAAGCACGAAAAAAGGGGACGGGATATTTTTCAAGGCGTTGATTTTCAATTTTTTAAACCCGGGCGGCTCTGGTAATCAAGCAAATTTATTTCACGCAACGCCGCGACGATTTTTCTAATACCATGAACGTTGCTTCATCGCGGCGTTGCCTGAAATAACCCTGCGCAGAAATCTAATGCTCCCGCCAAATTACCTTGCCCTGCCGATTGATGTATTGCCATTTCCCATCCAAAACACTAAGCGCAAGACCCTCACGGAAAGGTGCCGCAGATTGAAATGTCGGAGGTATCACAATTTGCCCATCTGGGTTGATGTATCCCCATAGCCCATTGGCGCAAACCTGAGCAAGACCGTCAGAAAATACGCCGGCATCCTCAAATTTTGGCATGATGGAGAGTTTGCCCGCCTTGTCAATGTAGCCATAAGCACCGTTTATTTCAACCAAAGCCAATCCTTCGCCAAAATCGCCCGCCAGATCGAACATCGGCTCCACAGCAATGTTCCCGTCTTGGCTCACAAACCCATATTTACCATCTCGAAAAGCCAGTGCCATGCCGTCAAAAAACTCCCCGTGCGCGTGGCCTTTTACAAATTCAAACTGTGGTGGAACCGTTTCTTCGCCTGCTCGATTACACAATCCCCAACGACCATCGAGGGTCACCAAGGCAGACTCTCCCTGGAACGAACTTGCTCCATCCCATTGAGGTTCAATGCAATACGCGCCTGTTTTATCTACAAATCCCCACAATCCTTCGCTACAGGCAGGAGCAAGGCCCTTGCTGAAATTGCCCGTTTTGGAAAAAACAGGCCGGACAGCAAATTGCCCTTCTGGGTTAAGAAAGCCCGCGCTGCCCTCAAAAGTGGCAGGGGCCAGGCCCTCGCAAAAATCTCCCGCATATTCAAAAAGCGGGGCGATGGCCTCGTTGCCGTGTGCGTCCAAATAGCCCCAAAGTTGCGCAACTTGTGCCTTGGCCAAGCCTTCAGAAAATGGCCCGAGGGCTCGATACAAACGTTTGATATACAGCCTGCCCAGCGAATCCAACAAAGCCAAAAGACCATTGAGCCGAACCGTGGTGAAGCCGTTTTGAAACTCGCCGGCCTCAAGGTATTGCGGCTCAATAGCTAGTTCGCCCTCAGCGTTGATAAAGCCGAAAAAGCCGTTTTGCCTGATTTTGAATAGTGGTGAGTACATTGGACGGCAAAAGTAGCGAATTCCTCCGCACTGCCCCAGCCACTCCAAAACCTCTGCTTTTTTGCGCACCGACACGGGAACAAGGTCGCCATTTTTCATTTTCAAATATCCGCCTTCTTTTTTCTGAAATTCCTGCACAAAGCGGAAATTCAAAAGATGGCTTTGGTGCGCCCGGACAAAACCGTGGGGCTCCAACATTTGGTCCTATTGTTTGAGCGTGCGCGTCACAAAAATCTTCTCGCCGCTGACAAGAACGAAGCGGGTGCTGTTGCAATCATGGCGCAATGTTAGGGAGATTGATGCCACAAACCTATGCTTGTTTATTTCTCTAAAAACTGTTCAATACCCAATGTGGAGGTTCACCGAGTATGTGTGGGGCTTTACCAAGTATCCGCAATTGAAAAGGGTAGTTTTTATAAAATGAGAAGAAGAACCGCCGTTCATTCAAATACCTTTGCGCCAAAATTCTTCAGCCTTACCTGACCGTCCACACATTACCGCAGCTTTCATGTCTGACCAAATTCAACTTAATACCATCGAAGAGGCCATTGTCGAAATTCGCGCCGGGCACGTCATCATTGTTGTGGACGACGAAGACCGCGAGAATGAGGGCGATTTTATTTGCGCCGCAGAGACCATCACTCCAGAGATCATCAATTTTATGGCAACCCATGGGCGTGGCCTCATTTGCACCCCGCTCGAAGAAAAACGCGCCGACGAACTGGGTCTGGAGCTCATGGTAAACAGCAATACAGCGCTCCACGAAACGGCTTTCACCGTGTCCGTTGACCTAATTGGGCAAGATTGTTCGACCGGAATTTCCGCCTACGACCGCGCCACAGGCAACCGTTGGCTCACCAATCCGGCAGCAAAACCCAGCGATTACGCCCGACCGGGCCACATCTTCCCGCTCCGCGCCAAGACGGGAGGAGTGCTGCGTCGTACAGGCCATACGGAAGCCGCAGTGGATCTGGCGCGGCTGGCAGGGCTCGCGCCCGTAGGCGTGCTGGTCGAAATTTTGAACCCCGATGGTTCCATGGCACGCCTCCCGCAATTGATGGAAGTGGCGAAAACCCATGACTTGAAAATTATTTCGATTGATGATCTCGTAGCCTACAGAATGCGCACAGAACGGCTCGTGCGCAAGGAAATGGACATTCCTATGAAGACGATTCACGGTGATTTTCAAGCCATTGTCTTCACCGATATTGCGAGCAACGATACACACCTTGTATTGAAAAAAGGAGATTGGGAAAAAGATGAACCTGTGCTGGTACGGGTACATTCCTGGTCGGAGACGGGTGGAATACTTGGGTCGCTTTTGTCTGATTACGGCACACAAATTTCTTCGGCTTTGAAAACCATCCAAGAAGCAGAAAAAGGGGCGTTTGTATACCTGCGACAAGGAGACAAAGCCAATTTAATGGCGAAATTGCAATATTACAAACAACTGGTGGATGAGGGAAACACGGATCGTTTTGAACTCCACACAGCCGTTGGGAAGAAAGATTTTGGTGTGGGTGCGCAGATTTTACGGGAGCTCGGCATCAACAGAATTCGACTGCTGACCAACCATCCAAAACCTCGTACGGGTTTTATTGGTTATGGGCTGGAGATAGTGGAGAATATCAAGTTGTAGGGCGAAATTCATTTAGCCTGCTTGTGATTCACTCGATCATAAGGCAAAATGAATTTCGCACAACAATTCCCGTTTAGGCGAAATGAATTTCGCCCTACTTTTGCACCTAATTATTTATGAAAGAAGAAACCGTCGTCACACCTTATGGCTCCGAAGTTGGAAAAAAAGCCGAAGTGGAGCAAATGTTCGACCGCATTGCGCCAAGATACGACCTGCTCAACCGATTACTTTCGCTGGGTATTGACGTTTGGTGGCGAAAACGAGCCATCAACTATCTAAAGCCGTCGAAGCCATCTGAAATTTTGGATGTTGCCACCGGAACTGCAGATGTAGCAATTTTGATGGCGAAGATTTTGAAGCCCCAACACGTTGTCGGCATAGATATTGCCAACCTCATGCTGGAACTTGGCAGCAAGAAAATTGCCGAGCGGGGTTTATCCAATATTATCAGCCTCGAAACAGGCGACTGCGAGCAATTGCGTTTTGAGGCTGGTTCTTTCGATGCAGTAACGGTGGCTTTTGGGGTGCGCAACTTTGAAAATTTAGAAAAAGGGCTCGCCGAAATGCATCGTGTATTACGCTCTGGTGGCCGGGTGGTGATTCTGGAGTTCTCTAAACCACATGTTTTTCCGATCAAACAACTCTACAATGCCTACTTCAAATACGTTTTACCCTTCATCGGACGTTTGACCAGCCGCGACCTGCGAGCCTATACCTACCTTTTTGAGAGTGTACAGGTTTTCCCTGAAGGCAACCAATTCACAGCAATATTAACCAAAACCGGTTTTCTAAATCCTATATGCGAACGACTAACACTAGGAATATGTTCCATCTACACAGCCACGAAACAATAAGCCGTAGTCAGCCAGCCTTGCGCACGGTGTTTATTGCCACCTGCCTGCTGCTACTGCAACTGCCAACTGCACTCGCGCAGTTCAATCAAGGAAAAAACCTAAATTACCTTGATTTTCAGCAGAAAAACTACTATTTCGGTATCACGCTCGGTTACAATTCGAGCGATTACCGCATTTACCATTCAAAGGATTTTATCCGCAATGATTCCTTTGCGCGTGCAGAATCAGTGACAGGGCCTGGCTTCAACCTTGGCATCGTGTCGAATCTGAAGGTTGGCGAGTACTTCGACATCCGTTTTCTGCCCACACTGTCCTTCACGGAACACACCATAAAATATTCGCCCGCAGGGCAAAATGGTCGAATCGTGAGCCGCCCCATTGAATCTGTTTTGGTGGAACTGCCTTTTCATGTGCGCTATAAATCAGCACCCTACCACGATTTTCGTCTTTTTGTTATTGGCGGCGTGAAATATTCCTTCGACGTGGCGAGCGATTCTCGAACCCGCCAAGCCGCCGGATTGGTGAAAATTGCGCCCACTGATTTTCAGGTAGAATTCGGCGCGGGTATTCAGTTTTTCTTCCCGTACTTCATTTTTTCTCCTGAACTCAAAGTGTCTCAAGGGCTGAACAATGTGCTGATTTTCGACGACCGTTTGCAGCAAAGTACCGTGCTGGAAAAAGTGTTGAGCCGCGCTTTCACCATCTCGCTGCACTTTGAAGGGTAGGTTAAAATACCGAGCGACTGACCAGGTTGCGTCCCGTCATTTCCTCGCCCTTTGGAATCCCCATCAGCGCAAGCAAAGTCGGCGCAATGTCGGCCAATCGGCCGTCTGAAAGGTGTTCACCGCCTTTCAAATATGGGCTGACGAGTATGCAAGGCACCGGGTTTTTCGTATGAGCCGTGTTGGGCGTGCCATCCTCATTGATCAAATAGTCAGAGTTGCCATGGTCGGCAATAATAACACAGGCGTATCCCTTTTCTAGCGCGAGTGGTACGATTCGGCTCAGGCATCCATCCACCGTTTCAGCAGCTTTCATGGCTGCGCTAAACACACCCGTGTGGCCTACCATGTCGGTGTTGGCAAAATTGAGGCAGATAAAATCGGGTGTATTGGTTTGAATATCAGCCATAATTGCCTGTGTTATCCCTTCTGCACTCATTTCGGGCTGCAAGTCGTAGGTGGCTACTTTGGCCGAGGGTATCATGATGCGCCGCTCTCCAATAAAAGGATCTTCACGACCGCCAGAAAAGAAAAACGTCACGTGCGGGTATTTCTCAGTTTCGGCAATACGAACCTGGGTTTTCCCTGCTCGTTCCAGCACTTCACCCAAGGTCATGCGCACGTCGTCTTTTTCAAACATCACATGGACATTTTTAAAGTCATGGTCGTAGCGCGTCATGGTGACATAGTAGAGTGGCAGCATTTTCATCCCAAAATATGGAATGTCTTGTTGCGTCAGCACTTCGGTGATTTCACGGCAACGATCCGTTCGGAAATTGAAACAAATCACTACATCGTCAGGCTGAATGGTGAATTGGTGGACGGGTGGACTGGTGATCGGTGATCGGTGATTGGTTCTTCGCATTGGTTTCACAAACTCATCAGTAATACCTTCTGCATAACTATTACGAATGGCCGCAGGGAAATCATCCACTTCTTCGCCCACACCATTCACGAGCAAATCATAAGCGAGTTTGACGCGTTCCCAGCGTTTATCACGATCCATGGCATAGTAGCGGCCTATGACCGACGCCAGTTCAATGGGTTGTCTTTCAATATGTTGGAGTAAATCCTCCAGAAATGTAGCACCACTTTTCGGGTCGCAATCCCGGCCATCGGTAAAAGCATGGATCAATACTCGCGGACAGCCTTGCTCGGTAGCAATATCGCAAAGTGCCTTGAGATGCTCAATGTGTGAGTGTACCCCGCCGTCGCTTACCAGTCCCATAAAATGGACCGTTTTCCCGTTGGCTTTGGCGTAGTCAAGCGCATCAAGCAAGGTTTTGTTTTGGTGCAGTTCGCGTTCGCGCACCGCT
>Ga0105044_10004173_pt1 | contig 19846 bp, 17 predicted proteins | sample MAT01_FD_78092 | JGI IMG/M metagenome (GOLD analysis project Ga0105044, IMG submission 78092) | Freshwater microbial communities from Lake Fryxell liftoff mats and glacier meltwater in Antarctica - MAT-01 | ecosystem: Environmental > Aquatic > Freshwater > Ice > Liftoff microbial mat | place...
GGCGGAGCAGGGGGCGCGAGGCATCGTCAGCGGCATTGGCGGCGGTGATGGCGCGAAACAGGCGGTGGCAGGCGGTGTTGACGGCAAGGTCGTCACGGCCGGAACTTGCCCAGCGCGTGATGTTGTATTTGGGCTGCTTCTTCACCGGCACCGGATTGTTCGGCGCTTCGAGTGTGAGGAGGTTGCCGGTATTCCCGCCGCCTGCCGTCTCCAGCGCTTCGGAGGGATGGGTAAGCGTGACGCCGCGCGCTGTCAGCATCTGAAGCGCCGCGCGGACTGCGCCCCATTCGCCGGCGGTGACGGGATCTTCGGTACCGAAGCGCGGGGGGCGGTAGCCAAAGCATTCGGCGTCGTTGGTGTAGAGCGCCAGCACGCGCTCGACCGGGCCGCGATGGCCGAGGACGAAATCGGCATAGTCGTCGAGGCTGATGTCGCCATGGGCGAGGCGCTGCAGCTTCTGGAAGGCAATGGTGTTGGACCACAGCAGCGCGATCTCGCTGCCGTCGGCGCCGCGCGCGATCTGGGGATGGTAACGCCAGTGACGGTTCCATTCGGGATGATGGGCGGCGCAGTCGTCCCAGTCCATCACCAGCGCGGTGAAACCGGCCGCACGATAGAGCGGCACCAGGCCGCCGGACCAGGCCTGCTCGTTGACCAGGGCGATGCGCGGGCGAACGCCGAGCAGGCGTGCATAGACTGCGAGGCCGATCTCGAGGTTCTTGGTGACCGCCGCGTGCGGCATCAGTGGGCCGATAGCCTGGGCGTAACCCGAGCCGACGAATTCGATGCGGCCTTCGGCGATGAGCGTGCGGAGGCGAGCGATCCAGTCAGGGCGGAGGTTCTCGATAATTTCCAGCGTCAGCCCGGTCGCCTCGACAGCGATCTTCAGGCCGGTTTCGGCGAGATCGAGCAGTGGGTCGTAGCAGCGCTGGACGACTTTGGGCCGCTCGTCCACTTCGATGGACGAGAACATCATGTTCAGATGGAACAGCGCATAGCCCGTCAGCGTGGCGATGCGGCGCTGGCGGATGGGGCGTGACAGCGGCTCGATCAGCGTCATGCCGCCACCGCCTTGGCCACATCGACGGTGATGGCGGCGACGGCGCGTTCGGCGTTTGCGCGGGCCTGCGCCATCGTGTCGCCGGTTGAGAGCAGCATCACCGCGCGGGCGGCGCTGGAAGTGGCCGGCGGAATGAGGTCGCCGGGCTTTTTGCTGGGCAGGACTTCGATGATGCCGGGCATGGCGCGCGCCGTATCGAGGCCGCGCAGAGCGGCGATCTTCCCGGCGGGCGGGAAGACGTAGCGTTGAACGACGGGGCGCTCATAGGCCGGCGTCAAGTCGGTGGGTGTGACTATCTCGCCCAGCGCCAGTTTGATGACCGCGCCGACGAAATCGACGCCGGTGCTCAGCGGGACTTCGCGGGTGCAGAAATAGCCGCCCGACAGGCGTGCGGCGATCTCGATCACATGCGCCTTGCCGTCATGGACGACCATGTCGCCCTTGTAGCTGTGGTTGTCGATGCCGAGGGCCTTGGCTGCGGCGGTGACGGTCGCTTCGACATCGGCGCGGATGGCGGGCGAGACCTGTGCGGGCAGGTCGCCGCCGTTTTCGATGAACCAGGGCGCGAAGCGATCGAGATACTCGTAGTTCCGGTCGCTGAAGCCGGGGGTGTAGCCGGTGCCGTTCAGAAGAATGGATTCGGTCGAGATTTGCGGGCCGGAGAGATAGGCCTCGGCCATGACGCGGCCGGTGGGCGATTGTGCCTTGGCGGCGTCAAAGGCCTCGGCGGCGTCACGTCCGGCATTCATGCGCTGGACGCCGCGGCCACCGCGGCTGTCGACAGGTTTGACCACGAGGTTGCGGCCCCTTTCGAGCAGTGCGATTTGCAGATCTGCGGCATCGCGCAGTGGCGCGAACCAAGGGATCGGCACGCCGTGAGCGGCTAGGCATTGCTTCATCGCTAGCTTGTCCATCGCGAGATGGGCGGTCTCGGTGGAGAGGCCGCGCAAGCCCAGCTTGGCGGCGACGGCGGCGACGGTGTGGGGCACATCGGCGCCCATGCAGATGACGCCGTGAACAGGGTGGATCGCGCGGCTGTAATGTTCGGCGGCGTCGGCAGTGCCGTCAGGATCATAGGTTGAGGCGACGATCTGGCCGTCCGCCAGTTTCAAACCCGGCGCGTTGGCGTCGCCGTCGCTCACCACGACATGCAGGCCCATCTCGCGCGCCCGGGCAATGCCGTGCGACGCTTCAATGCCGCCGCAGACGATGAGCAGGCCCTTCGCCATCAGAAGTAGAGGCCCCCGTTTACGTTGAGGGTCTGAGCCGTGATGTAGGCGCTGGCGTCGCTGGAGAGGAATAGGGCAGCATCGGCAACTTCCGCCGTTGTGCCGAGGCGTTTCATGACGATAGTTTCCGCCGCTGCCTGCACCGCAGGCGAAGCCATGCTGGCAGCGGCCATGTCGGACTGTATCAGGCCCGCAGCAACGACGTTGGAGCGCACGCCCCTAGGTGCGCCGAAGCGGGCAATGACCTGGGCCAATGAGATGAGACCGGCCTTTGAGGCGGCGTAGTGCGCCGTACGCGGGCCGCCATACTGACCGCTGACCGATCCGATATGGACGATGGAGCCGCCACCCGCCGCTTCCAGCCGTGGCATCGCCAACTGGCTGCAGACGAACGGGCCTTTGAGATTGGTGGCGAGGATGTCGTCCCAATCGGCATCGGTGACCTTGTCGAAATCCGTCGGCTTGTTGATGCCGGCATTGTTCACCAGCACGCGCAGGGAACCGAAGGCGTTCTCCGTGGCATCAAGCGCGGCGGTGATGGCGGTGCGGTCGGTGACCTCCATCTGCGCGGTGATCGCCTTGCCGCCTGCTTCGGCGATGACGCGCGCGACTGTGGCGGCCTCTTCGGCATTGTTGCGATAGGCGACGCAGACGGATGCGCCGGCCTCGGCGAGGCGCAGCGCAATCGCGCGGCCGATGCCGCGGCTGCCGCCGGTCACGAGGGCGGCGCGGCCTGAGAGATCGAGGTCAGCCATGTCGCTTGCGTGCGATGGCGCGATGCGCGGCGGCGACGATGTGTGGGGCGGTGAGGCCGTATTTTTCGGCCAGCTCGTCCGGTTCGCCGGATTCGCCGAAGACGTCGTGCACGCCGACGGACTCGACAGGGCAGGGGTGGGTGGCAGCGAGCGCCTCGGCCACTGCGCCGCCAAGGCCGCCATGGATGTTGTGGTCTTCCGCCGTGACGATGGCGCCGGTTTCGCGGGCGCAGCGGGCGACAAGCTCAGTGTCAATCGGCTTGATGGTCGCCATGTTGACGACGCGCGCGTCGATACCGTCACGGGCCAGCAGATCGGCAGCTTCGCGGGCACGCGCAACTTCGACCCCGCAGGCGATCAGCGTGACGTCGCCGCCATCGCGCAGGATATGGCCCTTGCCGATGGTAAAGATGTGGCCATCGCCATAGACACGCTGCGCGGGGCTACGGCCGGTGCGCATGTAAACCGGACCGTCGAAGTCGAGCACGGCATTGGTTGCCAGCGCCATCTCATGGCTGTCGGCGGGCGAGATGACAGTCATGCCGGGGATCGCGCGGAAGACCGCGAGATCTTCCAGTGCCTGCGCCGAACCTCCATCCGGGCCGACATCGAGGCCGGGATGCGAGGCGACGATTTTCACATTGCGCTTTGCGTAGGCAATGGAGAGGCGTGCCTGCTCGATGGCGCGGAGGCAAAAGACGGCAAAGGTCGTGACGACTGGCACAAGGCCGGTCGCTGCCATGCCGCCCGCGACGGCCATCATGTTCTGTTCGGCAATGCCAAACTGGAAGAAGCGGTCAGGGTAAGCCTTGCGGAAGTGATGCAGCCCCGTGCCGCCGGCGATGTCTGCATCCAGCGCGACGACCTGCTTGCGCGTCTCGGCAGCGGCGGTGAGCGCCTTGCCGAAGGCTTCGCGCAGACTGTCGCCGGATGAGGCGATGAGAGAGGGCGCGCTCATGCGGCCATCCAGTTTTCGATATCGGCATCGCTTGCGCCGAGCTCGGTGAAGGCGAGGCGCGTTTCGTCCGACTTCATCTTGACGCTGCCGTGCCAGAGCGGCTGGTCTTCCATGTAGGAGACGCCTTTGCCCTTGGTGGTATGGCAGATGAGGACGGTGGGGCCGCCGGTATGGGCGGCTGCATCTGCCAGCGCGGCGAGCAGTGAGGGAATATCGTGGCCGTCGAGCTCGATGGCATTCCAGCCGAAGGCGCGCCATTTCGCAGCGAACGGTTCGAGCCCCATGATGTTGGCGTTGCGATCGTCAGACTGCAGCTTGTTGTAATCGACGAGGGCGCAGAGATTGCTGACCTTGTGGTGCGCGGCGCTCATCGCGCCCTCCCACACCTGGCCCTCCTGGCACTCGCCGTCGCCCAGCAGCGTGTAGACGCGCGCAGTGACAGACTGATGGCGCAGACCCATCGCCATGCCGATGGCGGCGGAGAAACCCTGGCCGAGCGAGCCGGTGGAGGTTTCGCTGAGCGGCAGGTCGAGAACGTGCGGGTGGCCTTGGGAGGTCGTGCCGATCTTGCGCAGCGCCAGCGGCACAGCATCCGGCACATAACCCATCGCCGCCCAGACGGCGTAGAGCGCGGGCGCAGCGTGGCCCTTGGAGAGCACGAAGCGGTCGCGTTTGGGATCGTTGGCGTTGCCACCGGGAATATTCAACTCGCAGGCATAGAGCGCGGCGAGAATGTCGGCGCATGACATCGCGCCGCCGGGATGGCCGGAGCCCGCGCGATAAATGCCGGCGATGGCAAGCTGGCGCGTGCGCTGCGCGATGGCGGTGGCTGCAGCGACGGCAGGGGCCGGCGCGGCGGACAGGATTGCGGCAAGGGTCATGAGACAGCCCGGGACGATTCAGCGCCGGAGTGTCGTTAATCGCGGTTACCGCGCCGTTAACGTGCGTTAACGGCGGCGGGCAGGGCGGCTTGGCTCTCCATTTCCGGCCGCTGGAAAACGGCCAGACCGGCGGCAGCGACGCGGCGCAACAGGCTGGGGTCCAGCGGGGTCGGGTTTTCCTTGGTAATCGTGGTGTCGCGGGCGGCGGCGGTTAAGAGCGCATCGAGCGAGGGCGGGGCGGCATCGAAGGCGGCGGCGATGGTGCCGTCGACGCCGAGGGCGGCGAAGGCGTCGAGCCAGTCCTGGACGAAGCGTTCGGACGACCAAGGGGTGCCGGCGGGCGCGATGGCGTCGGCCATGCGCCAGAGCGGGGCGGCATGCTCGGCAATCGCATCGCCATAGAGCGCCATGACGGGGGCGAGGAAGACGCGCAACGTCGCCGGGTGGGGCAGGTCGATCTGCGCGGACAGCGACTCGCCCAGCGTGTGGATGAGGCCGGTGCGCACGTTGGATATGGCAACGCCGGCCATAGCCGAGGCTTCCATGAGTGCGAGCAAATGCGGCGCGCTCGGCCTGCGCCCGTCGGCAAGATCGGGCAGGCAGGCGAGGATGCGCGGCAGATGGGCAAGGGTGAGGGCGGCGGTGAGGCTGCTTTTCTCGCCGCGCGCGATGAAGGTCTCCCAGAGATGGATTGCCGCATCGAACGCGCCGAACAGCAGCAGGCGCGGCGATGTCGCGGCCAGCAGCGACGGGTCGAGGAGCGTGAGATCGGGCGTGATGCTCCACGAGCGGGTGGCGATTTTCGCGCCGCTGGCAGGATCGGAGAGGATGAAGAAGCGGCTGGTTTCGCTGCCAGAGCCAGCAGTTGTCGATGCGGCGATGAGGGCCGGCGCGCTGCCGTCGCGGGGGACGTCGCGAATCGCGAAGCTGCCATGGCGGAGATGTGCGGCGACGGCCTTGGCGGTGTCGAGCGTCGCGCCGCCGCCGATGGCGAGAATGGTTTCGGGGGTGGCGGGCGCGAGGCGGCGAAGGATGGCTTCAGCGTCGGCAAGGCGCGGCTCGCGGCAGACGAGGGCGAGCGGCGCATTGGCGGCGAGGACGAGGGGGTGATCGGCGAAGGCGGCGTCTGCGATGATGACGAGCCCGCGCGGGCGCTCGCCGTTTAGCCAGCTGCTGAGGACGCCGTCGCCCGCGACGATCCGGCCGGGCCAGTGAAAGCCGTGGCGAGCGGGTGTGTTGTAGAGCCCCTCATACATTTTTGCGGTCGTCTTTGGTGCGGCTCTCGTGGACGCAGAATAGCTCGCACTCGTAAGCGGCAGCCGGATGGTGGCCGAGATAGATACGATAGCCAGGGCAGAGCGCGTCGATCAGCGCCGGGATGCGCCAGAGATGTTCGGACGCGTGATAGGCGGCGATGGCGAGGCCGGGCTTGTCGCGGTTGAGGATCGCGCGTGCGCCTTCAAGGGCGGCCGGATCGTGGCCCTCTATATCGATCTTGATGAAATCGACTTGGGTCTCGGCGAAGAGGCGGTCGATGGTCTCGATGCGGATGCTGGCGCGCGCGCCGGGTTTGCCGCGCAGTGTGGCGCGGGCGTCGGGGGCGTCGTCCTCGCAGTCGAGTTCGGCGGTGGCGGGTTCGCTGCCGGCGCCGAAGGGTACGGGCGTGATGGCGTGGCCGAATTCGTGGGCGTCGATGGTGCGTTCGAGCGCGGCGAGATTTTGCGGCAGCGGCTCAAGGCCGGAAACGCGGGCACGGCCGTTCAGGCGCTTCAGATAGGTGATGGCGCTGTCGCCGTCATAGGCGCCGACATCGACTATGTGATCGCCGGGATGCGGGCCGAGCGCTGCATCGCGATAATCGTAGAAGCCGGCGAGCAGCGGATTTCGCTGAAGGGCCAGCGGGTCCATCGTCCAGCGATAGGCGGTGAGCGCCGCGAGGTAGTCGCGGGAGGCCTCGTCGGCGAGGCGGCGGCCAAGTGCGTCGAAGGCATCATCGGCCTCGATGAATGCGCCGCGGCCGAAATGGCCGGCAAACATTGGCGACACGAAGGGAAAGATCAGCGCGGCGGGAATGCCGAGATGATGGAGCTGTTCGGCGATTTCGCGCTGATAGACGGAGGCGATGACGATGGCGGTGGAGCCGTCGAGCAGCGCTTCGATCGCGGCCGGGGCGATGACCGGACGGTCGCGGAATGCCGTGCCCTGTTTCGCCGCGCTGTTGTCGGCGTAGGCGGTGATGGCGATGGCGAAGCGGTCGAGGACCTTCTGTACCTCAAACGCGCTGGCGCCCGCACCGAACAGGATCGCGCGCCGGAACATGGCGAGCGCGTTGACGTCGCGCGGTGTGCCTAGGTGCGAGAGATCGGTGGGGCGGCGCTTGGGTAGAGAGTTCATGGTTTCACCGCGATCACGGTTGCCTCGCGGCCGATCCCTGCGGCGGCCAGCGCGCCATAGAGGCGGCGGCGGGTTGCGCGGAGGCCGGCGGTTTCGAATGCGAGGTCGAAGTTCATGCGGCGGCGGTGGCAGGCCTTGCCGGTGGCCGGATCGGCCACGTAGTCGTCGCCCATCAGCAGGAAGGCTTCCATCGGGAACGAGGTTAGGCGTTCGACGGGTGTCAGGCCGAGACGGGTGAGCAGGACCTCAAGGCTGTCGAAATCGAAATAGTTGAGATGGTGCGGTGGGGCGATCCACCAGGGGGCGTAGCCCTTGCCGTGTTGCGCCGCGATCTGGAGCGGGCTGAAATCGTTGGGGACGGTGAGGCACATCACGCCGCCGGATTTGAGCAAGGCACAGGCGGCGGTCAGCGTTTCGATGGGGTCGGCGATGTGTTCCAGCACATTGGTCGCGGCGATCACGTCGGCGGCGGGCAGGCCCAGCGCGACCGCATCGGCAAAACTGCGATTGTGGATGGTGTGGCCGCGGCCCTCAGCGAAGGCGGCGGCCTGTTTTGAGGGTTCGACACCGATGGCGGTGAAGCCGTGTGCGGCCGCAGTTTCGAGGAAAAAGCCGGGGCCGGAGCCGATTTCGATGAGGATGCCGGTTTTGCGGCCGAGCGCCGCCTCGACGGCATCGAGCCGGTCGTCCTGGAAGAGTTTCGCCCATTGCTGATCGGCGCCGGCGTCGGTGAGGTAGCTGGGCTTGGCCTCGGCGTAATAGGCCTCGGCATATTCGCGGGCCATTTCGATGGGATCGGGCAGGGGCACGGCGTGGCGGAAGCCGCATGCGGCGCAGGCAATGATATCCATGCCGTTGGCGTGGCCGACAGCCTGGCCGTCATGGCCGTTCCAGCAGATCAGTGGCGCGCGTGCGGGCGCGGCGGCGCTCATGCCGGCTTCTCCCCGAATTGATGACCATTCGCGGCCCTTGCGCTTGAGAATTCGTTAACGCGAAGCGCCGATGCTCATCTTTCATTGACCATAAGCGACCGTCTCAAGCCGATGCCTGTCCATTTCTGCGCCGAAGTCTCGTCCAACCACGCCCGCGATCCCGAGCGCTGCTTTGCGTTTGTCGATGCGGCGGCGGCGGTCGGGTGCTCGTCGGTCAAGTTCCAGCTTTTCAAGGTGGAGGAGCTGTTTGCGCCGGAAATCTTGGCCCGCAGCGAAAAGCATCGTGCCCGCGCGGGATGGGAGCTGCCGGAAGAGCTGATCGGTCCGATCGCCGCGCGCTGCGCTGAGAAGGGAATCCAGTTTTCCTGCACGCCGTTTTATCTCGGCGCGGTGGCGGCGCTGGAGCCCTATGTCGCGTTCTACAAGATCGCGTCCTACGAGCTGCTCTGGGATGATCTGCTGATCGCCTGCGCCCGAACGGGCAAGCCTGTGGTGCTGTCGACGGGCATGGCGACGATTGAGGAAATTCGCAATGCGGTGAGCGTTTTGCGCGGCGCAAACGCGATTGGCATCCGCCTGCTGCATACGGTTTCCGCCTATCCGACGCCGCCGGCGGAAGCCAATCTCGCCTCTATCGATTTCATTCGCTGCGTAACGGGCTGTCCGGTCGGCTGGTCGGATCACACCGCCAGCCCCGGGGTCATCCATCGCGCCATCCATCGTTGGGGCGCGGGGTTTGTGGAATTCCATCTCGATCTTGATGAGACCGGCGCGGAATACGCCTCCGGTCATTGCTGGCTGCCGTACCAGATCGCACCGGTGATCGCCGCCGTGCGCCAAGGTGAGGCAGCGGATGGCGCAGAGTTGAAGACTGCCGCGCCTTCGGAGCTAGCTGATCGCGACTGGCGTGCCGACCCGGAAGACGGCCTGAGGCCACTAAGGCACATGCGCGCGGTTGAGGCAGCATGATGCTGACCCATATCGCCGCTATTGTGCAGGCGCGCATGAGTTCATCCCGCCTGCCCGGCAAATCGCTGATGGACCTCGCCGGGATGCCGCTGATCGGCCATGTCATTCACCGCCTGAAGGGCTCGCGCCAGATCGCGGCGATCGTGCTGGCGACCAGCACCAATCCGGCCGACGACGCGCTCGCTGATTGGGCTGCCGCCAACGGCATTCGCTGTGTGCGCGGTCCGGAGGACGATGTGCTCGGCCGCTTTGCGCTCGCCGCCGAGGCCTGCGATCCCGACATCATCGTGCGGGTCAATGCCGACGCGCCGCTCATCGACGCGCCCTTCATCGACGCCATGCTCGACGCGATGATCGCCGAGGACGCCGATTTCGTGATGCTCGCGCCGGGCACGCGGGCTTGCCATGATGGCGTCGATCCGATGAGCCGGCGCGCCCTCAATCTCATGCTGGACGAAGCGCGCGACGACCCGGTCGCCCGCGAACACGTCACCGCCTGGCTGAAACTCAATTCTCATCGCATCAAGGTTGCCCTTATGACGCCGGATCCCGCTTACGATTTTGAAGGTGCGCGCCTGTCGGTCGATACGCCTGCCGACGCCGCCTTTATTGAGGCGGTCTATGACCGGCTCAACGCGCAGGCGGGCGAAGCCTCGCTCACCGATTTGATCGGCCTGCTGCGGCGCGATCGCTCGCTGCTCGCGATCAATGGCCATGTGCGGCAGAAGAGCGTGAGCGCGGCGAGCGGCACGGTGCTGATCCGCTGTGACGGCGGGACTGAGCTCGGCCTGGGGCATGTGAAGCGCTGCCTGACGCTGGCGACATCGCTGCGTGACGATCAGGCTTATGGCGTCGTCTTCGCGATGATCGGCGACGACAAGGCGGCGGCGCTGGTGGAAGCCGAGGGCTTCCGCGTGTTGCGCGGCGCCGGAGGCACTGAAGGCGAATGGATCGGCGCGGCCTTGCGCGAAACGGGCGCGAGCGCGCTCGTGCTCGACGTTCGCACCGAGCTGAGCCGTGCCGAAGTCATGGCGCTGCGCAGCGAGACGTCGCTTGTCATCGTGCTGGACGATTCCAGCGAGCGGCGGCTGGCGGCGCATCTGGCGGTCTATCCGCCGGTGCCGCAGACCCGCGCCTTGTCATGGCCGCCGGGCGATGTGGACCTTTGCATCGGCTGGAAGTGGGCGCTGACGGGCGGTGCGCCATGGCGCCAGCCACGCAAGCTGGATTCAGGCCGTGCGATCCTGCGTGTGCTCATCGCGATGGGCGGTAGCGATCCGCAGGGATTGACGTTGCGCGCAGCCAAAGCCGTCGCGACGGCAGGGCGGCGGGTGACGGCGGTGGTCGTTATCGGACCGGCGACGCCGTTCCCGGAAGCGGTAGCCGACAGCGTGCAGGCCGCTGCGCCTGATGCGGAGATCATCTTTGCGCCGGATGCGGTGATGCCGATTGCGGCGGATTGCGACCTCGCCATCGTCGCCTTCGGGGTCACGGCGTATGAATGCGCGCATGTCGGGACGCCCGCGATCTATCTCGGCCTGACGGCCGATCACGCCATGTCGGCGCAGGGATTTGAGGATGCCGGCTTCGGCGTCAATCTCGGCGTTGCGGCGACACTCAACGATCGTAAGATCGCCGATACGCTGCTCACGCTGGCGGCCGATCCGGAAAAGCGCCGCGCCATGGCGGCGGCGGGGCGGCTTGGCATTGACGGGTTTGGCGCCGAACGGCTGGCGGTGGAAATCGCCGGGCGTCTTGCGGTGCAGATGGCGGCGAAAATCAGCCGAGCCGGCTGAGCACTTGTTCAAAGACCTGACGCCATTGCCCGGCATGGGGCGGTGTCACGCACATGACGGCGGGCATGAAGGGCTCGCGGTCTGCACCGAGGCTCATCCACGAGCGGTAGTGCAGCACCTTGTAGGTCGGCACGCCGAGCGCGCCTGAAATCGAGGCGACGGCGGTCGGCGCAGAAACGACAGCATCCAGCGTTGAGAGCATCGCCGCCGTGCGGTCGATCTCGTCTTTCTGGTCTAGGCCGGGCGGGACGATCAGCGTCTTGCCGCTGAGCCCTTCCAGCGTTGCGATCTCCGACGGGTCCACGCCGTATTGAGCGACCACCGGAACGGCGTCCATCTTGCCGATGAACTGCGCCCAGCGGGCAAGCGGTGCATATTGGCTGTCGCGCAATCCTCCCTTGAGGCCGCTGCGCCAGGAAATGCCGACGGCGCGCGGGCCGAGTCTTTTGCGCCAGTCCATCCAGCGTGCTTGTTCCGCGGTGTCGGGCTTCAGCCAGGGTTGCGGATCGAGCGGCTTGCCGCCGCAGAGATGGGGCAGGCTGGCGAGGTGAACCGAAAGCGCCGCTTCAGCCCAGTCGTAGTCGGCCATCAGCGTTACGCCCTCGCGGCGCACCGGGCGGCCACGCACGACGGCGCCGGGCAGCGAGCGGGCGAGCAAGGCTTCGAGGCGGGGTTCGCATTCGAGAACGATGGGGCCGTCTGCCATCAGTTGCGGCACGAAGGCGGCGAAGGCTATCTGGTCGCCAATGCCCTGCTCGGACATCACCAACAGCGTCTGACCGGCGCGGGCCGAACCGGCCCATGCAGGCGGCGCGCCCCGGCGTTCGACCACCCGTCCGGGAATCTTGAGACGCCATTCATAGTCGCGCCAGCCGCCCTCGACATCGCCCTTGGAGAGCAGCGCGAGTGCGCGGTTGAGGCGGAGTTGGGCGTTGGCAGGCGCGCTGCGGACGGCGGCGTCGTAAAGCGCCAAGGCCTCGGTCACGTCGCCCGCATCGAAGACGAGATCGGCGAGATTGCCGAGCGCCTCGACGCTGTCCGGGTTGAGGCGCAGGGCTTCGCGATAGAAGGTGGCGCCGTTCTCGACATCGCCGATCTCGCGCACCGCGTTGCCGAGAGCGAGCCAGAGGCCGGCATATTCGGGGTCGCGCGACAGGGCGTCGCGCAGGGCATCGACAGCATCGCCGTGGCGCATCAGCGCGAGCAAGGCGCGCGACAGGCGGATGGTTGCTTCGTGGCGTTCGGGTACCTGAACAAGTGTTTCTTGAAAAAACCGCACGGCGGCCTGATGCAACCCGAGTTGCGAGGCGGCCTCGCCCAGCGCGTAGAGCGTCGCCGGATCGCCGGGATTTGCCGCAAGCGCCTGTTCCAGCGCACCAATGGCCTCGGCGTGCCGTCCGGCCTCGAGCGCGGCAATTCCGGTGTCATAGTGATGGGCGGCCTGCGGCGATGCCATGAACGAGACTAAGCCGCAGGGTGCTTAACGCTGCGTTAAGGATCGTAAAGATTGGCCGAAAATTCAGCCCGTCTTAACCCCTGTATAGCCATAATTAGGAGATGCCGCTCGACCTGTCTATTCTAGCCGGCTTCACGGGGTATACGAGCTCACTGCTCAATGCCTCGAGAGCCTCCCGTGCGGCAGCAACCCGCGAGGCGACGGGTGCTGCGACGACCGGCACAATTCCGACGCCGTGGGACCCCGTCAACATCAAGTCTGATGCCGAGGCCTACCGCCTCGCGCTGCAGACGACAGACTATGTGAACCCCAAGGATTCGACGTTCGACAAAGCGGGCGTGCCGGCCGATCACAAGAAGCTCTTCGCGCTCTACAAGGCGCTGCTGACGCTGCAGACGCTGGCCGGCAAGGCGTCGGATTCCAAGACTGAGTCCGGTCTGCTTGCCGGGTTCGATCGCCGCTTCCAGACGGGCTTCGCAGAAATCACCGACTACATGCAGGGTCTTACCTTCGACAATCTGACGCTGGCGCTGGGCGCCAAGCGCGACAAGGCGGAGACGCTGAGCGCCGTGACGCGGCCTACATCGAACTTCCAGACGCGGGCTCTGATGCAGGGCGATCCGCAGATTGCGATGGGGGCGCTGGAAAACGCCCAACCCTTCACGATCCGCGTGTCGCGCGGCAATGGCACGCCGGTCGATGTTGCGATCGATCTTGCCGATATGGGTTCGACCACGCGCAGCCTCGGCAATGTCGTCAATTTCATCAATGGCAAGTTGGGAGAGGCGGGTATTCAAACGCGCCTCAAGCGCATCGAACTGCCGGCATCTGTGGTCGTCAAATCCAACCAGCCCACGCCCGCCAAGCAGTATGCGATCAGCATCGAAGGCTATGGCAGCGAGGCGCTGAGCTTCATTGCTTCCTCTCCGTCGCCCGCGCTTTACCTCGCCAACCAGGGCGTGAACGCCGGTGAGCTGCGTAAGCTCGATCTCTCGGGCGCCGACCCGGCCACCGTATACAAGGCGGCGATCGAAAGCGCGGGTACGTCGCTCGATGTCAAACAGACTGTGCGCGACAGCGACGGCAACGTCTTCGTGCTCGGCACAACGACGGGCAATGTCGGTGGCCAGATAAACCAGTCGGCGTCCGGCGACGTGATGCTGCGCAAATACGACAGCGCCGGAAACCTGCTCTGGTCGAAACTGACGGGCGCGACCGACAAGGCGGACGGCATGGCGCTTGCGGTCGATAGCAAAGGCGCGGCGATCATCGCCGGCCAGATTACTGGAAAGATCGGCACGGCGCCCTCGGCCGGCGGCCTCGACAGCTTTGTCATAAAGATCAACGCCAACGGCGAAGAGGCCTTCGTCCGCCAGGTTGGCTCGGCGCTTGAGGATGGCGCGACGGCGCTGACCGTCGGACCGGACAATGCGATTTATGTCGGTGGCTACGTCAAAGGCCGCATCGCGGGCGCGGCCGGCACGGTCGGCGGCGCTGACAATTACGTCATAAAATTCGATGACAAGGGCGCGCGCGCCTGGACTCGCCAGTTCGGCAGCGCGGGCGACGACCGTGTCGCCAGCCTTGCCATTGGCGATGACGGATCGCTGTATGTCGCCTCAAACGATGGCGGCGAGGCGGTGATCCGCAAATTCGGCACAGCAGACTCGTCTCGCGCTGCCGACTGGACAAAATCGCTGGGGACGCTCGGCACCGGCGGTACGATTGGTGGCCTCGCCGTCGAGGGAAACCGCGTCTATCTCGCCGGCGGCACAGCCAATGCCGCGCTGAACGGCGGCGCGGGCATCGTCAACGCGCATAGCGGCGGGCAGGACGGCTTTCTGGTGGCCTTCACCGACACCGGCGCGGACGCCGATGTCGATACGGTCTCCTATCTGGGCACCGGGTCCGCTGACCGGATCAATGGCATCGCGGTTTCTGGTGGCAGAGTTTTTGTCGCAGGCGATACGCGCGGCACGCTGCCCGGCGCGACGGCGACGCGCGAGAACGTTAGCAATGCCTTTGCTGCGGAAATCAATACTGACGGCTCGCTTGCCTGGGCGCGCCAGTTCGGGGTTACGACTGGCGAAGGCTATGGCCGCGGCATTGCGGCCGACTTACAAGGTTCCTCAACGCTCGATGCGCTCGGCCTTCCCAATGGCACGCTCTCGACCGGCGTTGCCCGCACCATCACAGCGCAGTCGACGGCGCGGCCTGGAGACTATTTTGACATCAAGGTCGGCGACAATGTCACCCGGCGCATCACCATCGTGGCCGGCGAGACGATGACCACGTTGGCGCGCAAGCTGAATTCGGTGCTTGTGCTTGCGGGCAAGGCAACCGTCACGCGCTCCAGTACCGGCGAGCGCCTCCGTATCGAGCCGCGCGAAGGCGAAGTGATCGAGCTAAAGGCGGGTATCAAGGGTCTCGATGCTCTGGCCGGTCTCGGCTTGGCACCGGGCTCCGTGCGCAAGGTAAGCGATATCGACGACATCGACAGAAATGTGTCGCCGGACTTTGCGCTTGGCCTGAAGGCGAGTTATTCGCTGGGCACCACCGCCAACGCGGCGAGCGCCAAGCTCTCCATCGACAGCGCCCTTGCCGAAATCCGCAAGGCCTATCGGGAAATCACGCTCGACCCTGAAACGAAACGGCTGCTTGCCGGAGACGGTGCGACGGCCAAGGGCAAGACGGGCGGCACAGTCCCTGCCTATCTCACGGCGCAGCTCGCGAACTATTCGGCGGGCTTGCAGCGCTTGGGCGGATCGTCATCCGGCGGAACGTCCGGCTAGCCTTGCGCCGGTTTCAAAACTTCGAATTGATCGCCAGCGGCGTGGCAGCCAGGGCCGAAGAGGCGCGGCCTGTCGGGGCATAGCCGGTGCGCGGGTTTTTCTGGCGGCTGGCCTCTTCGGCGATCGTCTTGACGATGCCTTCGGTGACGCGGCGCATCCGGCTGACGAGTCGCTGGTGGCTGCTCAGCAGACCCTGAAAGGCTTTGGTTTCTTCACGCAGCAGCGCGAGGCGATCCTGAGGCAGAGTGCGAAATTCGACCGGGCTGGCGGCAACGGCCTGCATCTCGCGGCTATAGAGCAGCGACAGGCGGCTGCGCTCCACTTCCAGTTCAGTGAGGCGCGACGGCGTCTTCGCCTCGATCAGGCCGATCTCGCGCTCTAGCAGCGCGGTCAGGCGGCGGGTGATTTCGAGGATTGTATCGATGCGGCTCATGGTTTGAGTCCCTGCATACGGAGCATTTCGCCATATACGCTGTCGGCGATGCCGATGCCGCCGCTTGCAGATATTTCCTTGCCGACTTCCTGGATCATCATTGAGCGGAAGACGCTTTCGCCGCTGCCGCCGCCGAACATCCCGTCGGTTTTGAGGCCCTGGAACATCGGTTCCATCATCTGCGAGACAAAGACGCTCTCGAAGTCCTCAGCCGCTTTCTTCGCCGCAGCGCGCTTGTGCATATCGAGCGAGGAGCCCATTGAGGCGAGCGGCTTCACGTCGACGGGGATCGCTGCGGCGTTCATCTACATGACCTCGATTTCGGCCTGCAGCGCGCCGGCGGCCTTGATCGCCTGGAGAATGGCGATCATGTCGCGCGGCCCGATGCCGAGGGCATTGAGGCCGTCGACGAGATCCTGAAGCGAGACGTTTTCGGAGACGATGGCGAGCTTGCGGTCGGAGCCGTCGTCGACCTGCACGTCGGTGCGCGGCACGACGACCGTCTGGCCTTCACGCGAGAATGGTGCGGGCTGGCTGACTTCGGGAGCCTCGGAAATCCGGATGGTGAGATTGCCCTGGGCGATCGCGACCTTGGAGACTCGGACATCGGCGCCCATCACGATGATACCGGAGTTCTGGTCGATGACGATCTTGGCCGGCTGGTCGGGGTCGACGCGGAGCTGTTCGATGTCGGTGATGAGGGCGACGATGTCGCCTGCGCCGCGGCTCGGCAGTACCAGTTCCACAGTGCCGGGGTTGGTCGCGATGGCGGCACCGGAGCCGAGCATGCGGTTGATCGCATCCTGCATCCGCTTGGCGGTAGTGAAATCGGGGTTGCGCAGCGCCAGGCGCATGCGCTCAAGGCTGGCAAGCTGGAAGGGTACTTCGCGCTCGACGATGGCGCCCGAGGCGATGCGGCCGCTGGTCGGCACGCCGCGCTCGATCGAGGCAGCCTCGCCTTTGGCGGAGAAGCCGCCGACTGCGACAGGGCCTTGTGCTACGGCATAGATCTCGCCGTCAGCGGCGAGGAGCGGCGTCACGAGCAGAGTGCCCCCCTGCAGGCTCTTTGAGTCGCCAAGCGCGCTCACCTGAATGTCGATGCGTGAACCCTGGCTGGCGAAGGCGGGGAGGCTGGCCGTCACCATCACGGCGGCGACGTTTTTGGTGTTGAGCTGGGCGCCGCGCGTGTTGACGCCGAGGCGCTCCAGCATCGACTGCACGGATTGCAGGGTGAAGGGCGCATTGCGCAGCGAGTCGCCGGTGCCGTTGAGGCCGACCACGAGGCCGTAGCCGACCAGCATGTTGTCGCGCACGCCTTCGACGTCGGCGAGATCCTTGATGCGCGAAAAAGCATTGGCGCTGCCGGCCAGGGGCGACAACGCGATCGCGGTGGTGAGGGCAGAGATGAGCAAACGGCGGATCAATTTCATGTCGCGACGGCTCTGCGCAAAGTTACGGGCCTACTGCCCCATCCTTTCCTTGCGAAGGCCATGCCATCGAAGCGGATCGGTTTTCCGCCATTTTGGCCGCGAGCTCGGTCCGGGAAGAGCCGCTCGCGGCAAAATCTGCCGAGTCGTCAATCATTGTTAGGACAACATTAACGATGCGAGCCGATTTTGGCCTCTGCACCACCGGACGCTTCGCCCATGCGCATTGAAGGCCCACGCCGCCCCGACTCGATCTCCAAGTCCTCCGGTTCAAAGGCCGGTGGGGCGGGAGGTTCGTTTGCGGTCGGCCAGAGCGGCGGCACCCAGGCCGCCGTCGCAGTTTCCGCCAGCCTTCAGGTCGCTGCCCTTGATTCGCTGCTCGCGATGCAGGCCGCCGACGAGCCGCTGACCGGAAAGCGCCGCGCGGTCCGCCGCGCCACCGACATGCTAGACCTGCTCGATGACATCAAGATCGGCTTGCTCACAGGCGCAGTTCCGCGCCAGACCCTGCGCCATCTCACCTCGCTTGTGGCCGAGCGCCGCAACGACTTCAACGAACCCGGCCTTCAGGGCATCATCGACGAGATCGACCTGCGGGCGCAGGTGGAACTCGCCAAGCTCGAGCACGCCTGAGGCGATGGCTCGGGCGACGTTCCCTGCAGCCTCTTTCAACCGCAGCAAAACAGCCCCCGTTGTGCCGCAATCCGCGCCTAGCTATAAGCCGCGCTACACGGGTAAAGCATCCGAGGGAGACTAGGCTCGTATGGGTGTTGTGTTGTCGACCGACTACAGGCCGTCCGAGGACGAGCCGTTCATGAATGACCGTCAGCGTGAGTATTTTCGCCGTAAGCTGCAGGTCTGGAAAGACGACATCAGGAATGAAAGCAAGGAGACGCTCGCGAGCCTCGCTCAGGAAACGGTGCAGCATGCCGACCTGACCGATCGCGCGACGTCGGAAGCCGATCGCAGCCTCGAGCTGCGCACGCGCGACCGTCAGCGCAAGCTGATCTCCAAGATCGACGCGGCTCTGCGCCGTATCGATGATGGCTCCTACGGGTTCTGTGAAGACACGGGCGAGCCGATTTCGCTCCGCCGCCTCGACGCCCGCCCGATCGCCACACTGTCGATCGAAGCGCAGGAGCGCCATGAGCGCCGCGAAAAAGTGTATCGCGACGAGTAAGCGCCGCGACGCCGCGAAAGTCCTGATGCAGGGTTCAGGCCCACCCTTTTATGTGGGACTTACGCGCGCCCAAGCAACGGGATCGCATCTTGAAGCATCGCCAGCTTCACGGGACCGCGTAGGGCGACCGCTTCGCCGTCAAGGGCCACTGCCATCGGGCTGCGGCCATCCACCGCCAATTGCGGAATGTTAAAGGTCGCGACCTTGGTGTCCTCGCGCCATGTGTCGGTGAACGAGGCACGCAGGGCGAGCCATGTGAGCTGACGCCAGCCTTCGGGCGACGCCGCCGCGCAGTCAAACGAGGCCTGGTCGTCCTTTTCACCCGGGCGCAGCAGCATTTCATCGATGGATTTCACCGAGACCATCAGCGCTGCGCAGCGGAACGCATCGCGGCCTGCCGGCGTCACCGCGACACGGGGATGAAACAGCCCTCGCCGTCCCAGCCGCCCGACATGGCGCAAGGCCGCCCATAGGCCCGACGGTTCGGCCCGGCCGCGCAGCCGTTCGCGGGCGCGGGCGAGATGAGGGATCATCCCGAAACTGGCGCCGACAAAGAACAGCCGCCCATTGGCATCGCCTGCATCCATGTGGCGAATGCGTGTCGTCCCTGCTCCGATCAGCGCGGCGATTTCGGGCAGCGTGGTCATCTCGCCCCACAGGCGTTTGGCAAGGATATTTTTTGTGCCGCCGGGCAAGGCAGAGGCAATGAAACCCTCGCGCCGGGCAATCTCGGCAATGGCGGTGCAGGTGCCGTCGCCGCCGATGGAGAGGATTATTTCGGCACCGGCCTTGCGCGCCTTGTCGACGGTTCGGGGCAAATCCTTGCCCTTGCCGCTTTCGAGGAATACGAGACGGGAGCCAAGTGCATCGCGAAATGTCGCCTCTACCACCTCAATCCCGAGGCGACGCACCGTGCCTGCATATTTGTTGATGACGACGCCCAGTGGGGCGTCCGCGACGGCGGTCTCGTCCATCTGCGTCATCCTTGATGGCCTGCGGCGGCTCTAAATGCCGCCGCGCATGACAAGCGCTCCGGCGACAAGTGCGGCCGTCAGCATCAGCCAGCATAGATTTTTCGCCACTACCATTGCTGCCCCTAACAGATCATGGCCTAAACGGGAGTCGGCGCCAGAGCGTTCCGCTCGACGCAGTTAAATAGTGAAGCTTGTTAAAACGAAGAAGGCCGGGGAACATCCCCGGCCTTTGTTTTGTTCGCAGTTGCGAGAGTGGTGTCGCTTAGAACGGCCAGATCACATCAAGGAATTGTTGGCCGTAGCGGGGCTGCTGCACATCGGTGATCTGGCCGCGGCCGCCATATGAGATACGCGCTTCGGCGATCTGGGTGTGGTTGATCGTGTTGTCGGCGGCGATGTCCTCCGGGCGCACGATGCCGCCGACCAGAAGCTCGCGGATCTCATAGTTCACGCGCACTTCCTGACGGCCTTGGATGACCAGGTTCCCGTTCGGCATGACCTGCGTGACGATGGCGGCGATGGTGAGGTTGATCTCCTCCTTGCGGTCGACGCTGCCGGTGCCGCGGCTGTTGCTGTCGGAACTCATGGACAGCAGCTTGGAGGGATCGAC
>Ga0105044_10004175_pt1 | contig 19843 bp, 17 predicted proteins | sample MAT01_FD_78092 | JGI IMG/M metagenome (GOLD analysis project Ga0105044, IMG submission 78092) | Freshwater microbial communities from Lake Fryxell liftoff mats and glacier meltwater in Antarctica - MAT-01 | ecosystem: Environmental > Aquatic > Freshwater > Ice > Liftoff microbial mat | place...
CGTCGCGGTGCGGAGCGCTGGAGGCGGGCGGCGGAACTACGCTCTGTACACGACGATGAGCGCCTTGATCACCACCCCGACTTCGGCCCGCACGGCGGGCGCCGCGCCCGGCGCGGGGGCTGCGACGATTCTCGAAGCGCGGGCCGTGCGGCGAACGTATCGGCTGGGACGCGTCGATGTGCCGGTGCTGCGCGGGGTCGACCTGAGCGTCAAGCGCGGCGAGTGGCTGGCCATCCTGGGCGCGTCGGGATCGGGCAAGAGCACCCTGTTGCACCTGCTCGCGGGGCTCGATCGGCCCGACCGCATGCCGGCGGATCGCGCGGCGGTGGCGCAGGGCGAGGTCTACTTTGAAGGCGAGCGCCTCGGCGCGTGGTCGGGTTCGCGTTTGGACGCGTACCGCAACGCCTCGGTGGGCCTGGTCTTCCAGTTTTATCACCTGCTGCCTGAGCTGACGGTCCGCGACAACGTCTGCATCCCGGCCATGATCCGCTGGGGGCGTTGGGGGTATGGGCGGCGGCGGCGCGAGATCGAATCCCGCGCCAATGAGCTGCTCAAGGGGTTCGGCTTGGGAGAGCGGCTCAAGCACCGGCCCTCGGAGCTCTCAGGCGGTGAACGCCAACGCGTGGCCATCGCGCGAGCCCTCATTAATGAGCCCGGCGTGCTCCTTGCGGACGAGCCGACAGGGAATCTTGATCAGAAGACTGGGGGAGCGATACTCGATTTGATTGCCGGGCATCGAAGCGCGGCGGGCCTGACGCTGGTGATGGTCACCCACGATCAGGCCGTGGCAGCCCGGGCCGACCGGGTTGTTCGCTTGCAAGACGGGTTGGTCGCGGCGGAATCGGTTCGGACTCCATAAGGTTCCTTTGCGAGGACTTGACCATTGCACATGGCTTCCGATGCTTCATCGGGGGTTCGGCGTCCGTATGATGGATCGGCGATCGGCCAACGAGGAGGACTCCATGCCCAGTACCGCAGTGACGACGGGCTTCTCTGGTAGTGGCTCAGCGCTGGGGCGGATGACCGCGGATCTCGCCATGCCGGTGCGGATGCGTCAACAGATGTGGGCCGTCCGACCCGACGGCGGCCCGGACGAACTGCACGCGCGGATCGTCGAGATCGGCGGGGACAGCCCGTCGGCGTGGGCCGATGTCCCGCCGGTGGTCTTCCTTCACGGGTTGGTCGGGTTGAACGACCACTGGGAAGAAGTCGTCCGGCGGATCCAGCACCGCGTGCGTTGCGTGCTCTTTGAGCTCCCCCTGCTCAGGCTGGAGGGCGACGACTGCTCGATCACGGGCGTGACGCACTTGACGGCGCGGTTCCTGCGCGAGTACATCGGGGGGCCGTCAATTCTGGTGGGCAACTCGTTCGGCGGGCATGTGGCGTTGCGGCTGGGGATTGCCGAGCAGGGCCTGGTCCATCAATTGGTGCTGGCCGGTTCGAGCGGGCTGATCGAGAAGTCGATCGTGGCGAACGTTCAGATCCGTCCTAGCCGGGCGTGGTTGGCCAAGAAGATCGGGGAGTTGTTCTACGACCAGGCCTACATGCGCCAATCGGATCTGGACCGGGCGCACGCGGAACTCTCGGAGCGGCACGGGGCGCGGGCGATGGTGAAGCTCTCGCGGTCGGCCCGGCGCGACGTACTCCGCGGGCAGGTGGGTCAGATCACGGCCCCCACGCTCTTGCTCTGGGGCAAACAGGATATCGTGACTCCTACGGAGGCGGCGGTGGGCTTTGCCGAGCAGATCAAGGGCTCCAAGTTGGTGTGGTTCGACCGTTGCGGGCACGTGCCGATGATCGAGGCACCGGACCAGTTTGCCGAGGAGATGCTCGAGTTCCTCGGCGCGCACCGGCCCTCGCGGGTCTGATGAAGGGCGTGTGAGCACGGGGTGTTCACGCACTCCGGAGGGCGACTTGATGGCATGGACATCGCTGGTGGGCGTGGGGATTCGGGCGTGGCAAGCGCGGCGGATCGCCAAGCTGAGCGACACCGCGTATTGGCAGCGACGCACGGCGCGGCTCCAGGCGCGGCAGCTCCGCAGCCTGTTGCGCCGCGCGGGCGGGACGGAGTTCGGCCGTGCCCGCGGGTTCGAGCGGATCGCCAACCTGGGCGACGCGGAGATGATCGCGGCGTATCGCCAGGCCGTGGCGGTGTCGGACTACGAGGCATATCGGGCGGCGATCGTGCGGATGCGCGAGCAGGGCGAGGCGGGCGTGTTGTGGCCGGGGCTGATCAAGCACTACGCGCAGACGAGCGGGACGACGGCCGGCGACAAGTACATCCCGGTGTCGAAGGCGATGCTGCGGAGCAACTACCACGCGGCGCTCGATATCTTCGCGCACGCGACGCGATTTGGCGTCAGCCTGCCCGACCTGCTGGCGGGCAAGGCCCTCTTCCTGGGCGGCTCGACAGACCTCACGGTCAACAAGCACGGGATCGCGACGGGCGATCTGTCGGGGCTGGTGACGCCGATGATCCGCTGGCCCATCAGCGCGATCTATTTGCCGGGGCGCAAGATCGCGCTCATGAGCGATTGGCCGGCGAAGATCGAGGCGATGGCGCGGTGCTCGGTGCACGAAGACGTGCGGATGATCAACGGGATGCCCAGCTGGATGCTGGTGCTGTTTCAGCGCGTGATCGAGCTGGCGCGGGTGGAAAGGCCGAGTGTGCGGACGATTCGTGATGTGTGGCCCAACCTGCGGCTCATGGTACACGGCGGCGTGAAGTACACGCCGTTTGACGCGCGGGTGCGGCAGTTCTGGAGCGGGCGGCCCGATGGCGAGGACGTGCCGCGTCGGCTGGAGCTCTATCCGGCCAGCGAGGGCTTCATCGCGATCCAGGACACGGCCGGGGACCCGGGGCTGAGGCTGCTCTCGGACATCGGAAACTTCTATGAGTTTGTGCCGCTGGAGCGCGTGAACGATGCCGACGCGCCGACTTTTACGGCGGACAAGGTCGAGAAGGGGCAGAAGTACGTCGTCTGCATGAGCACGTGCGCCGGGCTTTGGCGCTATCTGATCGGCGACGTGGTCGAGTTCGACACGATCCCCGCGGGGCTCGACGGTCGCGGCGGTGAGGGGCCGGCGCGGCTGCGGATCGTGGGGCGGCATAAGCACTTCATCAATGCGTTCGGCGAAAACCTGATCGTGGAGCACATCGAGAACGCCGTGGCCGCGGCGGCCAAGGCGGTGGGCGTGATGGTGGGCGAGTTCACCGCCGCGCCGGTCTATCCGCGTGAGGAGCAAGGCCGCGTGGTCCGCGCGGGGCTGCAACTGGCGGTCGAGATGGAGCGCCCGACGCCGACAACGCTGGCGGCGTTCGGGGCCGCGTTCGACGACTCGCTCAAGGCGCAGAACTTGGACTACACGACCAAGCGAACGGCCGGCGTGGGTATGGCGGAGCCGACGATCACGGTGCTGCCGACAGGGGCGTTTCACCGGTGGATGCAATCACGCGGAAAGCTCGGCGGGCAGCACAAGTGCCCGCGCTGCGCGAACCACCGAGAGATTCTGGAAGCGGTGATGGGCGGGGCGAGTGGCTAATACGGAGTCTCGCCGAAGCTCAGGCGAGGCACCGTAGAAACAGTCGAGGACGGAACCCTCTCGGAGAGTGGGGGTACCGGACGCACAAGAATCGCCAATTGTCGGTGTGAATCATGATGCAATCACGCAGTGACCGTTACGCATCTGCGCACCTGCTCACACCAAGCTAGCCACATAGCGCTGGGCGGCGGCGCGGAAGGGTTGTGGCTTGATGCCCAGGTGGGCGGCGACTTTGTCCAAGCTGGCGGTGGTGTCTTCCATGGCCATCCAGGCCTGGCCTTCGTGGAAGGGGAGCAGGCCGCCGAGGCCGATGGCGGTGGCGGCGCGGGCCTGGTAGGCGGCGGCGAGGCCGGGGATGCCCAGGGCGGGCAGCGTGCGGTCGGCGCGCGGGAGGTTGTCGCGGAACCATTCCATGAGCTGGCGGAAGTTGAGTTCTTCGGTGCCGACGAGGTTGTAGACCTCGCCGATGGTGGCGGGCTTGTCGAGGGCGGCGGCGAAGCAGGCGGCGACGTCATCGACGGCGACCGGGGCGACCATGGAGGGTTCGAAGGTGATGCGGCCCAGGGAGACGCCCTCGTCGTGCTCGACGTGGCGGGTGAAGTAGGGGATGAAGAAGAAGGGCTGCTTGCTGCCGGAGGTGAAGCCCTTGATCATGGCGACGAGCTCGCCGTCGGGCCCGTGGATGAGGCCGGGGCGGAAGACGGTCCAGTCGAGGCCGGAGCGGCGGACGAGTTGTTCGCCTTCGAACTTGGTGCGCTGATATTCGGCGTGGCCGTCGGGCTTGACGCCGATGGCGGACATGTGGATCAGTCGGCGGAGGCCTTGGGCGCGCGCGACGTCGATGAGGAGCTTGGGGACCTCGACGTGCATGCGCGAGAAGGTCTGGTTGCCGGGGGCCGGGCGGATGATGCCGATGAGGTTGATGGCGGCGGTGGCACCCGTGAGCAGGGTCGCGACGGCGGCCGGGTCGAGGGCGTGGCCCGTGACGATCGTGAGATTCTTGTCGTTGGGGAGCGCGGCGCGGGCCTTTTCGCGGTCGCGGGCCAGGGCCTTGACGGCGTGGCCCTTGGCGAGCAGGGCGCGGACGACGGCCCGGCCGACAAAGCCGGTGGCCCCGAGGACGGCGACGCTCTGGTGATCGGTCATGGGCTGAGTTTATGCGGGTAGAGGGTCAAATGGTCAAATGGTCAAATTGCCTAAGGGGAGGGGGCTGGGTGTTTGGATGGTGGGGGTGCTTGCGGGTTAGCATCGGGGATGAGTTTGAGGGCGGAACAGGTTGAGTATGCCTACGCGGCGGGGCGGCCGGTGCTGCGCGGGGTGAGCGCGACGTTTGCGGCAGGGGCGGTGACTGCGCTTTTGGGGCCCAACGGCAGCGGGAAGTCGACGCTCCTGCGGCTGCTTCTAGGAACGCTGAGCCCCCAGGCGGGTCGGTGCGAGATCGGCGGGGAGGCCACGGCGGGGCTGTCGGCGAAGGCGCGGGGGGTGCGGCTGGCGTTTGTGCCGCAGAGGCCAACGGTGTGGGCGCCGTTCAAGGTGCGGGAAGTGGTGGCGATGGGGCGGCACGCGCAGCGGCGCGATGACGGGGCCGTGGACGCGGCGCTGTTGGCGATGGAGCTGAGCGACCGGGTGGAGGAGCCGTTTGGGACGCTGAGTGTCGGGCAGCAGCAGCGGGCGGCGCTGGCGCGGGTGCTGGCGCAGGTGGCCGACGAGAGGCCGGGGGAGACGCGGGCGATTCTGGCGGACGAGCCGGTGGCGGCGCTCGACCCGCGGCACGCGTTGGCGGCGCTCGCGGCGCTGCGGGCGCAGGCGGCGCGGGGGCTGGCCGTGGTGGTGGTGCTGCATGATTTGGCGTTGGCGGCGCGGTATGCGGATCGGGCCGTGCTGCTGACCGATCGCGGGACGGTGGACGGCGGGGGCGACGCGCCGGCGGAGGAGGTGCTTGTGCCCGAGCGGCTGGCGCGGGTGTTCGGAACCGGGTTTAGGCACGTGGAACGGCTGGAGGCCGTGGGCGGCACTACGCTTGCTGGCGGGGTCTGAGGACCTTGCGGTGGCGGCGTGTTTGGGACGGGTACGACATGAACAACCTCCAGCTCTACGTCATCCTGCTGTTTCTCGGAGCGTCGGCACTTAGCTGGCTCTTCAAGCAGCTGAAGGCAAAGGCCGCAGTGAAGCGGGCGGATCAAGATCGACACCGTCGTACGGAGGAGCAACTGCGGACGGGGCGGACGCCCACGGCGGAGGCGGCGGCGAGCGGTCCGGGGCAGGTGATCGATACCAACGATGCACAGGCGCGCCTGCGCGATCTGGCGCAACGGCGGCAGCAGCAGCTGCGCGAGCTGCGGAAGAAGGCCCAGTCTGGTCAGACTGGGGGCGAGAGTGGCGACGACGGCGAACGGCCCGTGCTCGCGACGAGCGTTGGTGAGGCGGCTGGCGGGCCGGTGCAGCGTGAGCTGTGGCCGGGCGGACCAGTGGTGGTGATCGGGCCGATGGGTGGGGGTGGCGGTCGGGGCGCGGGTTCGGCGGCGCCGCCGGCTTCGCGGCCGAGGGGTACGTCGGCGGCGGGGCCGATCAACCAAGGGCGAGACCGGTCGGTTTTCTCGCCGCAGGCCCAGAGCGACGCGGCGGGGAAGAGCGGCCCCAGCGGCGGCGCGAGCGGGCCGCGGCCCATGAGCGGGCCGGAGCGGAGGAGCGCGGAAAAGGCCCGCGCGGTGGCGAGCGCGGCGAAAGAAAAGAAGAGCCAGAGCGATCAGGCAGATCGCACGCGCGCGGCCAAGCGGGCCGTGGCCAGCGAAGTGCGGCAAGGGTCGGCGACGGGTCGGGCGATCCTGGCGCGGTCGGCCAAGGAATCAGCCGCGGCCGCGAGCGCGCCGCAAGAACCCGCGATCAATGCGGCGGCGCTCATCCCGGGTTCACTGAAAGAATGGCGGCGGGCGCTGGTGATTTCCGAGATCCTCAACGAGCCGGTGGGGTTGCGACGGCCACAGATGGGGCACGCTTCGTAGCGTCGGCGCGGCCCAGGCGGGCGGGTGCGGTGCCGGGATCGATGATCTTGTCCAAGGCCCAGGCCTCGTCCTTGCTGCGGACGTTGAGCCCGAAGACGGTGACGCGTTCGGAGGATCGCTCTGCGATCAGGCCCACGCCCTCGGCGTACCACGATGTGGTCTTCACAGTTACCTTGGCGTTGTCGAGGGCCATGCGGAAGAGCGTGTCGAGCCGGGCCGAGTCGAACTCGCCTGCGGGGACGCGGACGCGCTCGCGGGCGGCGAAGGTGATCTCCTGCGTGCCCTGGCCCTTGGTCTTGACGCGGTCGGGAGATTTGATCGGGTAGACGCGCATGGCCAAACTCTGCTTGAGCGTCTGCCCGGGGTTGAGCCGCGCGGGGACAGCGATCAGCGGCGGGTCGAAGTGCGTCACGACGGAGTCGGCCTGCTCGGTGGTGGTGGCGACCGCCATGTCGCCGGCGGGGGTGGTCAGGAGTTCGAGCGTCTGGCGCGTCTCGGGCAGCGGCGAGCCACCCGGGCCCTCGGAGACGATTCTGTCGACGCTGGTGCCCACAGCGGATGTGCTGCGTGTGGAGAGGCGGGTGCGCGGGCCTTTGAGGGCGATGTAGCGCAGCACGGGGGCGACGTTGATCGACAGCTCATCGGCGCCGACGGGCTTGTCGGGGGTGCGGGTGTCGAGGATGGTGAGGCCGGGGCTGCCGCTGGGCGCTTCGAGCGGGGCCGAAGTGTCCGAGACTGGGTCGGATTGACAGGCGGGGAGCAGGAGGAGGGGGGCGAGAAGTAAAGGGAGTGTGCGCATGGGTGGCGTGCAAGGCTCGGGAGGCAAGCGAGCGTGGTGGGTCCGCAGAAAGATATGGCAGAATCGGGGCAGCGCGTGCCAAGCACTCGTCCTTGAATGAGAGGAACGGCACTCATTTCCGCGTGGCATGGATGCGCTTCGCAAGTACAGGCTGATTGGCATTCCAGAAGCCCGTGCAGAGCCACAGGCATGTCACGGCCGGAACTGGTCCGGGCAGTCATCCTGGAACCGGGCGGCGGCCCGAGCCCGGGTCGATGGTGCTGGGGTCGGGGACAGCTTCGCCCGGCGGGCGGGCTTTGTCGGAAGCTTCCTGAGCCCGCTGCATTTCGCCCACCAGCGAGTCGGCGGCCTTGAGGTCGGCGGGCGTGGCTATCTGGGACGACGCGGGCGATGGACGCAGGAAGACGATCCAGATTCCGGCCCCGGCGCAGACCGCCAGGGCGAGGATCGCGATCGCGGCTCGGCGGGGCGACGAGCTTGTCGGCTTGGTGGGCTGGGTCATGGGATTGTTCAGCGGTTGAGGTCGCGGCCTCGGATGCCGTCGCGGGTGGCCCAGAAGAATGCGGGGGAGGCGCCGCCGGAGAGCGTGTCGTATTGCAGGCCGTCTTTGGCCATGTCATACCTGCGCATGGTGCCAGCGGCGATAGACCACAGCCCCGCGGGAATGAAGGGCCGAGCGCGGCGGGCATTGCTGTCGCGCGAGAGTCGGTAGATGTTGCTCATGTCGGCGACATCCACGCTGCCGTCGCAAGTGGCGACGCGGGGCTTGGCGTCGGCGGCGTTCCACTGAGGTGGGAGGCGTTCGCGGCCGTTGGTCGCGGCGCGGCTGGTCTGCTGGAAATCGAATCGCTCAAAGATCAGGACCTTGGCCGAGGGGAAACTGACCTCAGACTCACGGTTGAAGCGGATGTCGGCCCTGGTTGGAACGGCGTGGGTGTTGTTGGCGTAGCGCGTCGACCTGAACCAGAACGTCGGGGGGTACCAGTAGGAGCCGTCCCAGATCAGCTGGCTCAGCTCGTACTGCTCGACGAGCGACTCGAAGCGCGTGAGCATGAGCCGGTCGGCGGGGGAGAACTGGACCCGATTCTGGAGCTGACCGGGCGAGATGGTGTTCATGAATAAGCTGGCCCAGTGGGCCGAGAACATCTCACTGATGCGGTTGGGGTCGTTGAACTCCCAGCCGGACACCGGGCTGCCCTGGCCGGGGGCGAAGCCGGGGACATAGGCGGTGTACCAGCCGCGGGCCTCCCCGCGGGGCGGCGGTCTCAGATCCCATGGGTTGAGGTACTGCTCACGGCGTTCTGCGGAGTAGGTGAACATCGCCTGCGAAAGGCTGCGGAGGTTGGCCGCGCTGATCGTCGAGCGGGCGTTCTGGCGGGCGCTCGCGAGCGAGGGAAGGAGGATCCCCACCAGCGTCGCGATGATCGCGATCACCACCAGCAACTCGATCAACGTAAAGCCACGGCGGGCAATGGGAAAATCACGCGTCGGCATAAAACTCCTCGGTGTGCCCACGAGACGGGCGGAGAGTGCCGCGCCCGGGCGGGCGCTGATGGGTCGAATGACCCGACAGACAAGTATGCGCCACGATCGGCCGATCGTCCAGCGGGATCCGTTTGGTTATCGGCGACCAAGCTGGTGTGAGTTGATCGGGACGGCGGCGATTTTGGGGCTGGTTTGGCTACCATGGTCCCGGGCCGCGTATAGACGAGCGGTACGGGGCTTTCACCCGACGGCGAACACACCCCGATTGGTGGACGTAGAACAGGGCATGGACGCCCGACGAGTCGCGCTGAGTCCTATGAGCGAGCAGCCGAAAAAACCTGATCAACCGCGGAAGCCCGACCTGAGCGAAACCTCGCCCATGGACCCGACGGCCGTGCGGCTGGAAGGGTCGGTCAACGGCGGGCTGGCGGAGCCGATCCCCGGGGTCAACGGGGCGGATCGCGCAGACAAGGGCGACGGGAGCGACGGCTCGGCGGACGGCCGCGACAAGAAGTCGGCTACGAACATCGACACGATCATCGGGCGGATCGTGGTGGATCAGGGGATCGCCACCAGTGAAGAACTACAGCATGTTTTGGAGGTGCAGCGGGCGAGCGCCGAGAGCCTCAGCCAGCGGTCGATCGCCGATTTGCTAGTCGAGAAGGGCTACGCGACCAAGCGGCAGCTGGAGCGGCTCAAACAACTGGCGGAGGCGGAGCGGTCGGGTCAGCAGATCCCCGGCTACAAGATCATGGGCAAGCTGGGCTCGGGGGCGATGGCAACGGTCTACAAGGCCAAGCAGCTCTCGCTGGACCGGCTGGTGGCCATCAAGGTTCTGCCCAAGAAGTACAACAGCAACGTGCAGTTCATCGAGCGTTTTTATCAAGAAGGCCGATCGGCGGCGCTCCTCAACCACCCCAACATCGTCCAGGCCTATGACGTCGGGAAGGCGGGCGAGTTCCACTACTTCGTGATGGAGTATGTGGACGGGCGGACGGTGTACGACGACATCGTCAAGAATCGCCGCTATCAGGAGAAGGAAGCGATCGACGTGGTGTTGCAGATCGCCGAGGCGCTGGGGCACGCGCACGAGAAGGGGATCATCCACCGCGACGTGAAGCCCAAGAACCTGATGATGACCTCCGACGGCGTGGCCAAGCTGGCCGACATGGGCCTGGCGCGGGCCATGAGCGACAAAGAAGCGGCGGAGGCGGAGCAGGGCAAGGCGTTCGGCACGCCGTATTACATCTCGCCCGAGCAGATCCGCGGCGAGAAGGTCATCGGCCCTCCGGCGGACATCTATTCGCTGGGCGCGACGCTCTTCCACATGGTGGTGGGTAGGGTGCCCTTCGACGGCAAGAACCCCTCGGCCGTGATGCACCAGCACCTCAAGGGCGAGCTGGTGGCTCCGGATCACGCCAACCCGAAACTTTCGCCTGGGATCTCCGAGGTCATCGAGATGATGATGGCCAAGGACCCGCGGAAGCGTTATGCCAAGTGTAAAGATTTGATCTCGGATCTGCGGGCGGTGCGTCTGGGCAAGGAGCCGCCGATCGCCCACCAGGATCTGGGCGGGGCGGATCTGAGCTCGCTGGTAAAGGCCGAGGAAGCGGCCCCATCGGAGCTTCAGCCCGACGCGGCCGGTGCGGGGCAGCGGGAAGAGTTCTGGCGGATGCTTTTTGTGGTGATGGTGGTGCTGCTGGTGCTGAGCCTGGCGGTAAACCTGTACCTGGCGATGAAGGGGCCGGGATAAGCCGATGGCGGGCGGCCCACAGGGGGTCGGTCGCGGAGGCGGGTAGCGGTAATGGGCGGGAGGCGCCTCATTTGTCGGGCGATGGGGTAGAAATAAGCCTTGCCCGATCGGGAATTGCGTGTTAGCCTTGTTGTTGACGGTCCCGCCTCTTGTAGAGGCGGGCCAGGTACTGTCCGCATGGTGGAGTCGCGTCTGGTGAAGTTGGCGAACATAACGAGTTCATCGCTTCACCGCGGCGCACGTCCATGACGGGCCCCCGGTTGATTATCTCCGCGGCTTGTTGAGCCCGCTCGAATCGAGCGGCCCGCGGTGGTCTTGTTGAAGGAGCTTCCTCATCTCTCGCGCCCCACGCTTTGGCTCTGGTCCCAGCGGCCCCGCCCGCACCCGCATCAACAACATGATCCGGATCACCCCGATCCGCGTGATCGGCCCCGGCGGCGAGCAGGTGGGCGTGGTCGAGACGGTGCAGGCGCTGAAGATGGCCGAGGAAGCGGGGATGGACCTGGTCGAGATCAGCCCGGACGCCAGGCCACCGGTCTGCAAGATCATGGACTACGGGAAGTTCAAGTACGAGCAATCGAAGAAGGAACAGAAGAACCGCTCGTCGAGCAAGGCGAGCGAGCTAAAGGAAATCCGTCTGGGCCGGTCGGTGAAGATCGACAAGCACGACGTGGAGATCCGCATCAAGCAGGCACGCGGGTTCATCATGGAAGGGCACAAGGTGCTGATCACCCAGCGGTTCAAGGGGCGCGAGATGGCCCACCGCGAGCTAGGGGTCAACCGCCTGCGCGAGATCCGCGACCGCATGGCCGACATCGCCAAGTGCGAGAGCGAGCCGCGCTGGATGGGCCCGCAGGCGAGCATCGTGCTCGCTCCGGACAAAGCCAAGGCCGAGGCGGCCAAGCGGGCTCTGGAGCGTGCCAAGAAGGACGAGGCCAAGACGGAGCAGCGGATGGAGCTGCGCATGCAGGCCGAGGCCGAGGCCAAGGCGGCGGGCAAGGACCCGGTGGCCGCAGCGGCCGCAGCAGCAGCGGCGGCAGCCGCGGCCGATCTGGAACAGGATCACGCTCAGGACGCCGACGTGGGCCACGAGGACGCCGTCGATCAGCATGATGAAGCGACGGACCAGCTCGACGAAGACGAGGATGACCAACACGACGACGGCGTGGATGGCGACGATGATGGCGACGAGGGCGATGACGAGGCCGACGACCTCGACGAGGCCGAAGGCGACGGCGAGGGCGAGGGCGACAAGGGCGAACCTGAAGAGAAGGCGTGAGTCGCACCGCGGCGCGCGAGTTCACGATTCAGTCGCGGAGCTTCGATGGTCGTCGGCGTGGATAACGCGGAATGACTGAAGCCCCGTGCTGCGAACACGAGCGGTAGGAATACTGGCGCTTATCGGTCACGGCCGCGCCAGCGCGAAGTCGCGTTGGACAGAGGTGTCGCGCATCAATCATGCCGCAGGGCGACGATCGGGTCTTTCTTGGCTGCCTGCATGGCCGGGTAGATCCCGAAGACCAGCCCGGTGATGGCGGCCACCAGGAACGCGACGATGATCGACCACAGGGTCACCGAGGTCGGCAGTTCCAGGTCGGGGCTGAAGAGGGTGCCGATGAGCGGGGCTCTGTGGAGGAGGGGGACGACCCATCCGATGAAGACCGAGCCGCCGACGCCCAGGGCGACCCCGATGAGGCCGCCGGCGGAGGAGAGGACGCCGGTCTCGACGAGGAACTGCCAGGTGATGTGGCGGCGTGTGGCGCCGAGGGCGCGGCGGATGCCGATCTCGCGGGTGCGTTCCGTCACCGACGCGAGCATGATGTTCATGATGCCGATGCCGCCGACCAGGAGCGAGATCCCGGCGATGGCGGCGAGGATCGCGCCGTAGGTGAGGGCCGTGCGGCGGGCGCGCTCCAGCAGCTCGTAAGGGACGATCATCGAGACGTCGGTCATGCCGGGGTGGCGCACCGCGATTACGCGCTCGGCCAGGGCGGCATACTGCATCACTTCCTCGCGCGTCGGGGCCATCAGATAGATCTCGGAGATCTGCACGTTGCTGGATTGCATCGACCCCGACTGCGAGCGGAAGAGGCGGTCGCCGAAGATCTCCTCGGCGGCCGTGATGGGGATGTGGACGTCCTGGTTGAGGTCACGGCCGACGAGGCCCGCACCGGCCCCGCCGGAGAGCCCGATGGGCGAGAGGATGCCGATGATGCGGAACGACTTGGCGTCGACGCGGATGGTCTGGTCGAGCGGGTCGTCGAAGGGGAACATGGTCTTGGCGACCTCGTGCCCGATCACCGCGACCGGCGAGCGGTTGTCGATATCGGCTTGCGTCAGATACCGCCCGCGGGCCATGGTGAGGCGGGCGGCATCGAGAAACTCGGGGATGGTGCCGAAGGTCTGGCTGGTGCGCCGGCGTTCGTCGCGGAGGATCTGCCCGCCGACCTCCTTGAGCGGGACGATGGCGGTGGCGTTGGGAAGGTTTTCTTGAAGGAGCTTGAGGTCGGTGCGTTCGAGCCCGAAGCGGCTGGTGAACGACTGGCGGCCCTGGTTCCCGCTGGCGCTTTCGGGAGGCTTCTGGGAGCGGAGGATGATGTTCTTGGCGCCGAGGCGTTCGAGCTGTTCCAAGGCCGTGCGCTTGCCGCCTTCGCCGATGGAGACCATCGCGATCACCGCGGCCACGCCCAGGATGATGCCCAAGGCCGTGAGGAACGAGCGGAGCTTGTGACGCAGCAGGTTCGAGAGGCCCAGCTTGATGATCTCGATGAGGAACATGGCTGGCTCGTGGGGAGTGTGGTGCTGGATCAACCTGATCGCGGAGAGCTCAGATTAGGCGTTCGGCGGCACCGTCAGGATGGTGCCGACATGGGCGTCGAGCACCCGGTCGGAGCTTGGGCCAGCGGCCGCCAGGAGGCGGGACATCGGTTCATCGGGCGGCTCGTCGCTGAGTTTGAACGTGGAGTGATGGACAGGCAGGATGCGGGCCGCGTGCATGGCCGTGGCCATGGCCCAGACCTGCTCGGGCGTGGCGTGGGCGTGCTCCCACGGGTCGTACGCGGCGATGCCCATGATGGCCAGATCGACGCCGGTGTGGCCGCCGAGCTTGGCGAGCGGGTCGAAGGCGTGTGTGAAGGCCGTGTCGCCGGCGAAGAGGACGCGCGTCGGCGCGGTGGGCGCGAGGGGCGCGGGGGGCTCGGCTTCGAGCAGATAGCTGTTGTACCCGCGATGGCGATCCCAGACCGTGCGGGCGCCCCAGTGCTTGGGCTTGATCGCGCTGATACGAACGGCCGCGCCGGCACGCGACGGAACCTCGATCGTGATCTGGCGATCCCACGGCAGCTCGATCACGCGGGCGAAGCCGCGGGGGACGAGCTTGGCGGTGCGCGCCGCGGTGATGACGACGGTGTCGGGCGACGCCAGGGCCCGGAGCGTCGGCTGGTCGAGGTGGTCGAAGTGGGCGTGCGAAAGGAGGATGAGATCGGGCGTCGGGAGATCACACGCGGCCAGCAGCGCGGGGGTGCGGCGGCGCAGGCCGACCGCCCAAGGGCCCACGGCGACGCCGATGCGCTCGGCAAAGACGGGGTCGGTCAGGATGTCGAGCCCGCCCAGGCGGAGAAGCACCGAACAGTGGCCCAGCCAGGCGAAGCTGAATCCCGGTTGAGCCGCGGCGTCGCGCCACTGGGCGGCGAAGGAGCGGTGATCTTTGGATCGACTGACGCGAACCAACGGCGCGGCCCGCAGCTCCGTGGAATAGCGCTGCGACCACGACCGAGCGATCCGGCCCCAGACGCGGGCCTTCATCATGAACGAGAGATTGAGTGATTGGCGCGGGTCGGGCACGAGATAAGGGTAGTGGGGGCGAAATTGCCAAATGGTCGAAGGGCCAGATTGCCAAATTGAGCAGTTGGTGCGCCGCTACAGTCGGCCTCACCATGGCCGATGACACGCGTAGCTTGGGCGGCTTGGGGTCGGGGATCCCGCTAATCCTGGCCACGCTGCTGTCGTGGGCCAGCATCCCGCTCTTTCTGACGTTCTTCGCCCGGCCCGATGCCGTGACGGGTGTGGCGCTGATCGACGCGTGGACGGCCAACGGCTGGCGCTACGGGATTTCGGCGGTCTTCTGGCTGCCCCTGCTCTTGCTGTCATGGAAACGCGGCAAGCTGCCCGCGGGCATCCTGACCGCCGCCCTGGTGCCCACGGCGTTCAACGCCGTCGGGCAGACGCTCTTCGCCTGGTGCCCATACTACCTCGACCCGGGGTTCTTCACGTTTGTCTTCCGCGTCCAGATCGTCTTCGTCGCGCTGGGGGCGTGGCTGCTCTTCCCGCAAGAGCGGGCCGTACTCAAAAGTCCGCGATTTTGGCTGGGCATCGCGCTGGTGGTGTTCGGCAGCGTGGGTCTCGTGCTCCTGGGCTCCAACGGTTTGGCGGTGCCGCAGAAAGCGTTCGCCATCGCCATCGCCATCGGATCCGGGGCGATGTTCGCTGGCTACGGGCTGGCGGTCCGGTACTACATGAAGCCCTACCCCGCCGTGCTGGCCTTCGGGGTCATCTGCCAGTACACGGCCATCCTGGTCGTGATCACCATGCTCATCATGGGCCGCGAGCGTGGGGCCGACGTGCTGAGTTTCAGCGGGTTCAACTGGTTCATGCTCGTTTCGAGCTCGCTGATCGGGATCGCCGTCAGCCATGTCACGTACTACGCCGCCCTTCAACGGCTGGGGATCGCCGTGTCAATGGGGATCATCCAGCTCCAGCCGGTCTTCACCGCTTCAGCATCGATGGTGATCTTCGGCGAGCAGCTCAACGCGGGGCAGTGGACAGCCGGGCTGATCGGCGTGGTCGGGGCGCTCCTGATCCTGAGCGTGAAGCCCCCGGCACGCGTAGAAACGCCCGCGGGGGGCTAGCCACCGTGGTCTGAGCGCCACGCGATACAGTTAACAATGATGCCGATCGCACAACATGAGTTCGGAGCCCTGCTCGCGACCATCGCCGCCAAAACCCCCGCGCCCGGCGGCGGGGCCACCGCCTGCAGCGCCGGGGCTCTGGCCGCGGCCCAGGCCGAGATGGTCGTCGCGTACTCGATCGGCAAGAAGGACCTCGCCGCTCATCAAGAGACGCTGACGGCCGCGCGGGCCCGGCTAGAACGCGGGCGGGCCATGCTCCTGGAACTCGGCGACGAGGACGCCCAGGCGTACGGCCTGCTCAACGAGCTCCAGAAGCTGCCGCCCGGCGACGCGCGGCGCGAAGCCGAGATGCCCGCGGCCGCCGCGGCGTGCGTGCAGATCCCGCTGGCGGCCCTGGCGGTGTGCGCGGAGATGATCCGGCTCATGACCGAACTGAAGCCCATCACCAACCAGCACCTGCGGAGCGACCTTGTGATCTCGGCGATCCTGGCCGAGGCCGCCGCCCGCGCGTGCGCGTGCAACGTGCGGGTGAACCTGCCGACACTGGGCGGCGATACCGCCCGCACGGCGACGGAGACCGACCGGCTCGTGGCCACCGCACGGGGGGCCGCCGCGCTCATGCACGCGTAACCCGTTCGCGGTCGGCGTGATGCCCGGATCTTGTCGCCACCTACGCTCTGGACCGATGACGACCACCCCCCAGCCCGCGGGCGAGCGATCGGCCGCCCAGCGCCTCGCCGCGGAACTACACAGCCACCTCAAGCACCTCGAGCGTCACGCCGGCGTGGCGTGGGGCAAGGCGACGCGCTCACGCGAGGAGCGCCTCTTTCTCGACGGCCCGCGACGCCGCGGGAGCGAGCTCTGGCGCGTCATCCGCATCGCCGCCGAGTTGATCCGCGGGTTCCGCGCGCTCCACTTCGTCGGGCCGTGCGTCACCATCTTCGGCTCCGCTCGCTTCAAGGAAGACCACCCCCACTACCAGCTCGCCCGCGACGTGGCCGCGGCCATCAGCCGTATGGGCTTCACGATCATGACCGGCGGCGGGCCGGGCATCATGGAGGCCGCCAACCGCGGCGCCAAAGAAGCCGGCGGGCCCTCCATCGGCTGCAACATCACCCTCCCGCACGAGCAAGAGCCCAATCCCTACCTCGACCGCTTCGTCGAGTTCCGCTACTTCTTCGTCCGCAAGGTGATGCTGGTCAAGTACTCATACGCCTTCATCGTCCTCCCCGGCGGCTTCGGGACGCTCGACGAAATGTTCGAGGCCGTCACGCTGGTGCAGACGGGCAAGATCGCCGACTTCCCGGTGATCCTGATGGGCCGCGACTACTGGGAGCCGATGGTCGCGTTCATCCGCAACCAGATGGTCGAGGCCGGCACGATCAGCCCGACCGATCCTGATCTCTTCACCGTGACGGACTCGGTCGAAGAGGCCGTGCACATGCTGGAAACGCAGGCGGTGGGGGCGTTCGGGCTGGTACGTCGACGCCGGATGAAGCGTTGGTGGTTCCTGGGCGAGCGCTAGACCGTCGCGGATCAGCGCTCGGGAACCTGCACCAGGAAGCTCTTCTGCAAGCCCAGGTCGCCCACTCCAGCGACCTTCTCGCGGATGCCCTGGCCGTTGTATAGGTTGTTGGGAAAGAGCTTGCGCAGCTTCTTGATCTCGGGGCTGTCGGCGGGCTTGATGTCTTCCTCGGCGAACACGCCGATCGTCACCATGCTCCGCCGCGGCGAGTGAAAGTAGAACGCCAACTGGCCCTCGCGACGCAGCTGCAGCACCGCATCCTCGGCCGTCTTGCGCACCTCCGCCAAGTCCTTCTCGCTGATCTTCGCCAGGTCGTCCCGCCCATAGACCCCCACCTGCAGCGTCATGCGGGCCGTTTTCCCAAACTGCTTGCGGGCGTTGGCTAGATTGAACTCGGGCCGCGAGCCGGCGTCGCTGGTGAGCGGCGGGGCCATGAAGGCCTGCGCAAAGGGCCGCGTCTGCTCGACCTCGGTCGAGCGCACCTCGGCGATCAGGGCCTGGGCCTTCTCGTCGCCCGGTTCGGAAAATCGGCCCAGACCAATAAAGGTGGCCTCCCCGCGCGGGCTGACGAAGGCGTCGCCCAGCCCGTCCACCTTCTGGAGTTTGGGCAGCGCCTCGGCCGCGGCCTGAGCATGAGCTTCGCCTCGGAAGGCCGCCAGCACGATGATCCAGTCACGTTCTTGCGCGTTGGGATCACCCTTAGGGACAACCCCTGCCCCCGCCCTATTGCGCGAAAACAGCTCAGGACCCTCCTTGAGGTCTACCCCCGTCTTGGAATCGCGCGGCGCGGGTTGTTTTTGCGCGAAAACACTCGAGGAAACAAGCAAAAGTGCTGTCAAAGCAGTAGTGCCTAGACCCGCAAATCGGGCGAAGTGCGCCAAAATACCGAACGTTGTACGAAAATAGGGGGGTATCCAGGTCACGTCCGACCTCCGGTTATCGCACTTAAAGCTTTGTCAAGTAAGGACTTATAAAAATAGGCCCGAAAACTGCAAAGGCTGAAGATTGACCCCAACTTGTGCCGATGATGATGGAACGAACGCGGTTTTGAGACCTTTTCCAAGTCCCCTGTTACGCACAATCTGAAGACCATCGCCCAAGCGGGCTCGGCATGGATGCTGAGGTTAGCCTCGGTTTCCCCATGGCCTAGTTCGCAAAACAGTGATGGTCCAGGATATCGGAGTGTTCACTATGTCTGACTTCGTCCAAAATGTTGGTGCTTCGTCTTCCGCGACCTATGCCCCCGCGCTGCGTGCCGGCGGGCGTCGCCTCGAAGTGTCCGCGCCCGCCGCGGCTCAGGTCGGGGCCCGCGACAGCGTCGAGTTCACTTCTCGCCCCGCCGAGACCAGCGCGCAGAAAGTCGCCCGCGTCCGCCAGGGACTGACCGAAGGGACGTTCCTCAACCCCGACAAGCTCGACATCGCCATCGAGCGGCTCGCCAAGGACCTCGGCCTCTAAAGGCGGACGCCCCGGCTCGATCAACCCGAAGCCCTCTCACCAGCCCCGCGCCCCATGGACGCGGGGCTGTTTGTTTTGAGGACGGACGGGGCGATCTGCGCACTGGGCGTGCATAATCGGTGCCACCGGCTTACTTTGGAAGTCGGTGTATTCGTCGTGCCGGGCTCCAGGGCACCGACTTGGTCAGAGCAGCAATGGGGCGGCACGGGTGAAGTTCGGCGCCACCGGCCGTCGTGCCAGGGTTGTGCGACTCGAAGAACTTGAGCTGTTCAACCTTTATATCCGGGACGATGCTCATGCCCAAAGCTCCTATGTTCACATAACTATGCGCTGGTTTGCACTCGCCCCACGGAACAGCCTGTGGTAAGATTAAACCGCAGGCTTGGGCCCAGAGCAGGTGCCACCCAGGGACCCCGCGAGAAAACCCATAACTTTTTCGTTTCGGGCCATGAGGTTGCCGAGCCGGGGCACTTGGAAGTAGCGTGGGATCACGGGATGGAAGTTGTTTGCGATGACTTGGAGGAGAACTTACATGGCGACGAGACCCGTTGATCTGACCGGCAAACTAACGACCGTCAACATGACCCGCCCAAGAGTTGTACTTTACGCTGCGGCCCGGGCGGTCGAGTTGCTCGGCGGCGTTGCACAGCGACTTTTCAAGCTCGCGGCCACAATGACCCCCGTAGATGCACGCTCCTCCAGGGTCGCCAGCTTTGCCCTCGCGGTGATGTGCGGGCTTGTTGCCGCAACGCCGGCCCAGGCCCAGCCGTTTAACGTGCGAACCTGGTACGCCAAGGGGCAGGTCTTTGTTGTCTGGCAGTTTCCGGCCCCGCCGGCCTTTGCGTCCAGCACGGTTGAGATTTATGCTTCGGCCGGTGTGCAGGCCACCACGACCAACATGACGCGGCAGGGGCGATTGTTCTTCCCCGAGTACACCGGCGCGCGCTTGCGTTCTCTGGCGCCGGGTGCGACGCTGCGGATTCCCACTCCCGCAGGAGGTATTTACACGCTGGCTGCCACCGAGGGTGTGTTTGCTTACACGCCCCGCGCCAACGGTGGCCTGTTCTTTGCGGTCGTCGACACGGGTAGCACGGCTGTAAGCGCCGGCAATAGTGCGACCACGGCCTTTGTTTACAACCCCGCGGCTGACCCGGTGCGTCCGCATCGGCAGGTTACGGTCACCACCGCGGGCGGAAACGCCGCGACAGCCTTTATCGTGTGGGCTGAGGGGCGAACGGACTACAACAACTCACGCCCGGATGTGCCGGTGATGGCCAACGCGGCCAAGAACGGTGTCCCCCACGTCTTTGTCATCACCGAGCCCGTCGGCGGGGTGCCCGCTGGCCCGCTCACCTGCGCGTTCGCCCTACA
>Ga0105044_10004178_pt1 | contig 19833 bp, 14 predicted proteins | sample MAT01_FD_78092 | JGI IMG/M metagenome (GOLD analysis project Ga0105044, IMG submission 78092) | Freshwater microbial communities from Lake Fryxell liftoff mats and glacier meltwater in Antarctica - MAT-01 | ecosystem: Environmental > Aquatic > Freshwater > Ice > Liftoff microbial mat | place...
CGAGTCGAGGATCGACGCGTTGCTCGCCGCGGGGAAGTAGGCGTGCAGCTCGCCCGATCCGCCTCCGAGGGCGGCCGGGTTGGCGCACGCCGCCACACCGCCGCCGGTGCGGGGCCGACCGAACAGGCCGCCCTCGGCCTCGGAGGGCAGCGCCGTGGCCCGGTAGGTCGACCACGTCACGACGCACCCGACCTGGTCGGCTTCGCGGCACACCGCCACGTTCTGGAACGAGCCGCCCACGTCGGCGCCGTCGGGCACCGACACGCTGGTCCCGGCGAGGTAGGCCGACACCAGCGCGTCGCGCACGTCGGGGTTGGGGTCGATCTCCTCGGCGATCAGCCGGGTGAGCAGGCCCGCGCCCTGCGAGTGGCCGATCAGCACCACACCCCGACCGTTGTTGTCGTTCGCCATGTAGGTGCGGAACGCGTCGAGGACGTCGGCGTAGGGATCGGCCACCTCGCCGCCCTCGGGCGCGGCGCCCCCGGTCATCCGGCTCAGCAACGAGGTGAGCGTGGCCTGGCGGTAGACGGGTGCGAAGACCCGGCACACCGACCGCAGACGCGCGGCCTGCTGCAGGGTGACGTAGCCCTCCTCGGCCGGCGAGGCGTTCCAGTCGCTGAAGCGCGTGGTGTCCCGGGAGATCGTGGGGTAGACGTAGAAGCAGTCGACGGTGGGGTCGGCGGCCTCGACGAACGGCTCGACCGTCGTCGTGCCGTCGGCCGCGATGACCGTCGTGTCCAGGTCGGACTGACAGATGTCGTCGGCGTCGGGACGACACACCCAGTGGGTGGGATCGTCGTAGCTGCTGCTGGCGTAGTCGGCGTAGCGGTCGAGTGGACCGCTCGCCGGCGTCGTACCCGCGGCCCCGTTCGGGGTCGACGTCCCGCCGGGTCCGGTGGACCCGCTCGGCGCGCCGGGTGACGTGGTGGCGGCCGCGCCGCCATCGACCACCGACGACGAGCTGCTGCAGGCACCGGCCAGCACCAGGACCGCCACCACCAGGGCGAGGATCGTGGTCGAGCCGCGTCGGATCGGGCGTCGCTGCTGTTCCCCCATGGCCGGAGCGTAGCGGTGGGCGGTGGGCGGTGGCCGGGCCGCATCCGTCACACCCGGTCTGTCACACCGTTCCGCGGGTACCAACCACCGCATGGCCACCATCAGCACCATCGGACCCACGACGACCCCGCTCCGAGCCGGCGATGACGGCGCCGACCGCAGGTCCGGAGCCACGCTCGAGTTCCCGTTCGCGTTCGACCCGGCGTTCCGGATCCTCGATCTGCCGTTCGGCATCGTGCCCTCGCGCACCGGCGTCACCATCGACGACGACCGACTCACCGCCCGGTTCGGTTCGTGGGAGGTCTCGACCCCGCTGGCCAACGTGCTGTCGGCCGAGGTGACCGGTCCCTACTCGTTGCTGCGGGTCGCCGTCGGGCCGCGCCTGTCGCTGTCGGACCGCGGCCTCACCTTCGCAACGACGACTCGAGCGGGCGTGTGCATCCGCTTCGTGCGCCCGGTGCGCGGGCTCGACCCGACGGGCCACCTCGCCCACCCGACGCTCACGGTCACCGTCGCGGATGCGGCGGCCCTGGCCGAGTTGCTCACCCTGGCCGGGAACCGCCATGGCGCCGCCCGGGTCATCGACGAACCGGTGCCCGTCGCCGAACTGGTCCAAGAGGTGACCGACGAGCTGACCGGCCTCTCCGCCGCCGAACTGCGCACCCGGGCCCGAGAGCTGGGGATCCCGCGCGTCTCCACGTTGCGCAAGGCCGAGCTCCTCGAGCTCCTGCGCGTCCCCCAGCCCGCGTCCTCCTGATCGATCCCCGACCTCACCGCGGTTGCGAGGAGGCGGTGCGGGTCGGTCATCGTGATCCATGTTGGACGAGCAGCGTCGGGCTCGGTCCCCTAGCATGGGGCACGGTCGTTTCGTCCGCGACCGAGCACCTGCCGAGCTCATGATCCACCCCTCGCTCTCCCTCACCACTGACCCCGCGCCTGCGCGCGCCGCAACGATCCCGGTCGCCGGGACCCCGACGCGGTCGGCCACGCCTGCTGCGGACACGGAGCGACACGGCTCCTCGCCGCCATCGGTCACGTTTCCCTTCGGCTTCGACCCCATCTTCCGGATGGTGGGCACCCCGCTCGGCATCACCCCGGGCCGCACCGGCGTCGAGCTGGACCGCGACACCCTGACCGCCCACTTCGGCTTCTGGTCGGTGTCCACGCCGGTCGCCAACGTGCGCTCGGCCACCGTCACCGGGCCCTACGACCGGGTCAAGGTCATCGGCGGGCCACGCCTGTCGCTCGCCGACCACGGGCTCACGTTCGCCACCAACGCCCGGGCGGGCGTGTGCATCTCGTTCGTCCGGCCCGTCGTCGGCATCGACCCCACCGGGCGCATGTGCCACCCCGGCCTCACCGTCACCGTCGCCGACCCGGCCTCGTTCGCCTCGCTGCTCGAGGACCTCGCCGCTCGCGCTCGCAGCGACGGCGTCCCCGCCCGTGCCGGCACCGAGGACTCCGCCGACCTGGCGGCCCTCAGCTCGGCCGAGCTCCGCACGCGGGCCCGCGACCTCGGGCTCAGCGGCGTGGGCCGCCTGCGCAAGTCCGAGCTCGTCGAGCTCCTGAGCGCGCCCGACTTCCCCGTCAGCTGACCGCGCCGCCGGTCACGTCGGCGACGGGTGGGACGGTGACGGTGGTGACGCGGGCGGCGGGGTCAACCGGCCGGTGACGTCGCGCCCGACCCGGCCGGTGGCCTCGAGGTCGGCCAGGGCCCGTCCGAGCGCGGCGTTGACCTCCGCGGTGCGGCGAGGCCAGCCGAACAGACGGGACACCTGCGTGGTCAGGTCGTCTTCCGCGACGCTGTGGCTGTCGGCGACGAGCTGCTCGAGGGCAGCCCCCAGCTCGCCCGGTGGCACCTCGCCGGGGCGGCGCACCGAGCGGTCGTCGCCGCCGACCGCGCCGCGCACGAGGGTCGTGGTCTGGTGGGGTCGGGCCACGAAGGACCCCTCGACCACGACGAACGTGCCCTGGGCGACCAACGTGTCGAGCGCCTGGTCGATGGCCGTGCGGGTGCGGGCGGTCATTCGGGTGATCCCCCACGGCTCGCGCAGGGAGTCGGCGCACCGGTCTCGGAGCACCGGCCCCTCGATGTCGACCAGGGCCTCGAGGTCGGCGAGCAGGTCGGCGCGCGAGCGGAGGTCGTCGACCCCGAGGTGACCCGCCCGCACCGCCAGCGTCGCCGGCGCGTAGGGCACGACCCAGTCGGGCGGGGCATCGAGATCGATGTGCTCGATCTCGACACCGAGCGCGCCCTCGACGCCCTCGACGCCCGTGGTTCGGGGTGCTGCGGCCGTGTCATCGGTGCCCGCCGCCGCGCGGGCTGGCTCGCCGTCGTCGTCGGCCCCGTCGTCGTCGACCTCGTCGTCGGTCGTCGGGGCCAGCGCGGTGACGATGGCCCGACGCAGCCGCGCCTCCTCACCGGGCCGGTCCCGGTACCAGCTCGGCCCCCAGACCCGGTGCAGGGTCCAGCCGAGCCCTTCGAGCACCTCCTGGCGCAGCCGGTCGCGGTCGCGGGCCACGGCGCTCGAGTGGTACGCCGCGCCGTCGCACTCGACGCCCAGCAGGTAGGTCCCGGGGTGCTCGGGGTGGCGGATGCCGAGATCGATGCGGTAGCCGGCGTGGCCGACCTGCGAGACGACCTCGTGACCCCAGCCGGCGATCGCGTCGCGCACCGAGACCTCGAAGGGGCTCTCGGGCTCACCGGTTTGGTCGCCGTCGATGGCGACGAGGGCCTCGGCGCCCCGTTCGGCGTAGTCGAGGTAGCGCTTGAAGTGCCCGACACCGGCGCTGGGCGTGTCCCGGATGTCGGCCGCGGTGATGGAGCTGATGACCTCGACCCGCCGGCGGGCGCGGGTGATGGCCACGTTCAGCCGACGGTGCCCGCCCTCCTGGTTGAGGGGCCCGAAGTTCATCGTGAGCTTGCCCGCTTCATCGAACCCGTAACCGACGCTGAAGAGGATGATGTCGCGCTCGTCGCCCTGCACGTTCTCGAGGTTCTTCACGAAGAACCCGTCGAGGCGATCCTCCTGGAACCAGGCGTCGAGGTCCGGTCGCTGCCGGCGGGCCGCCTCGATCTCCCACCCGATGCGGGTGGCCTGGGCCTCGGAGAAGGCGACGACCCCGACGCTGAGGTCGGGGTGGTGCTCGGCGAACCACAGCACCCGCTCGACGACGGTGGCGGCCTCGATGGGGTTGTCCCGAGCGCCGCCGCGCTCATACACGCCGTCGGGGACGTGGCGGAACACCACGCCGAGGTCGTCACCGTCGGTGACAGCGCCGGGGTAGGTGATGAGCGAACCGCCGTAGAACTCGCGGTTGGAGAAGGTGATCAGCGACTCGTGACGGCTGCGGTAGTGCCAGCGCAGTGGCAGGTCGGGTACCTGGGCTGCGCTGCGGCAGAGGTCGAGGACCGAGTCGAAGAGGTCGAGGGCGTCGCTGTCGTAGGTGTCGTCGACGTCGCCGATGCGATCGAAGAACGAGGTGGGCGGGAGCTGGCGGTTGTCGCCGGCCACGATCAGCTGGCGGCCCCGGTAGATGGACCCGATGGCGTCGCCGGGACGCACCTGCGACGCCTCGTCGAAGATCACGACGTCGAAGGTGAGATCGGGCGGGAGGAACTGGCTCACCGACAGCGGGCTCATCATGAAGCACGGCTTGAGCTGCTGGGAGACCCGGCCGGCCTCGGCGAGCAGGGTGCGGATGGGCCGGTGGCGGGTCTTCTTCTCGGCCTCCCGGCGGATGATGCTGGCCTCGCCCACGGCGGTGGTGGGGCGGCGTGCGTTGCCCGCCTTCATGACCCGGGCCGCGGCGTGGCGCACCAGCTCGCGGTCGAGGGCCCGGTACTCGGCCACGAGCTGGTCGCGCTCACCTGATCGGATCGGCGCGCAGCGCGCGTCGCTGGCGAGCACGGCGTCGATCCACGCCGACAGCACGGCGCGCTCGATGGCCGGGGCGACCTGGTGCTCGGCGACGCCGGCAGTGAGCAGGTGCTCGACGGTCGGCCCGAGCCCGCGTGCGGTCAAGCCGGCGACGGCATCGGCGTGGGCCACCCACTCGTCGACCTGGGCGGTGGTGGCGCGCAGGTCGGCGAGCAGGGTCGCGGCGTCGTCGAAGCCCGAGGCCAGATCGGCCGCCAGGTCGGCGGCGTGGTCGGGCTGGAACCACGCCACGATGGCGCCGGTCGCGGCCCGCCAGGATCCGAGCGCCTGGTCGAGCGGGCGGGGCGGGATGGCCACCGACAGGATCGACGCCGCGACCGGTTCGGGGATCGGGGACGGGATCAGGGCCCGCACCGACGCGCACCAGGCCAGACCCCGACCGAGCGCGGCGGTGTCGGTGTCGACCCCGGCGTAGGCCGGGCCCAGGTGCTCGGCGTCGTGCGCGGCGGACGCGGCGACCGCTGCCTCGGTGGTGGCGATGGTGGTGCGCCCGGCGGCGAACTGCCGGGCGGTGTCGATCGTGAGCTCGCGCGCGGCGACGGTGTGGATGGCGTCGAGCTCCGCTCCGAGAGCACGAACCGCGGGCAGCGAGTCGGCGGCCCAGCGGGCGACGTCGTCGACCGCCCAGCCCGACAAGGTGGGTCCGGGCAGGTGGGGACGGTGGACGAGGCTGCGGGTCCACTGGTCGACCCGGGCGGCCAACGCGTCGGAGTCGGCGACCAGGCGATCGGCGACGGGCCCCTCGGCGCGGAGCTGGTCGATCAGCCCGGCCGGGACCGGGTCGCCCCCGAGCAGGGCGACGATCTGCGCGGCGAGGTCGAGCGCCGCGTCGATGGCCCCGAAGTCGGTGTCGGCCCGGCGGTACCACGAGCCGAGCGCCGCCGCGTGGGTGGTCTCGGTGGCGACGAGCTCGGCCTGGGTCTGGTGCCACCGGCGGACCAGCGGCAGGGCGGCGACGGCGGCGTCGGAGAGGTCGCCGTCGGGCACGCAGGCCTTGAGCTGGCGACGGTTCGCCCGGCCCTTGCCGCTGAGCCGACCCAGCTGGGGCACGAGGTCCTGGGGGCCGTCGTAGAAGGACTCGATGTCGAGCTGGTACACCGCGGGTGTGAACATCGCGGCGAGGTCGGCTTCGAGGGCCCGGTTCTGCTCGATCACCGGCCGCAGGGAGCGCGCCGCAGCCCGGGCGGCGGCGAGCGCGGGATCGGCGAACCAGCCGGCGTCGGGCCGGGACGGGGCCGCGGCGCAGCGGCCGATCGAGGCCAGCACCGCGAGCTCGGCCGGGACGCGACCGCGCTCGAGCCCGAGCTGGTCGGCGAGGGGATCGGCGGTGGCGAGGAGGGCCGGGGCCTCGGCCACGAGCCACTCGAGGTACTCGGCGGTGGACCGCACCGATGCGGCCGGCGTGGCCGGCGCCAGATCGATCGGGGCCGGCCCGGCGCGGAGGGCCGCGACCCGTTGGTCGAGGATGAGCTCGTGTCCGGGCTCGAGTCCCTGCCAGGTGCCACCCCACGAGTCGAGGTAGGCCACCGCGGCGCGGTGGGCGGCGATCATGGTCTCGAGCTCGTGGACACGGGCGAGGAGCGGAGCCGGGTCGGCGACGGTGAGCCAGTTCGTGGGCGCCGTCGGCCGCGAGTCGAGTCGAGCGACGATCGCCGTGAGCCGGTCGGCGGCCGCGTCGTCGGGCGGCGGGGGGAGTCGGAGCTGCGCGGTGACAGCGCCGGCGATCTCGCGCAACGATCCGAGCGTGTCGAGGGCGGCTCCGAGGTCGATGCCCATGGCGGTGATCCGCTGTTGCGCGCCGGCCGGATCGGCGAGGTCGCGCCACAGGAACGATGCCCGGCCCGACACGGGCCCCCACGCCCCGGCCAGTCGGTGGGCGAGCGCGGTGACGGCTTCGTGGTCCGCGGCGGTGAACCCGGAGTCGATGGAGCTGGGGATCGGCACCGCCAGCTCGGCGTCGAGCACGGCACGACGACCGATGGCGGCGTGGAGGCTGATGCCGAGGGGATCTCGGACCTCGTTCTGGGCGATGGCGTAGGCGCTCAGCTCGCGACGCAGCCGCTCGGCCCGGGCCAGGTCCGAGTCGGCGAGCTCCGACGTGGCCCGCACCCGCTCCCCCAGCGCCACCCCGAGCGCCTTGGCCAGCTCCTTGCGGGTGGCCTTGTGGCTGTGCAGCTCGAGCACGAAGCTGCCCAGTCCGGCGCGGTCGAGGCGGTTCTTGACGACCTCGAGCGCCGCGGCCTTCTCGCTCACGAAGAGCACGGTCTTGCCGGCGACCAGAAGCTCGCTGATCATGTTGGCGATGGTCTGGCTCTTGCCCGTGCCCGGCGGGCCGTCCATCACGAAGCTGCGCCCATCGCGCGCCGCGGCGATGCAGCGGCGCTGGGTGGAGTCGGCGTCGAGGATCGAGGCCATCAGCTCGGGCGGCACGGTCTCGTCGAGGTCCGCGTCGGCCACGGGATCGAGTTCGAGCGCTCCCGGGTCGACCTGCTCACCGCTGAGCGCCCGCACCAGCACATGGGCGACCACCGTGGCGTGGTTGTGCTCGAGGTCGCGGTACATCGCCTCCTTGTGGAACGAGAACGCGCCGAGCACCGCGCCCCTCGTGACCCGCCACCCGGCCTGGCCGCCCACGGAGCGGGCGACGGTGTCGAGCACCGCCAGCGCGTTCGCGGGGTCGTCGAGGCCGGGGAGCTCCACGCCGAAGTCGGTCTCGAGCTTCACCGCCAGCGCCGGGTTGAGGGCGAGATCGTCCTCGGTGCCGGCCAACCGGTAGGGATCACGGGGCGACCTGCGGCTGAGCGTGACCGGCACCATCACGAGGGGGCTCTGCATCGGGGTGCCGTCGAGGTCGGTCCACTGCAGCATGCCGACCCCGAGGTAGAGGACGCGCAGGCCCTTGTCGAGGAACTCCTGGCCGGCCTTGCGCTCGAGGGTGTGCAGCTTGGCCGACAGGGTCCGGGCGCTGGTGAGCTCGGTGAGCAGCTCGTCGGGTTCGCGCTCTGGGGTGAGCTCGGTGTCCTCGGATTCGAGCGCCGCCGCGAGCACGGGGTCGGCGAGGGTCTCGGGATCGAGCGGCGGGTAGTGGAACCGCCACTCGGCCTGGCGGCCCGAGCCGCCCAGCAGGCGGGCGAGGATCTCCTCTGCCCCGGGCTCGACGACGAGGAGGTCGCTCGACCGGGCGCCGGGCCGGACGTTGAGCAGGCGGTTGCGGCGGGTGAGGTCGACGAGGTCGTTGCGCCACTGCTCGACCTGCTCGTCGACCCGGTTCGCTGCGTCTGCCATCCCGGTCTCCTGGCCGTCGTCGCACGACCACGCAGCGGCACCCGGTGGCCCACCGCGCTCGTCGCCCGATGGTAGGGGGTGGGTCGGACACGGCCGGCACCCCCGCCGCAGGAGGTCCGTGCCGGGCGGTCAGGGCGCCGGATCGAACGGCACCGCGAACTCGTTGATGACCTCGTCGAGCTCGGCGAGGTCGAGCGGCTTGGTCAGGTAGTGGCGGGCACCAAGACGTTCGAGGAGCACCCGCTGGGACGGGGTGGCGTCCGCGGAGAGCACGACGATGGGGATGTCGCGGGTGGTGGGATCGCTCTGGAGCTCGCGGACCACGTCGGATCCGTGCATGTCGGGCAGGTGGAGATCGAGCAGGACCAGGTGGGGATGGTGGTGGCGGGCGAGCTCGATCCCGAGGCGGCCCTGCATGGCGAAGAGCATCTCGACCTCGCCCGCCGACTCGAGCGCCCGTTGCACCAGGTGACGGCTGAGCAGGTTGTCCTCGATGTAGAGGACCCGCAGGGTCCGAACCGGTTCGTGCGCAAGCGACGCACCCTTGTCATCGGCCTCGTGCTCGACGACCGAGCCGGTCGGGAGGTCGCAGTGGAAGGTCGATCCCTGTCCCAGGGTGGACTCGACCGAGAGGGTGCCACCCATGGCGGCGCTCAGCGCGTGGCTCAGGGCCAGGCCGACACCGGCCCCCTCGACGTCGGTGCGCTCGGCTCCGAGCCGGTCGAACGGCGTGAACAACCGGTCGAGGTGCTCGGGTCGGATGCCCGGCCCCGTGTCCCGCACCGAGATCCTGACCGTCCCGGCGTCGAGCTGGCCCATCTCGATGTCGACGCGCCCGTTCGAGGCGTTGTACTTGGTGGCGTTGTTCAGCAGGTTGAGCAGCACCTGCACCACCCGTTGGCGATCGGCGAGCACCGCGAGGTGCGGATCGGAGGGATGGACGGTGATCACGATGTCGCGGCTGGCGGCGAGCGGCCGGCTCAGGTCGGCGGCGTCATCGACGACCTCGCACACGAGCATCGGCTCGATCGAGAGCGGGATCACCCCGGACTCGATGCGACTGATGTCGAGCACCTCGTTGATCAGGTCGAGCAGGTGCGAGCCCGCGCGGTAGATGTGGTCGCTGTAGTCGCGGGTGCGCTCGGACAGATCGTCGCGCAGCAGCAACTGGGCGAACCCGAGCACCGCGTTCAGCGGCGTGCGCAGCTCGTGGCTCATGCGCGAGAGGAACTCGTTCTTCGCCTCGTTCGCTCGCTCGGCGGCTTGGCGGTCGAGCTCGCGCCGATCGGCCAGCTCCTTCGCCTCGGCCAGCTCCCGCTGCTTCTGCTCGGCCTCGCGGGCGCGGCGGACCCGGACGGTGATGTCGTGCGAGATGACCGACAACCCGATGATCTCGCGCTCGGGGTTGCGCACCGCGACGACCGACTGCTCGACGTCGACCACCCCGCCCGAGCGGGTGCGACGGCGGGTCTCGATGTTCGAGGAGGGTTCGCCGGAGCGAGCACGGTCGAGCATCGCCCGCGACTCGCCGAGGAGCTCGTCCGGGACGAGGATCGACTCGGGCCGACCCACGGCCTCGTCCGGTGCGTAGCCGTACATGCGCTGCGCGCTGCGGTTCCAGTTCGTGATGGTGCCGGCGAGATCGAGCCCGATGATGGCGTCGTTCGAGCTCTCGACGATGGCCGAGAGGAAGGCCCGGCTCTCCTCCGCGGCCTTGCGGGCCGACAGGTCCGTCGAGACCCCGATGATGGCCACGATGCCGGCCGCCTCGTCGAACAGCGCCGTGTACGACGCCAGCGCCGGGAAGGTGGAGCCGTCGCGACGACGGACGGCGACCTCACCCGTCCAGGTCGATCCGGGGCGCAGCGCACTGCGTAGCAGCTCCCGGCTCTCGCCCACGTGGGCCTCGGTGGTGCCGATCAACTGCGGGAGATCCTGGCCCAGGACCTCGGTGGCGGGCCATCCGTAGAGCTTCTCGGCCGCCGTGTTCCAGTAGATGACCTCGAAGTCGACATCGGTCGCGATGATCGCCTGCCCGGCGGCGTCGAGCAGGCTGGTGCGCAACCGCAACTCGGCCTCGACGGCTCGCCGGGCGGTGATGTCGCGGAACGAGATCACGACGATGTCGGGAGAGTCGTCGCCGGGAACCGGAGGTGCCTCGCGCACCGGGATGGCGTTGACCTCGAGCCACACCGTTGGACCGGTGCGCCGCACGACCCCGAACACCACGTCGATCTGGGGCTCGTTGGTCTCGAGCGCGACCCGGCCCGGGCCACTCCCCGGAGCGAGGGGCGTCCCGTCGGGGGCGACGGCGCGGTACCAACCGAATCGGGGTGGGTCGGTGACGAGCTCGGTGAGGGAGACGTCGAGGATGCGGGCGGCCGCCTCGTTGGCTTCGACGATGCGGCCGAGGGAGTCCTGCACGAGGATGCCCTCGGTGAGCGCCGAGGCGAGGGCAGAGAAGCGGCGCTCTCGGCGCTCGATCTGCTGGCGGATCTCGGTGCGCTCGATGGCGTAGCGGATCGAGCGAACGATGTGGGCGGGATCGAACTCGACCTTGAGCAGGTAGTCCTCGGCCGCCCGCTGCACGGCCTCGACCGCCAGCGTCTCATCCTGACGGGAGGTCAGGGCGAGGATGGGCACGGCGGACCCGGCCATCTCCCGAAGTTGGTCGAGCACCTCGAGCCCGTCGCCGTCGGGGAGGTCGAGGTCGGCGAGGATGCAGTCGAACGTGTCCGATCCGAGGCGCGGGCGGGCTGCGGCAAGGGTGGCGACCCGCTCCCAACGCCAGGTGGGCTCCACGGCGCCGAGGAGGGCCGTGAAGAGCGCGGCGTCCCCGTCGTTGTCCTCGACCAGCAACACCGCACACCGCTCCACCGTCAGACCTCGCCGGCCGAGGGGGCGTCGTCGCCCGAGGTGATCAGCGCGGCCAGGGGCGAGGAACCCGCAGCATCGGCCGCGGGGAGCTCGAAGGTGATCCGGGTCCCGCCGAGGTCGTTGTCGGCGATGGCGATGGCGCCGCCCCACTGCTCGACGACCCGCTTCGCCGCGGTCAGACCGAGACCGTTGCCCTCGTAGACGTCGCGCGTGTGCAGGCGGGCGAACAGGCGAAAGACCCGGTCTCGGTACCGCGGCTCGATGCCGATGCCGTTGTCGTCGACGTCGATCACCTCGCACGTCCCTGCGCGGCGCGAGGTGATGCGCACGTGGCACGTGACGTCCTCGCGGCGGAACTTGAGTGAGTTCGCGATGAGGTTCTGGAAGACCTGGACCATGTGGGAGGGGTGCGCGAGCACCACCGGCAGGTCGCCACACTCGACGGTCGCGCCCGCCTCGTCGATCGCGGTTCCGAGCGACGCGACGACCCGTGCGACGATCTGGGTCAGGTCGACCGGAACGGGTTCGAGGTCGGGGGCACCGAGCCGGGCGTAGGCGAGCAGGCCCGAGAGCTGCTCCTGCATGCGGATCACGCCCTCGCTGACGAACTCCAGGTAGCGGCGGCCTTCGTCGTCGAAGCGGTCGTCGTACTTCTGGACCAGGAGCCCGGAGAACCCCGAGATGGTGCGCAGCGGCTCGGACAGGTCGTGCGAGGCCACGTAGGCGAACTGCTCGAGATCGGCGTTGGAGCGGCGGAGGTCGGCGTTCAACCGCTCCATGGCCTCGTGCGCGGCCTTGGCCTCGGTGACGTCGCGAGCGGTGCTGAGCACCACGCCCCGGTCGAGCAGGGTGACGGCGTTCCACTGCAACCATCGATACGTACCGTCGGTGGACCGGTAGCGGTTCTCGTGGCCCCGCACCGGAACCGCGGCCGCCCGCTGCCGGGCGTAGACCGCCGCCGTCGCGGCGCGATCGTCGGGGTGCACGAAGTCGAGGAAGGGACGGCCGAGCATCTCGTCCCGGGTCCACCCGAAGGTGGTGGTCCAGGCGTCGTTGACCTTGGTGAAGTTCCCGGCGAGGTCGGCAACGGCCAGGTGGTCCATCGACGCGGCGAAGAAGGTATCGAGCAGCTCGTGCTCGTCGGGCTCCGTGTCAGTCATCGGCCTGGCCCGGCAGCCGTACCACCGAGAACCAGAACGCATCGATCGCCTTGACGACCTCGGCCAGCCCCTCGAGCCCGATGGGCTCGACCACGTACGCGTTCGCGTCCTCGTCGTACGCGCGCAGCAGGTCGGACTCCTCCTGGGAGGAGGTGAGCACCACGACCGGTGTGCGACGCAGCACCGGGTCCGCCTTCGTGGCGGCCAGCACTTCGCGGCCGTCCATGCGGGGGAGGTTCAGATCCAACAGGATCAGGTCGGGGTGCGTCCTCGCAGGGGGACTCGCCCCGCAGCACCACGTCCGCCTGGTTGTCCTCGACCAGCACGATCTCCACCGCATCCGGCGGGGGCGTGGCGGACATGGGTTGCATCGGCACCTCGAGTCGCTTCCCCGACCTTCGACCATCGAAGCAGCGTCACGCTAGCTGCACCCTCTCACGTCCCGCCCGGCAGCGGTCGCCGCACTCGCCCGCGCGCACACCCTCGAAAGGACTCAGAACCCGAGGAGTAAGGGGAACTTGATCCTCAGCCTGTGGCACGCGAGGCGCCGAACCGGCGTGGTACACACAGAAGATGTCTGACTACGTGATCCCGCCGCCGGAGCCCAAGCCGATCGACGAGACCAACGCGATGGAGCTCGGCCACATGGCCGAGCGCGCCGTGCTGCGCGGCCATCCGATGGGTACCAACGGCAGCGAGAAGTGCGACAACTGCCTCTACTACCTCAACCCCGACGACGACATCTCCTACTGCTGGCACCAGCAGCTGCGGATCCTCGTCGGCGGTGAGTGGTGGTGCCAGTGGTGGGAGCCCATCGCCGAGGCGTGAGCTGACCCACCGGTCGATGGTGGTCGTCCCTTCACCATCTCGGCCCCAACCCGAGCGGGATGAACCCACTCGTGACGGGGTAGGGACCACGGAGTGGGCGTGATCCGGCGCCCTCCGAACGAGGAGAGGTCATGGCCGTCGACGAGAAGGACGCCCCCCAGTCCGAGGACAAGCCGAGCCTGCGCCAGCGCCTGCACGCTGCCACCGGAGACCGCGACGCCGAGGCCGGAGCGGTCGCCGACCGCGCCGCGGACGACGGCGAGGACGGGGTCAGCGAGAGCGATGCGAAGATCGCGGTCCAGCGGGCCCGTGGCGAGCGGGGCATCGGCGTCGGCGAGCCCGAGCCGGACAGCGAGCTCGTCACCGTCGACGACGCCGAAGCCGTCGCCGAGGAGCGCTCGGACTCCTGACATCGAGACGCACCGGTTCGCCACCGGTCGCCGATCGTGAGCAGGACCTGACCACCGAGGGGCGGCGGTTCCCGGGCGCCAGCCAACTGGCGTCGGGACGATTCGGCGACTCATGACCGCGGGCAGCGGCGTCGCGCACGCGGAGGAGGCCAACGACTTCCGCGGCGAGTTCGGGGGGGTCCAGCTCTGGGTGGCCCAGCCCGAGGCCACCCGCCACGGCGCCGCCGCCTTCGAGCACCACGACGTGCTCCCCCAGGTCGAGCTGGAGCACGGCACCGCCACCGTGCTTCAGTCGCGACCGGAGTCTCGCGGCGATCGGTCGAGGGCCACGATCAGCTCGGCCTCGTCGGCGGACGCCTCGGGCCCGTAGCGCAGCACCAACGTGCCGGTGGTCGAGCAGTGCGGGCACACGACCGGCACGAGCATCGCCATGTCCGAGGGGTCCGACGCTCCTTCGAGGCGGGCCACGTCGTCGGCGTGCTGGCTCTCGGCACCGAACCGGTTGCGGCAGGTGAGACACAGGATCGTCGCACCCTCCACGGTCTGGAACTGACCCTGCTCCTCGCCGACGGCCATCTGATCCATCACCACGTGGAGCGGGTCGTCGTGCGGCGCGCTGCCGGTGGGGTTGCTCATGGTGTCCTCCTGCTGTGGTCGCACCGATGCGATCACCCCCCTCTACCCCACCGCCGGTGACGCGAGACGACCACACCGACCGCGGACCGGTGCGGCCCGGCCGAGGCCGGTCTACGCCGCGGACCGTCGGGGTAGCTCCGGACCCACCGCCGCTGACGTGTCGGGCCGTCTCCCGGTCCCGATCGACGAGTCACCCCTGCCCAGGAGGAACGGCATGACTGCCTTCGGCTACACCCTGTCGAGCGAGGAGCACGCCCCGCGCGCGCTGGTGGCCAACGCCGCTCGCGCCGAGCGCGCCGGGTTCGAGTTCCTGACCATCTCCGATCACTACCACCCGTGGATCCAGGCCCAGGGCCACAGCCCCTTCGTGTGGTCGGTCCTCGGCGGGATCGCGGCGGTGACCGACACGATCGACGTGGCGGTCGGCGTGACCTGCCCGACCGTGCGCATCCACCCGGCGGTCGTCGCCCACGCGGCCGCCACGACCGCGCTGCTGTTCGAGGGTCGCTTCCATCTGGGGATCGGTTCCGGCGAGGCGCTCAACGAGCACATCCTCGGGCACCGGTGGCCGACACCGGAGGTTCGCCTCGAGATGCTCGAGGAGGCCATCGAGATCATGCGTGAGCTCTGGACCGGCGAGACGGTCGATCACCGGGGCGCCATCTACACGGTCGAGAACGCCCGGCTGTTCGACCCACCGGCGGAACCGATCCCGCTCGTCATCTCTGCGTTCGGGACCACCGCCGCCGAGCTCGCCGGGCGGCTGGGCGACGGTCTGTGGACCCACGGCAGCAGCGACGAGGCGGTGGCCACGTTCCGGGAGCACGGTGGAACGGGACCGACCTATGCCCAGCTCAACGTGTGCCTCGGCGACGACGAGGCCATGTGCCGCAAGGTCGTGCACGAGCAGTGGCCCAACGGCGCCATCCCGGGTCAGCTCAGCCAGGACCTGCCGACCTGGACCCACTTCGAGCAGGCGGCCGAACTGGTCACCGAAGACGACGCGGTGGCCGGCGTGACCTGCGGGGACGACCTCGACGCGGTGGTCGACGCGGTACGCGCCTACGTCGACAACGGCATCGACCACGTCCACATCCACCAGATCGGACCCGACCAGGACGCCCTCATCGATCGGTGGGAAGGCGGGCTGGCCGAGCGCCTCCGAGCTCTCTGATCCGTCCCGACCGCTCCGCCCCGTCGAACGCCCCTCGACTCGGTGCGGGGGCGGCATCCTGGCGGCGGCGTTCCGGCCCCTCACCGGCGGGGCGGGCGTGCCAAGATCACCCGGTCGGGCGCCTCTGTCCGGGCCAGCCGAGCCACCCACCGGGAGATGACCATGTCGGAGCTGTTCACCGTCCGAGCGTCGAACGATGCCGATACCCTCACCCTCACCCTGGCCGGCGAGATCGACGCCGACGCCCTCGACGGCGAGATCCGTTCCGGGCTGTTCACCTCCGAGGTGACGACCCTCGTGCTCGACCTCGCCGACGTCACCTTCGTCGACTCCACGGGCCTCGGGGTCATCATGGGCGCCCACAAGGCGCTCCGCGACCGGGACGGGACGTTGATCCTGCGCCGCCCTCCCGGCACCGTTCGCCGCCTGCTCGAGGTCACCCAGCTCACCGGCGAGCTCAAGATCGAGGACTGACCCGGCGCAGGACCTCACCGAGGCGTCGTCGGTCGGAAGCCGGCGATCAGCCAGGCGAGCGGGCGGGCCGAGCACGGGCCGCGCGTCGCGGTCGAGGAGCGGATGCGGGCCGATCTGACGTCCCTCGGGTGCCTGGGAGCCGGGTGGGTGGGGACCGCCGTTCGTCATGGTCGGGCACCGTACCGATCGCGAACCGGTGCACCCGCTGGTTTCGACGCTCAGCCGGGAGGGGCCGCAGGCTCGAGCTCGACGACCACGCCCTCGGCCGCCGAGCGCATCGCGGCGAAGGCGATGCGGTGGCTGTCGAGGCTGGCTCGTCCCGATGAGGTCGGTTGGCGTCCCGTGCGGATCGCGTCGAGGAAGTCCAGGAACAGGGGTCGCTCACCACCGCCGTGGCCGTCGAAGGTGGCGGGGAGCCGCACCCGCCGGGTGCGCCCGGACTTGTGGTCGTGGATCCGCAGCACGCCGTCGAGGGCACGCAGCTCCCCGACCGCCGACCCGCGGGTGCCGTCGACGCGCACCTGACGCATGGAGCGGTACGAGCTGCTCTGGAGGGTGAAGGACGCGTTGACCCCGTTGGCGTACTGCACCGTCACCGTCTGGGAGCTGGGCTGGTCGTTGTCGCCGACCCGGTAGGCGCACCGGCCCCACACCGTGGTCCGCAGCGCGTGGTAGAGGCCCTCGGGGGTGTGGTCGTCGGTGACCGCGGCGACCGGCCACCGCCACCACTCGACCTTCGACCGGATCGCCTCGACCGGCGCGCGGGCCAGGAGGGGACGGACCTTGCGGGCCATGGCGGCTGCGGGCGCGAGGCCGAGGGGCCGGCGGGTCATGGCGAGGTCGCCGAGCACGGGGTCGAGGTCGCGGTAGATGGCCACCGCGTCGTACGGGCACGTGGCGGCGTGCGGGCAGCCCTCGATGCAGAACGCCGGCGCGCCCTCGGGGGCGTTCGCGTCGGTGAGCTCGGTCGGGCGGACGAACGACGACACCCGAACGGCCGGCGCGCCGGCCATCCAGCTGATCAGGTCGAGGTCGTGGCAGGACTTCTGCAGCAGCCACGGCACGTCGCTGCGGCGGGTGAGCCCGCGCACGAGGAGTGCGCGTAGTGCCAGAAGGCGACGTTCTCGGACTGCTGGATGGTGACGACGTCACCGAGGGCACCCGACTCGATCACCTCGTGGAGCTGGGCGAAGAGGTGCGAGTACCGGTACACGTGGCAGACCGCGAGCACGAGCCCGGCGGCGTCTGCGGCCTCGACCAGGCGGATGCAGTCGTCCTCGCGCAGCGCCATGGGCTTCTCGAGGAGGACGTGGTAGCCGGCGGCCAGCGCCGCCAGCGTGGGTTCGACGTGGTGGCGGTCGCCCGTGGCGATCAGCGCGAAATCGGCCTGTCTGGGGAGGGCGAACAGATCCTCCCAGCTCGCGTGGCAGTCCGACGCGTCGAGCCCGTACCGCTCGGCGAACCGGTCGGTGCGGATCGGGTCGGGCTCGGCCACCGCGACGATGCGCCCCGCGGTTGGATCCTCGAGGAACAACTTGGTGTAGGCGTCATAACCACGGTCGCCCGCACCCACGACGACACCGGTCAGGGGTCGGGCCATCCGGGGATCTTGCCAGGTGAGACCCCGCACCCTGACATGGTCGGCAAACAGGGTCGGCAAACAGGGTCGGCGAATGACACCCCTGTGATTTCGCTGTCTCACCCCCTCCGTAGGGTCACAGCGTGCGCATCCTCCACACCTCCGACTGGCACCTGGGCCGGCTGTTCCACGGCGCGTCGCTCCGTCGGGAGCAGCGCGAGGCGCTGGCGCGCATCGTCGAGCTCGTCGCCGAGCACCGCGTCGAGCTGATCGTGATCGCCGGCGACCTCTACGACCGCGCCATCCCGCCGGCCGACGCGGTCGAGCTCTTCGACGACACGCTCGTGGCGCTGCGCGAGCTCGGCACCTCGGTGGTGGCCATCAGCGGCAACCACGACTCGTCGGTCCGCGTGGGCTTCGGCGAACGCCTGCTGGCGGCGGCCGGGGTCACCATCCGGGGCGACGTCGGGCGGTGCGCCCAGCCGGTCGTCTTCGCCGCCAACGACGGCGGTCCCCCGGTCGCGGTGTACCCGGTGCCCTACCTCGACCCGCTCGCCGTCGGTCACCACGTGCGCCGCACCGCGCCCGACGACGGGGTGGAGACCGACGGCGCGCCCGCCGCGCCTGCCCGTCGGATCACCCACGACCACGCCACCACGTGGGCGCTCGATCAGGTGCGCGCCGACCTCGCGGCCCGGTCGGCCCGCTCGGTCGTGGTGGCCCACACCTTCGTCAACGGGGGCGCCGCCTCCGGCTCCGAGCGCGAGCTCACCGTGGGCGACGTCGACCTCGTCGGGCTCGGTACGGTCTCGGGCTTCGACTACGTCGCCCTCGGCCACCTCCACCGGCCCCAGGCGTGGCGCGACGACACCATCGCCTACTCCGGATCGCCCGTTCCCTACGCCTTCTCCGAGGAGGGCCACGCCAAGTCGGTCCGCATCGTCGACCTCGCGCCCGACGGCTCGGTCGCGGTGCAGCTCGAGACCCTCTCGGTCGGGCGACCGCTGCGCACCCTCACCGGCCAGCTCGACGACCTGCTCACCGATCGCTCGCTCACCCCCGACCAGGGCGCGTTCGTGCGGGCCGTGCTCACCGACCGTCACCTCCCGCTCCAGGCCATGGGTCGGTTGCAGCGCCGCTTCCCCCATGCCGTCGAGCTGCGCCACCAGCCGCCGGTCGTGCCCGACGCGCAGCTCACCGCCGACCCGCCGATCGGCGCCACCGACCTCCGCCGGGCCGACCCCTACGCGCTGTCGGTCCGCTTCCTCGACGAACAACGAGGGTTCCCCGCCGAGGCCGCCGAGCGGGCCATCCTCACCCACGCCTTCGACGACGCCCGGCGGTGCGAGGCGTCGTGAGACCGCTGCTGCTCACCCTGCGCGCCTTCGGCCCCTACGCGGAGGTCGTCAGCGTCGACTTCGACGCGCTCCGCGCCGACGGCGTGTTCCTGATCCACGGGGCGACCGGCTCGGGCAAGACCTTCCTCCTCGACGCGCTCTCGTTCGCCCTCTACGGCGAGGTCAGCGGCGAGCGCACCGTCGCGTCGCTCCGCTCCGACCACGCCGATCCGGCCGCCGAGCCCTCGGTGGCCCTCGAGTTCGAGGTCCAGGACACCTGCTGGCTGGTCGAACGGGTGCCCGCGCACCAGCGGCTGGGGCTGCGCGCCGGCGGTCCGGTCGACAAGCCGGCGCGCGCCGCACTGAGCCGGCGGGCGGGCGACAACTGGGAGACCGTGGCCACCGGCGCCACCGAGGTCAAGCGCCTCGTGGCCGACCTCGTCGGGCTCACCGCCCACCAGTTCCGCCAGGTCATCGTCCTTCCCCAGGGCCACTTCACCGAGGTCCTCCAGGCCAGCTCCGACACCCGGGAGGACCTCCTCAAGACCCTCTTCGACTCCGTCCTGTACGAGAGCGTCGCCCTCACCCTCGACCACCGCGCCAGGGATGCCGCGGCGCGGCTCGACACCACCGAGCGCGACCTCGCCGCAGTGCGCCGCCAGGCCCACGACCGCTGGCGCGAGGTCATCACCGCCGGGACCCCACTCGATCCCGCCGCTCCCGACCCCGACCACGACCCCGTGCCGGACCAGGCTGGCCTCGACGAGCTGGTCGATCGCCTGGTGGACGCGACCATCGACGCCGAGGCCGATGCGCAGATCGCCGAGGCCGCGTCGCTCGACGCCGCGGGCGCCCTCGCCGGGCTGCACGACACCGCCGACCGGTGCGCCCGTCGGGGGGCGTTGCTCGCCGAGCGGGCCCGGCTGGCTCTCGGCGAACCCACCGTGGCCGAGCAGCGCCGGCGCCTCGGCCGGGCCGACTCCGCCGAGCTCCTGCGGGGCGTCATCGACGACGTCACCGGGGCCGATGCCCACGCCGCCGTCGCGGTCCGCGACCTCCAAGCCGCGGAGGCCACC
>Ga0105044_10004180_pt1 | contig 19833 bp, 16 predicted proteins | sample MAT01_FD_78092 | JGI IMG/M metagenome (GOLD analysis project Ga0105044, IMG submission 78092) | Freshwater microbial communities from Lake Fryxell liftoff mats and glacier meltwater in Antarctica - MAT-01 | ecosystem: Environmental > Aquatic > Freshwater > Ice > Liftoff microbial mat | place...
AGCTCGGCGATGATTCAACTGCACATGCAGCACTCCGATCGCGATGGCACGCCGATGCCGACGATCGCGAATGTCATCGCAGTCTTCGCGGGCAAGAAGAAGCCCAGCGAATCGAAGACGGACGAGTGCTGCCGGCTCGAAGCACTTATCCGCGGCGCTCGCGAGGGCGGCATGACTTCGAAGAACATGGCGCCCGCGTTCTTCGTCGAGGACGGTGCGGAGATCGAGAACGATCCCTCGCTGCTGCCGAAGCTGGCCGATCAGCGCGAAGGCGAGCGGAATGTCATCATCGCCTGGATTCGCAGCGCGGATGAGTCGCGGCGCCAGGCGTTCATGACGAACACCTTCAAGCTGCCGAAGGACCTGGTCGGCAAACCTCTGACGCAGGGCTATCTGAAGCCGCCGGACCAGGTGTTGGTGCGATCGATCCTGATGGACCGCTGTGTTCGCTGCCACAAACCGGGCGGTGACAAGAGCGACGTGCCTCTGACGACCTACGAGGACTACATCAAGTTTTTGCCCCGGGAAGCGGAGGTCAAATACGGCTGGGTGGACTCTGGCAAGCAGATGAGCCTGGAGAAGCTGACGCAATCGACGCACGCCCACCTGCTGAGCTTCGCGATGCTGTTTGCCCTCACGGGCTTCATCTTCGCCTTCACAAGCTACCCGACGTGGGTCCGCGTGATCCTCGCTCCCATCGTGCTGATCGCCCAGGTCGCGGATGTGTCGTGCTGGTGGCTGGCCCGTATCGAGGCGCCTTATGGGCCGCTCTTCGCCATGTGCATCCTTGGCACCGGTGCCGTCGTCGGAATGGGGCTGATGGCGCAGATCGTCTTCAGCCTTTTCAACATCTACAGCCCAAAGGGGAAGTTCGTGCTACTGCTGCTGGCCCTCGCGGCACTGGCCCTCGGCGGCTGGGCGGCGACGAAGGTGATCCTGCCGTTCCTCGAAGACGAGAAGAACCGCCAGCGGGGTGCGGCAACGATCGAGGAGGGCAACAAGGAGAAGCCCGCGGTCCCTGTGGCCAAGGGAATCGAGCCCGCCAAGGCGGATGGGCCCCTGCTGGTGGTGCTCGACGGCAAGCACCCCGACGTCAAGTGGGGCAAGGCCAAGGGCGGCATGGTGCCTGCTCTATTCGAGAAGAGCGGCTCGGACTTCAGGAACGCCATCAAGGATGGTGATGAGGCGGAGAAGAAGAAGATCCTCGCCGAGCGTCAGGGCGAACACGCGTTCCTGGTCGCCTGGCTCAAACTGCCGAACGAGGCCCGCAAGGCCGCTTACGACGCAGACAAGCTCACGCCTCCGGCGGACCTGACAGCACAACCGGTGACCGCGGATTACAAGGCCGATGGGGCGATCAAGATCAAGACGATCCTGAACGATCGCTGTGTGAAGTGCCACGAGCCCGGAGCCGACAAGGAAGAGATCCCACTCGACACCTTCGAGGGAATCCTGAAGCAGCTGCAGCCCAAGGCAACGGACAAGTAACGGGACCGCAGAAAGTGGGACAACGAGAAAGTGGGGCAACGAGAAAGTGGGACAACAAGGTTCCCAGGCTCAAGGCACCGGCACGGCGAGTTCATCCACAACGCTGCCGACACCCAGGGTGTTCTGCGCGAGTTCGACAGCCCGGCGACGGCTCGCGGAATCGGGGACGATGCCTCGAAGCTTCACTTCCGTCCCTTCGGAAACGACCGCGAAGTCCATGCCTTCGAGGCTCTTCTCCGTCGACAGACGAGCCTTCACCCGGAGATCGAGCGAATCTGGCAGTTCACAGCGAAGGGCGTTCACGGGAGCGGCGATTCGCTCGGCCGGGGGCAGGGCGTTTCGAACCTTACCCACGGTCAACCGGCTGATCGACGACAGAGCTTCACCATCCGAGGGCTTGAATCGGCTGCCCACGAACAGAATGAAGAGAGCCAGGATCACCAGAAAGGCCGCGATCGGCTTCATGGGGGGATGCTCGCGCAAGTCGAAACGGAAGGAAGCGTTTCAACTATGGAACGCGAACAGGGCCGCGCCAAGCGAATCGAAGAATTGTCCGAACAATTCCGTCCATCGCGGCCTTGTGACCTGCCGTTTGTACGGGATAAGATAAAGGGCGAGCGGGGCCGCCCGATGCCGTCCCACCACACGGCGTCATTCCATCGGGAGGTAAGAACCATGAAGATTCACTGGAAGACCGCGACACTCGCCCTCGGGGCGGTGCTGGCGGCAGGCACGACCGCAACGGCCCAGGACCAAACGGTCCGACTGGGCGGTTCGGCGTCGATGTTCAAAAACGGCCTCTCGGCCGACACCATGACACTGGGCGGTCAAGGCACTCTTGAATCTGCTCGCGAAGCGGACAACGACCTCACCCGCGGCTATGGCCGTGGCGGCTGGGGCGGAGGAGGCCGTGGCGGCTGGGGCGGAGGAGGCCGTGGCGGCTGGGGCGGAGGAGGCCGTGGCGGCTGGGGCGGAGGCGTTCGCATCGGAGTTGGCTTCGGCGGAGGCTGGGGCCGCGGAGGCTGGGCCCGAGGCGGCTGGGGTTGGGGCGGCGGTGGCTGGAACGGCGGCGGCATTCGCGTCGTTGTCGGCTCGCCATTCGTGAGTCCCGTCGTCATCTCAGGCTGGTCGCCTTCTTCATCGTGCTTCTACGGCGTCGCCGCAACGCCGATCGATCTGTCGACCCAGGCCGTGCCGCTGAACATGAGTGCCCAGGCGCCCCCGGTGCCGGTGATTCGCATCCCCGCGACGGTGCTCGCACCCCGGGCCCCCGCGACGGACAATCGAACCTTCCCCTACGACGGCGGGCCCAAGCAACTGATCCCGCAACCGCTTGACGCTCCCCGGGCCACACCCATACCGGAGCCGATCCCGCCGTCCGACAGCCTGCGAGTGGTGCTCAAGCGAGACGACCCCACGGTCGCCAAGCTGCAGTACGCCTACAAGGCCTACGGCGAAAGGTAAGTTTCACCTGGCCTACCTTCAACGCGGAGTCGTCAGAGCCGAGCGCTGGGATTGCACCGGCGCCTGGCTTTAACGACTCCGCTTTATTTGTCGATCCGCTCCCGACCGAGACATTTCCGGATCACCAGCAATCACCCCGCCCATCCGAAGAAGACTGCCCATTTTCGCAGGGCGCGTTCGTTCGCCTTTCTTCGCCAGGGCGCCGGCGTGCTTGCCAGGATCTCCCACTTGAGTCTCAATTCCGAGATCGTGGAAAGAATCCTCGAAATCCCCGGCAGGACCGTCAAAATCGATTCAAGTTCATCCTCCGGGGCGTCGAAACAACGACCAGAGACCATTCTGGCCATACAGGCCAGGTTGTCGCGCTTTCGGGGGGGAGCCGCGATGAATGACACGAAAGTTCTGCTCGAACGTATCGCTGCGTTTCGGCAGCGTCTGGACCGCAAGCCGACGACCATGGGCGTGAAGACGGATCCAACTCCGTCCGCGGAGCCCGTAAAGGCACCGGCGACCGTGGCGGGGCCAGTGTCCAAGGCGGCGCCAGTGTCCAAGGCGGCGCCTGCGACCGTCGCGGAACCGGTGTCCAAAGCGGCACCAGTGTTGAGCGCCATGACGATGACCACGGCTTCGGTGGCTGAGGCCGTGAAGCGGCAACCCGAGGCGTTCGACGCAGCCCTGCGTTCGATCGCGGGGCCAGGCGGCGTCAATGAGGGTCCGGCTCTACCGGTGCTGACATCGCGGGCGTACAAGCTGCTTCGCGATGCTCATGCTCTCATTGCCTGGCAGCGGAAGTTCAACTCGGACCCGGTCTACGCCGGCCTGGCCTCCGCTGCGGGGGAAGGGGCCACGACGGAAGCCCAGGCGGATACGCTGGTCTCCTATCACCGAGAGTCGGTCGCGATGATGGACTCCGCGATTCGCCTCGTGCAGTCGTTCCCTGACTCGCCGAGCGTGCAACTGAAGCTCTGCGATGGGCTCGAAGGCGTGCTCGATATCGTCAAGCAACGTCACTCCGTGCAGGAACGGGCCCTTCAGCAACGCAAGACGGACTTGCACCGCATCGATCGCCTGGCGGCGGTGTACACGGCCCTGCATCAGCGCCGCGCCGTGACGCTCAAACCGCTCGCGGCCCTGGCGGAAGAGCTTTTGGAAGACGCCCGGCAATCGCGGCCGCTGCGTTATGTCTACGCGGCTCCGACCTCCACGCTTGGCTACATCGGCGGCCTGTCGTTCCCGGCGCCGGCTCGCTTTGCCGCGGCTCGCGCCCTGAACACCGCCTTGATCGTCGCGAGGATCGTCGGCTTCGACTATGAGTGGGCCTCCCGACCACTGCTGCCTGTGGTGGCCGCTCTCATCAAGGACTGCGGGATGATGCGAATCCCCACCGAGATTCTCGCGAAGACGGAACCGCTGACCGCGGCGGATCGACGGCTGGTCGAGGAACATCCCCGGCATGGCTCCGATCTCGTTCTTGTCCACCTCGCGGAATCTGCTCCCCTGGCGGAAGCGGTTGCCACGCACCACGAACGCCTTGATGGCACCGGCTACCCGATGGGCCTCAAGGGCGAGCAGCTCAAACCGCTCGCGCGAATGCTCGCGGTCGCCGACACGTACGCTTCGCTGAGCACCGATCGACCGGATCGCCCGGCCCACGATCCACGGACCGCACTGACGGACACGCTGCTTCTCGCCGAGCAGGGCACGCTCGACAAGGACTTCTGCGAATACCTGATCTCGCTGACGTTCTACCCGGTGGGCACCATCGTCGAACTGACCGACGGCCGCGTCGGCCTTGTGGCGGCGAACCACCCCAATCGCATGGACCCGCGGTCGTCAGCCCGGCCGGTCATCGCCGTGCTCGCCGAGGCCGACGGAACGATCTGCTCGCGTCCGGAGCACCTTGACCTCTCCGCGGTCGAACGTGGCGGCATCCAGCGAGCCCTGCCGGTGGAACAGCGACGAACCCTGCTGGGCCAGCGCTATCCGGACCTGGTGTGAGCAGCGATGGCCGTGAGGGGAGTTGCGAGTTCCCGGTGGCAAGGGACGAGCCTTCGACCATGCTCACCTACCTCAAATCGACAACACACCCCTGGGTGTCCTTGCTATTCCTCGTACCGCTCCTGGCAGCGTACGAGGGAGGCATCTTCTACCTTGGCGGGGATCGCACGTACGTCGCCGCCCAGGCGGATTCCTGGGTGCGAGGCATGCTCGAGAATTACGGCGCTGCCCAGGTCTATACGGCCCCGGCGGTGGTGATCGTGGTGCTGCTTGTCTGGAGTTGGTGGCGCTGGTCGGATCGTCCGGCAGACCCGATTTCGACCTGCTTCGGCATGGCCTTCGAGAGTGCCATCTTCGCGTTTTTGCTCTGGCAGTTCAGCCGGAATTTCCAGCCGATCGTCGAGCACTTCGGCCTGCGTCTCGAAGTCGCCGCCCGTCCGGTGGCGGCGGCCCAGGTGCTCACGTTCGTCGGCGCGGGAATCTACGAGGAAGTCCTCTTCCGCCTCGGGTTGTTCACGATCCTGGCGCTCGTGCTGCGAACACTGATGCTGCCCGGTGTGGTGGCGATCACCCTCGCGGGGGTGCTTTCGGCCCTGGCCTTTGCCGCGGCGCATCACGTCGGTGAGTTCGGCGAGCCGATGCAGCCTTACGTCTTTCTCTTCCGCTTCCTCGCAGGTCTTTACTTTGCGGCTCTCTATTCGTTTCGAGGCTTCGGCATCGCGGTTGGTGCCCACGCGGGCTATGACGTCCTCGTCGGCGTCACCGTCCGCTGACTGGTGGATGGGAGAATGGGAGAATGAGAGATGGGTGGTAAAAGTTTAGCCGCGACGCGGAGGCTTCGGAGCGGAGCGTGAATTCGACGCTCCAGTTCCGATCTCCGAGCGGCGGCATGACCAGATTTGTCAGTTCACATCTTGGCAAGTCGACGGCGGATCGACCCGAACATACAGCTCCCAATACCGACGGCGGCGAGCAGCATGGCCGGGGGTGCGGGCACCGGGGTCGGCGGCGGCGGAACGACGGCCTTACCGCCGAAGCGGGGCCCGCTGGTGGAAGTGCCGTACTGGAACAGCACGTTACCGATGTTGGCCGCGGCGAGGTTGCCGCTGAACGTGAAGGTGAACGTCGCGCTGTTCTTGCTCAGCCAGCGATTCTGCACCCCGCCGTTGGGGCTGCTGCCGAAGCCCACCTGGGAGATGAGGCCACCCGCAAGGCCATCGGGAGGGTTGCCGGAGATCCCTGAAGGGTTAAAGGAGCTGAAAAGGGGACCGTTGGGGTCGATGATGTTCGGGGGGCCGAAGAGGCCGAAACCGACGGAGCTCACGCCTTGATAGGAACCGGAGCCCGAGGGATTGAAGCCGGTGTTGATGCCGCTCTTTGCGGCCCATTCTGCGCCGATGTTGGTCGTATTGTTCGTGTACAGGGTAGAGCCGCTGAGCAGCTTCAAGGAGCCAGACGTGACGCTGGCGGAGGTGGGCGTCAGGGCCACGCTGTTGTCGCTGAAGTAGATGGCCGTGAGCACGTCCGTCGGCATGTTGACGCCGGAGGCCGAGGTGTTCGCCAGTTTCAGTGTCAGGGTGTTGCCCGTAATCGAAAAGGTCGCCGAGGCCGCGAGGCTACCGCTTGAGCCGGTAAACATGATCGTGTCTGCCCGAGCCGAGCTCGCGAGACCGATCGAACACACCGCGGCCAGAAGCAGAGGGACGGGGCTAAACCAACGCATGGGGTAATCTCCTAATACTTGTTCTACCGAGAGCTCGTCGTTCGGAACCCGCGGCACAATTTGACCTGAAGGGCAGGTCGAGGCAGGCTTCAATCCGTTGCCTGGAATCCTACATTTCCTACAACCGATCGCAAGCCCATAATCGCCAGGATCAAACAACTATTACAATACCTCAAAATCGGCAGAGCCGAACTCTCATAATGCTCATGCGACACGGGAAAAAATGGGGGTATTTCAGGCGAAAGAGGAAATAAGGGCTGCGATTCAGACGTTTGGACACGACCCAGTCGATTCCCAGGAGTTCAAAGATGCGCGGTTGGCTTCTCATTTCGATTTCGATCTTCCATGGACTTTCAACCCTGTCTCACGCGGCGGATGCGACGCCGACTGTGGGTGAAGAAAAGGCGATGGCGGAGATCAAGAAGCTAGGTGGCACGGCGGAGATCGATCCCGAGCTACCGAGCGAGGCCCGCGTCAAGGCGACCTTTCCCGCCATGACGGATTTGCAGCTGGCAGGCCTCAAGAAGATTGAAGCTGTCGGCGCGCTCACCACGGGCGATGTCCGCCGGGCGACGGATCGCGGCCTCGGCAGCCTCGCGGCGCTGCCCCACCTGCGGAAGCTCACCCTCAGCCAGTCCGCAGCGACGAATGCCACGGCGGCCGTCCTCGACGATTGCAAGGAACTAAGGCTCCTTTACCTGGGGAACGCTCGCCTCGGCGACGCGGGGCTGCTCGCCTTTCAAAAGCTCACCAAGCTGGAGGTGCTCGACGTCTCCAACAACCCCGCCATCACCGATAAAGGACTGGCCCACCTTGCCCAGATGTCTCGGCTCGAACAACTCTACATTGGCGGCACCGCGATCACGGATAAAGGGCTCGAAGAGCTTCGCCCGCTGGAAGGGCTCACGAGGCTGCATGTCACCAACACGATGATCACGAGCCCGGCCGCGGAGGCTTTCGAGCGTTCGATGCCCAACCTTCGCCAGGTGCGGCGGTAGTTCGATCGCCCCCGGCCTCCGAGGTTCGCCATGGCCCATCGCTTCGATGCCACGCCCAAGGACATCGTCGCCGACCACCCCGACGACTTCGCCCGTGTCTTCGGCTTGCCGGTGGAGGGGCCAGTGACGGCGCTGAGCGTCGATCTCTCGACGATCTCCGCGGCCACCGACGTGGCTCTGGGTTTTGGTCAACCGGTCCGACACGTCGTCGATCTCAACTTCCAGTCGGGGCCGGATGTCGGGCTGCCCGCTCGATTGCATCTGTACAATGCGGCTCTGCACTCGCGTCATGGCGTCACGGTACAATCGATCTTGATCTTGCTGCGGAAGAAGGCGGACGCGGCGGAGTGGACTGGAAGAATGACTTACGGTGAGAGGGATGGTCGAGTAGAGTTTGGGTATCGGGTGATCCGCCTTTGGCAGGAACCGGTGGAGAGCGATCGTCGGCTTCGGGGTGTCGAGAATCGTGCCGAGGCGATCCGCTTGATGACGGCCTCGTACATTCTCACCGGCCTCCGCGTCGCGAAGAGCGACCTCGCTTCTATTGATCAAGGGATCGGACTCATGCAAGAATCCACAGCCTTCGACGAAGCGATCGAGGAAGGCGAACTTCGCGGTAAGATCGATATTCTGCTCCGAATGGGGCGCAAGCGTTTTGGTGTTTCCGAGGCGAACGCGGAAGGGAAACTCGCTGCGATCCGAGATTTGGACCGTCTCGATCGATTGGCCGATTCGATCCTCTCAGTCGATTCCTGGCAGGAACTGCTGGAGACGCCCTGAAATCTTTTGGCTTCCCTTGAACGATTCTCCCGACACTTCTCGAGCTTCCCATGCGAACTGTCCGCGTCTCGATCGCCATGCTGCTGTTGGCTTCCACCGCCCCCGCCCAGCCGCCGGTGCATATTGCTGCGACGGATCCGCTCTCGCCCGCGAAGGAGCGTGAAGCGCTGAGGGTGCCCGCGGGCTTCGAGGTGCAACTCGTCGCGGCAGAGCCTGACATCGACAAGCCGCTCCAGTGCGCCTTCGATGCGAAGGGGCGGCTCTGGGTCAGCACCACGCGGCACTATCCCTTCGCGGCGCCGATCGGTCAGGGCACGGACAAGCTCTTCGTGCTCTCCGATTTCGCCCCGGATGGCAAGGCTCGGAAGATCGAGACATTCGCGAACGACCTGAACATCCCCATCGGCGTGCTGCCGCTGCCCGACGCCAAATCCTGCATTCTCTACAGCATTCCCAGCGTCTGGAAGTACACGGACACCGACGGCGATGGCAAGGCGGACAAGAAGGAAGAACTCCTCACCGGCTTCGGCCAGGACGACACGCACGGCATGGTGAACTCGTTCACCCTGATGCCCGATGGCTGGGTGTACGCGACCCACGGCTTCAAGAATCAGAGCGTGGTGAAGGATCGGGCCGGGCACACCATCACGATGAGTTCGGGGAACACCTTCCGCTTCCGACCGGATGGCAGCAACCTCGAAAACTTCACCTTCGGCCAGGTGAACCCGTTCGGCCTGGCGGTCGATCCGTGGTTCAACCTGTACACGGCCGACTGCCACACGAAGCCGATCACGCAGCTGATCCGCGGGGCCGCGTATGCCAGCTTCGCGAAGCCGCACGGCGGGCTCGGGTATGCTCCGCACGTCACGGACCACAGCCACAACAGCACGGCGATCTGCGGCCTCGCTTGGTACGACGCCGACCACTATCCCCCCGAGTACAAGGGCCGAATGTTCCTGGGCAACGTGGTCACGAACCGCGTCAACGCCGACGTGATTCAGTGGAAGGGAAGCACGCCCGTCGCGGTGGAGCAGCCGGACTTCATCGTGAGCAAGGATCCGTGGTTCCGCCCTGTGGACATCAAGCTCGGCCCGGACGGGGCCATGTACATCACGGACTTTTACAACCGCATCATCGGCCATTATGAGGTGCCATTGACGCACCCGCAGCGTGACAAGGATCGCGGCCGGGTGTGGCGGGTGGTGTGGAAGGGCCTCGACGGCAAGGTTCCCCCCGCCCAGAAGACCTTCAAGGATTTGACGACAGAGAAGCCGGAACGCCTCGATGAACTTCTCGGCCATCCGAATCTGACAGTCAGGCTGCTGGCGACGCATGAACTGATTCGACGTAATGCCCAGGAGAAGAGCGCTCAACAAGCAGCGGAGGTTTACGAAGCCCATCGGCAGTGGGCGGAGCGTGCCCCGCGCCCCGGTGAGCAGCCACGGGACCACGCAGGGGCCGTGGTCTCGGCTCAGGCGATGCCGTTGCTCGCCTCGCACGAGATTCGGATCGAGACCGCCCGCAAGGAATGGGCGAAACAGCACTCTCTCCCTCGCGACGAGCTTCAACAGCTTCCGCCCGAGCTGAAGTCGCTGCCGCCTCACGTGGCGCGAGCGTGGGTGGATCAAATGACTGCCATTCCCGAGGCGAAGAACATCCGCCCGCTGGCAGAGATGATCGCCAAAATCCCGCCCGAGGACACGCACCTTCGATACGCGGCCCGAACGGCCCTTCGCAACAGCGTGATGGCGGAAGGCGGCTGGGACGCGGCCAAGGGCTCGGCTGAAACGATGGCCGCCGTCGCGGATGTGGCCCTGGCGATTCCCACCAAGGAATCCGCACGCTTCCTCGCGGCGCAGGCGGGAACGAAGGCGTCTGATGCGATCGCGGAGTTCGTGGGTCGGCACGGCGACGCCAGCGACTGGAATCGCCTCTTCGCCGGTGATGTGCTCGCGATCAGTCGGCTCGTGGCTCTCACGCGAGGCGTCCAGGCCGCGGGCGGAAAGGCCGACGCGCTGCTCACCCTCGCCGCGCCGTTCATTCGCCAGGGGCTCGAGCAGCGTGACCCTGCCCTCGCACGGCAGGCCATCCAGGCGCTGCAACTGCTCGAAAGCCTGCCCGGCGCGAAGGAGACTCGCAGCGGCCGTGATCCCTGGGCCCCGGCGTTGCTGAGCCAGTGGATCGAAGCACCGGGGGCCCCGATCGATATTCGCGCCGAGGCGATGGACACCGCCGGCCGTTTCTTCTGGGCCCGGACTTCTGCTACGCTCGGCGCCGTACTCGCGAGCAAGGATGTGCCGCCCTTACTTCTGGAGAAGGCCGCGGGCAGCCTTTCGACGAATCGCGAGGCCCTGCAAGTGAAAGCGGTTCGCCAGGCGGTTCTCACTTCAATCAAGACGGCCCCCTATCGCACGGCCACCACTCTCGCGGCAGGGATGGCTCAGCAGGACGAAGGAGCCAAGGACTTCCTCCTCGCCGTGGAACAGGGTCAGGCCCCAGCGCGGTTGCTCCAGGAAAAGCCCGTTCTCGAGGCCTTGAAGGCGTCCCGCGTCTCGGATCTCGATTCTCGCATCGAGGCCCTGACGAAGAACCTGCCGCCCTTGGAACAACGCATCACGGACTTGATCGCTCAGAGATCCCGAGCCTACTTGAAAGCGAAGTCGAGTTCAGCGGCGGGAGGTCAGCTCTTCACCAAGCACTGTGCCGCCTGCCACCAGATCAACAGCCAGGGTGGGAAGGTCGGCCCGAATCTTGACGGCATCGGCAGCCGTGGTGTGGAACGCTTGCTCGAGGACATCCTCGACCCGAATCGCAACGTCGACGCCGCCTTCCGGGCTCGCACGCTCACGCTCGCGGATGGACGCACGATTCGTGGCCTCTTGCTCCGTGTCGAGGGCACGGTGCTCGTGATGGCGAACGAGGAAGGCAAGGAGGTTCGAGTCCCCGAGGCGGAGATCGAGCGGAACGTGGTGACGAATCTCTCGCCGATGCCTGCCAACATGGAGACGGCCTTGCCTCAGAAGGAATTTTTGGATCTTATGAGTTATCTGTTGGATCAACGGCCGAAGTAATTATGATCATCGATTCAGGCCAAGAAACCCGCCGACCCCGAGGGCTCGCCCCATGGCGACGATTTTCATCTTCGAGGAACTCGACGATGCCACCCGTGAGTATCTGCTCACGGTGCGGAGCCGCGAAGGCCGCGGCATGCCGGGCGTCTTCATCAAGCAGAGCAATTCGCTGCCGACGATCGGCTGCATCCTGGGGCCGATCCTGATCCTGGTCACCCTGGGATTGACGCTGACCCCGGATCTTGTCTTCAACGAACCGAGCGGCCTGGCCCTGCTTCAGACCGCGGGCATCCTCCTTGGCACCTGGATGATCCTGGCGGCCTTCCGCTCTTGGTTCTCGAAGAAGAGCCGACGCATCGCGGGCCACTGGAGCTATGTCGACCCCTTATTCCTCTACGAAGCCAGGGCCGAGCAGTTGAGCGTCACGCCGATGAGCAGCGTCACGGAGGTGAAGTGCGTTCACAACATGACGAACAACGTCTATCAGAACACCGTGGTGACAATAACTTTCGAGGCAGGAAAGCCCCGAAAGCTCACGTTCAAGGATCAGCGGCGGGCCGAGGCGATCGTGCAGTTCTCGAATTTCCTGACGTGGTCGAAGGGCCCCGAAGGCTTCGGCAGCACTCCGCCGCCGCCGGCCGTGCTGGGCGCTCTGGCGAAGTATGTCAGCAAGAACGACTCGCTGCCGCTAGATGAGAACGGTGCCGTCAACCTGGGCGTGCTCAAACTCGATGTGCAGGAGATCCCGACCGAGATACAAAGAGTCGGCTCGGCGAGGCCGAACGTCCTCATCTACGGCTTCTTGCTGATCTTCGCGGTCGGCACCTATTTCGCCATGAAGCAGGTGGATGTTCCTGCACGCGATGAAGCCTTCTTCAAGCTCGTGACCACCGATCCGATGCAGCCGATCTTCCTGCGGCAGTACCTCGCGGACGATCGCAATCAGCTTCATCGCGACGAGATCTTCAAGCGACTTGGCCCGTTCTATGATCGCGAGATCGCCCAGGTGAAGGGAAACGTTCGCGATGCGAAGATCAAGGAGGGGATGATGCAGCTGCTGGACTCGCTCAAGCGGGCAGAGCAGCCAGTGGTGTTTATCCTGGTGGTGGAGCAGACTCCGCCGCCCGGAGGTGAATCCGGGAAAGACGAACGCAGCAAACGGCTCCGCGATCTCTTCGTTCGCAGAGCGGCGGATACGCTCACGACCGTGTGGGACAACAGCCGGCCTCCGAGCATCGACCTGATGGACCCAAAGCCGCCGACGATGGGCGAGCAACTGATCAGATTCATCGAGGCGCCTGAGAACACCACGCCGCATCTTGAGATTCGCTACCAGTTCGTGCCCGAGCCCGGTGCTCCGAATCAGTTTCACATGAAGGCCGCCGTCACGATTCGGGACGACGTGAAGGGCGCGAACTCCTGGAAAAGCGATATCTTCTTCATCCAGTCGATCTCGGCTCCCCTGAAGGACGAGGATCGCGACGGCTGGGCCAGCCAGTTTTCCAACGACCTTGGCAAGGCCCTGTTCGGGAACGTCCCTCCGCCAGCGAAGCCGCTGGGGATTCCTCAGATTCCCAGGTTCGAGCTGCCGTAGTGCGGGACGTGGGATCGATCGATGCATCAACCGCCATCGGCCTTGGTGGCGTGAACCCTTCACTCACGGGATCTCATCATGGTCACGCTCGCAGCGCTTCTCGTGTTCTCGACGCTCTCGGCTCCGGACGCGAGGATCCAAAAAGACGTTCCCTACGCGATGCCCAAGAATCAAGCAGATCGCCTCGACCTCGCCCACCTGCTGGCGGAAATGGGGCTCGTGCTCTGCTCGGTGACGATCCTCACCAAGCGCAAGGACTGGTGGCGTGCCGGCATCATCTCGGCCGCCCTCGCGCTGGCGGTCGTCGGCTCCATGTACCTCATTCCGCACGATCACCCGGAAAGCTCGCACGAGACGCCGCACGATTCCCCCGCAAAAGCCAAGGAGGACGCCGGCCATCATTGAATCTCCAACAGTCTTGGAAGGAACTGCGATGAGCCATGACAGCATCGTACGGAACTGGCAAAAACACTCCGAACGCAACGAGGATAAGAACTACCTGTTTCTCCGCAGCCTCAAAATTTCGAGACTACGGTTTCGACGTTGACGAGGTGGCCGGAGCGCTTCATGAGGAGGTCGCGGACGCCCACCATTCAACCGAGGACCAACTTCTCGCCAAGGCCAGGGAGCTCTACGCCGAGTTCAACCGGAAGTAGCGGGTTGGCGAGGAGAAACGTGATGGCCGCCAAGCCGAAAACTCCGAAGCCGCCCAGACTCGCCGGAATCACCGACACCTGCGGGATGGGAATGATCCTGGCCCGAATGCCATGGAACACGATCAGGACAGAATCGCAATCCTGCTGCACCCACTAACGCTCGCAATTGAACCCGGTGGAGTCGGATCATGTCACTGCTGATCGTCGAAGCGAGCCTCGACGCCTTGCACCCCGCTTTGGCTCGTGGGTGCTCACCCTGCGGTGGCGCGGAAGAGTTTGTTCCTTCGCGAAGATCGATTACAATTCACATCCTCCCTCCGTCGTTGGGCGTTCGGGGCCGACGATGTATACGCGGATACCATGCCGGGTTTGCGGTCGACGACTCAAGCTGCCGTACGGGGCCGACCCGCGCAAGGCACGCTGTCCGAGTTGCGGTACGCGCGTCGAGGCGGCGAACGAAACTCCACCCGAGGCGCCCCCTCCCTCCGCGGCTTCGGAGCCGGTGCAGCCGGCCGCGGTAAAGGTGCACTTCCCCGCGGCCTTGCTCTCGCCTGGCGATCCTCCGAAGTCGGAAGTTCCGATTCCACCGCAGCCCATTCTTCACCCTGCTCGGCTGCTGCAGCCTGCCGCTCCTGAGGTGCTTTCACTCGAAGATGACGACACGCTCCTGAGCCTGGATGACGACGACGAGCCTGCGAGCGGTGCGAAGCCCACCTCGCCTGAACCTTTCCAGGGTCCGTTTCCACCGCAACGTTTCCAGGCCCGCGTGCGTTCGGATTCGCATCCGAAGCTGCCGTTGGCGGGGCTTCTCGATGTCGTCGTCACTTCGCACGGCCTGTTCCTGGAGCCGCCGGGTTCGCCGTTCCTGTATGTGCCCGTCGGCACGAAAGGCGAGGCCAGCGGCCCGGCCGAGTTGACGATCACCCTCGGGGCTCGCGAGATCGAACTGCGGTTCGTGAACGTCGGGAATGCGAATCGCCTGGCTCGCGACGTCACGCTCCTTCTCGCGGGGCAGCCGATCCTCCTTGCCACATCCGATTACCATCGGCCAGGGTGGCTGTCGCTACTCGCACTTGGGCTCGCGGCTGCGGTGGTGGTTGGCCCCATCATGTTCGCCCAGAGCCGCAGCACATCGACGGCCGTGGGTTACGCCATCGGCGGCGGCCTCGCCATCCTCGGCCTGTCGTTCAACCTGTTGTTGCTTCGCTTCACGCGATTCTCCCTGGAATCCAAGGTCCTTCTCATGGGAGGCGCTGCCGTTGCGCTCACGGCCTGTTACGCCATCGGTGCCCTTGTGTATGTGCGGACGACACCCTATTCCGTGGTGGAGCGGGCCTCCTCGAATGAGATCACGCGCGAGGATGCCGTGGAGAAGCCGCCGGCCATTCCCTTTGTGGAATACCCCGCCGCGCCGGCTGTGCCGCCGCCGCCCTCGTATCTCGACCTCGCCACGGAGAAGGGCCACGCACGCATCGAGGACGGCCCCGCAGATGTCACCGCCCTCGCGTTGATCCCGGGCCGGTCGACTCTGCTGGCGTCGTACGCTGATGGCACCTCAAGGCACTGGGCTCTCGATCGACCGACCATCGAAGACTGGCGGCCCGGCCCGACCGTCGAGGGATCGGTGAAGTCGATCCGCTTCGGCGATGGCGGTAAGACAGCCATCTTCGCAGGGGCTCAAGGCTCCGTGATCGTGCCGCTCGATTCCCCACCCCTGGCACCGCTGCGGATCGCGGGGGAAATCCTCGCGATCGCTCCGGCCAAGGCCAAGGAGCGAGATCGCATGGCGGTCCTTCGAGGCAACCGCATCCTGGTGAAACTGCTTCCCGCGGGGCTGCCGCAGAAGCCCACGGGAACGGCGATCAACGGGTTCACACTGCTGACGACGAAGCAGGAAACGCAGGATGCCTCCTACCGCGTCGACCTGACTCCGCCCGCGAAGCTCACGTTCCTGGCGTTCCATCCCACGGGCCTGCTCATGGGCGGGCAGCCCGATGGTTCCGTCATCACCTGGTCGCAGAAGGGTCCGTTCAAGGTGGAGAACACCACGCACAAATCGCCGGTTCGCGTGGTGCTGCACAGTCCGAACGGCACGGACTTCGCCCTGGGAGACGATCACGGCCTCGTGACGCTGTGGCAGAACCGCACCTTACTGCCGACTCGCCATGCGATGCTCACGAGCACGGTGACCGCACTGGCTCTCGCCAGCAGCAGCCAGAGGCTCGCCGCGGGGAATGCGGCCGGGCAGATCACAATTCACGACGTGAAGCCGCCCGCGGAAGTGGGAACGTTGAAGGTCCAGGGAGCCGTGAAGGCTCTCGCGTTCGGCCCTGACGATGAGTCGCTGATCGTGGCCGTTGGCCGGGGCATCGAGATCCACATGCTCGACTCAGTGATCAAGAAAGCGCCGCCGCCAAGCCCTGCGCCGCCCATGAAGACCGAGGCGCCCAAGACGACTCTGCCGAAGCCAGAACCGCCGAAGACTGTCGTCCCACCGAAGAAATAAGGCGAGCGACAGAGGCCAGAGAACAAAGGACCTTACGCAAGACTGAGCACTGACGACGGAACCGAGAACTGCCAGGGCGATAAGCAGGTAGAGATTGACCAAAGAGATCGGAGGGAGGAAGACAAAAAACGGGTGGTGTGTTCGACAAGCATAACGCTATCGAATGACGCCAGAACGCTGACAGATCCTTTCTCGGAATCCCTTTATTCTCTCACTCTGAACTCTGTGTCCTCTGTGACTCTGTGGTAAGTTTCTTTCTTCCGCTCGCCTAACTGACGACTGATGACTGACGGCTGATAACTGACAACTAAGCACGACCTCAGGACACGATTGCATGAGTTCCTCCGCTTCGAAGTCTGCTCGGAAGTTCCTGACTGCCCGCTGGCAAAACCTCATTCTGGCGAACTATGCCGTTCCTGAATCGCTGCTTCGGCCGTTGCTGCCGCCGGGTGTCGAACTGGACATTCGCGAGGGTCAGTGCTGGGCGAGCCTGGTCGGGTTTCAGTTTCTCGAGACTCGCGTCCTTGGCATCTCCTGGCCGGGGTATCGCCAGTTCCCGGAATGGAACCTCCGGTTCTACGTCCGCCAGGCTGGAGAGCGAGGCGTTTGCTTTGTCCGTGAGTTCGTGCCCCAGCGTCTTGTCGCCTGGATCGCTCGCACGATCTACAACGAACCTTACCACTCCGCCCGCATGAGGATGACGATTTCAGAATCCTCCGAGAGGTTGCGTGCGGAGTACACTGTTTGCTGTGGGGGCCGCGAACACCGCCTCATGGCACTCGGCACGAAGCCGGCGGTCAGGCCGGAGGAGTCCAGCGTCGAGCACTGGTTCAAGGAGCACCGCTGGGGCTTCGGCACCACGCGACGCGGGAAGCAACACCGATACGAAGTGATCCATCCCACCTGGGAGGTCTACCCGGTGCATTCGTTCGAGGCCGACATCGACTGGGGCGTTCTCTACGGAAACCAGTGGAGCCTGATGAACGAGGTTGCTCCATCGTCCGTCGTCCTGGCGGTCGGCTCCGCTGTGAGCGTTTCGCCTTCCGATACGACGACCAAATCCTGAACACGAACCCCTCCTGCCGATGCCGATACCCGATAACTCCCCCCTCGAATCATTGCCGAACCTGGGGCCCAAAAGCCTGGAGTGGCTGCGAAACGCAGGGATTACCACTGTCGGAGAGTTGAAGAATCTCGGGCCGTCCGTCGCTTTTCAGATGGTGAAAGCCCAGGAATCGCGGGTGAGCCTGAACCTGCTGTGGGCGCTGGCAGCAGGCCTCAAGGGGCACGACTGGCGAGAACTCACGGATGCACAGAAAGCTCGACTTCGCAAGGATGTGGAAACATGAGTGATGCGATTTTTGCCCCCGGCCCGACGAAGACGACCGTGCGAAACGCCTCGGGGCTGGTGCAAAATGTCCCCGAGGGATGGGTGCTGCTGCCGCCCGGCGATCCAGGCCTGACACGCCGTGCGAAGGCAGCAGGCGAGCACTGGACCGTCCAGGAAAAGAAGGGACGAAAGCTCTTCTCGCGAGGCGTGTTTGCGCCGGCTGCGACGATCGAGCGAATCCGGGCGGAGCTCACCGCCGAGCGAGCAACCGACCAGTACGCTCAACGCCAGGCCTCCGCCGCGAGGCGACGGGAAAAGGTGCAGGCGGAGTACGTCGAGGACTTCCAGGAATCGGTGCAGCGATTCCTGGACTTCCATCCCGCTCACGCAGAGCTGGCTGCACGCCTTGCGGAGGCGGTCGCCGCCCACGCCGCACCAGTCGGCAGCGGAACCGTCGCGAGGACCAAACGCATTCCCGTCGAAGAGCGAGCCGAGGCCGCCGTCATCGCCTGGCTGCGGCATCAGACGACAGGCTACGACTCGATGGTGATTCCCCGCGTGAAGGGCAAGCGCCGCGAGATCCGCCGCCAGCTCGCCCGGCGATCCGTGGAACTCCTCGAACGCTATCGCCGCGGTGACGATCGCTCCCCGGAGACATGCCCCATCCGCAAGGCGCTCGAACGCGTTCAGGCATGATCGTGACCGGCCGGTGATGTCGGCTCGTCAGAACCAGTGCTCTTCAAGCCACTGCTTCAAGTCTCGCTTGAGCGGCCTCGCAGGTTGGGCGAGTCCGAGTCGCTCATCGCAGAACTCGTTCGTCAGGCCGTTCAACCCGTCCACCACCTGCGGATCATCGATGGCGTAGTCCTTCTCCAGAGTGGGGCTGAGCCGGAGGATTCGCGGGCCGAGAAGTTGTTTCAGCAGGAAATCGGTGGAGCCAACGGAGGTATCGAGAAGGGCCGCCAAGACGCCGCGGACCGCCGTGGCCTGCCCCCAGTCGCCCGCCGGGATGTTCATGTCGCGGAAGCCCGTCCCGAGCGACAGAATCCGCACGTCGGGGACGTCCTGTGGGCCCGATCGCACCTCGAGCTTGCGCGAAATGAGATCAAGCCTCATGATCTCCGCGTACGCCGCCATCGCCGGGTTATTGGCGACAATGCCGCCGTCCCAGCAGAGCCAGCTCTTGTCCGGGAAGCGGGGATCTTTCACCGTATGGGCGGGGAAGTAGCTGGGGGCGGCCGCGGTTGCGAGAGCGACATCCTCGCACTTCCAGCCACTCGATCCATAACGCTCGTAAGCGGGATTCTGCCGGGGGTCACCGTAAAGCCGAAAGGCCGTCGAGAGGAAGATTCCCGCGGGATTATGGCTCGAATCCGCCCGTCGCAACGCGGTGACAGGCACGAGGACCGGCTTCGCCTGGAGCTCACCCAGCGTCTTATCACCGACAAGCGACCGCACGGCCGAGCGAAGCCCCGTGGAGACGAACTTCGAGCGGAAAAGGCGAAGCACCACACACCGACGATACTTCTTCGCGAAGATATCCTTGGCCTGCTCCAGATAGAGCTTGCAAAGCGTGTCAGGCGTCAACCCCGCGGCGAGCCCCAGGGCGATCAGTCCGCCGGTGGACGTCCCTGCGACGAGGTCCGCGTTGGCGATCACACGAGGATCGTGCTCCTGGAGGCGTGCGAGCACCCGGGCGGGAATGATTCCCCCAACGCCGCCGCCATCGATGGAGAGAATCCGAATCGGCTTTTTGGACATCTCCGTGCCTCGCAGGGTTGAGTGCCTCGACGTTAGATCGTGATTGTTAGGCCTTTTATGTCTCACGGAAAGGGAAAACTATCAGAAATTCGGGACGGAACGTGACGAGGCGTGTCACAGCTCAGCAGCGTCGAAGACGGGCCGTCACCACCGCAGCCGCCCACCCGACGGCGGAGTCTAAAGTGAACAAGCGAACACGTCTAACAATGTGACTTTGCACATTTAACCGTCGCTGCACAAGAAAGGTGGTAGGTTGCACATATAATCTATTGAGAGGCTTTGCAACGACAGGTCAAACTTGGGGGTTAGCTCACGATCTCTTAAACGAACCGCGGTATTGCAGCGATTGCAACGCCGAGTCGGCAGGCTGACGGATTTGCAACTGATTAGGCACCAGAATATTTGAATTACGGTCACGCGGCTAAACGAATCGGGGCATTAAAGATAGGGGCCTTTTCGTAGAC
>Ga0105044_10004182_pt1 | contig 19829 bp, 13 predicted proteins | sample MAT01_FD_78092 | JGI IMG/M metagenome (GOLD analysis project Ga0105044, IMG submission 78092) | Freshwater microbial communities from Lake Fryxell liftoff mats and glacier meltwater in Antarctica - MAT-01 | ecosystem: Environmental > Aquatic > Freshwater > Ice > Liftoff microbial mat | place...
ATGAAGCTGCAGGATATTGTTGCTAAAATACTTCAGGAAAACGGCATTACTTCTGATCTCTATGAGTTCAGGCTAGATAAAGAAGATGTCTTCAATAAATTCAATATGCAATATAACGAGACAGACCTGCACTTTGTTTCTCGCCTACTTGAAAAAGAAGGGATTTTCTATTTCTTTGAACACTACAAAGACAAACACGTTTTAGTGTTTTGCGACACAGATGCCTATTATCAAGACATTGAAGGCGACATATCAGTTCCGTTTAACGGCGGCGGCATGGTCAGCGCAAACAAGGTCAGCATATCATCATTCGACTATTCAGACCGTATTAGGCCCAGTGTCGTTACTCATACAAATTACAATTTCAAAACTCCGTCCGCTGATCTTAAAACCGATTGTAAAAGCAAATACAACAACCCTGATGAAGAGTTTGAAGTCTACAACTACCCAAGCAGCCACGGAAAAACTGATCGGGGGGATCATTTAGCTCAAATACGCCTGGAAACTCTGGCAGCACTCAAAGAAAAAGGAAGAGGCGTAAGTAATTGCACCCTTTTAACATCCGGTGCAACATTTACATTGACCGGTCACAATATTCCTAAATTTGACCAGGAATATTTTATATTCGGTGTCGCCAGTGAAGGTAAGCAGCCAGGTGTACTAAAAGAACTGGCACCTAAAGATATTCTTCCCGGTTATCGTAACATTTTTATGGTCATACCATCCTCAGTAACCTACCGCCCGGAACAACGTCACTCAAAGCCGATGGTCCCCGGCCTCCTCTCCGCGATCGTCACCGGCCCCAAAGGCGAAGAAATCTGGCCCGACGAGTATGGTCGCGTCAATGTCCAATTCCACTTTGACCGTGAAGGCAAGATGGATGAAAACAGCTCCTGCTGGATTCGTACCATGCAGTTCTGGAACGGCGGCAGTTACGGCAGTCAGTTTATCCCCCGCATCGGTGATGAAGTTCTGGTTTCATTCATCAATGGTGACATGGATTACCCGATCATCACCGGCAGCGTTGTCAACGAAGCCAAACAGCCCAATTATGCTCTTCCTGTCAACAAAACCCAAAGCGGCATCAAGACCTGCAGTACGCCCGGCGGGACCGCCGAAAACTTCAACGAGCTGCGTTTTGAAGACAAAATAGGAGCGGAAGAGGTTTATCTGCAAGGTGAGAAGGACTGGAATATTCTGATCAAAAATGACAAGGGTCAGAGGGTAGGGCATGACGAGACACTGACTGTCGGCAACGACCGCACCAAGTTTGTTGTCATGAACCAGAGCGAAACCATCGGAGTTAATAAATCCATCCAGGTTGGGGCGAACCATACCGAGACCATCGGTGTTAACGAAACAAGAACCATCGGCAGCTGCAAGACCGAAACCATTGGAATCAACTTCATGGAGACTATTGGTGCTGCCAAGGAAACCTCCATCGGCGGTCTTTATCAGATTTCTGTCGGCGGCATAATGAACGAAACCGTGGCCTGTGCCAAGACTGAGGAGGTTGGGCTGGCAAAGGCGGTTTTTGTCGGTGCGACCATGTCTGAGAATGTTGTAGGTGACAGGACAACCAATGTCGGAGCCAATCTTTCGGAGTTTATCACCGGCAAGTATTACTCCAAAGCAAACGAGTACGTGATAGAAGCGCCCAAGATCACCTTTAAAGCCGGTTCCTCGACCATAACCATGGATGGCAGCAGTATTACCATCAAGGCCAGCAAGGTGTTTAGCAACTAATCATAATCTCTGGAGATAGATTTGAAATCAGCTACGGCTTCAAACATAAAAACGGAAAATCACGTCGCTCCTGTCGAGGGGATGCGTGTTGGTAAAATTGTATCGATCACTGAGAGCGGAGGCGTTCTGGTTGATATTGCCGGCATTGCTTCAGGGTCGGTAGCCGCTCGTATCACTACTTCCGCAAAGTCAGCAATACTTGGTAAAGGAAGCCCGGTTGGGCGAGAAGTGCTGGTGGCCTTTACCGATAATGACTCGAACAGCCCTGTTGTCGTTGACACGATGTATTCACTGATTGAGGAAATTTCAGAAACCGAACTGATTGCCCCTGTGGCAGAAGAAGCACAGGAAGTGACCATAGACGGCAAGCGGATTACTTTTGATGCCGGGAACGAGATCGTTTTGAAATGCGGTAAGTCCAGTATTACGCTTACCAGGGCAGGCAAGATATTGATCAAAGGTGAATATGTTCTCAGCCAGTCAACTGGAGAGAATAAAATCAGGGGTGGTTCGGTTGCAATCAACTAAATTGGGCAGGTTATATTGACCATGCAGGAAATAATCTCACAATTTGCCGAAGAAGCTGCCTTTCTCTGGTTTATCCGCAACCAGATTGTTGATGCGCCCCATTATTCGCTCAATGATCTGGCGCAGCATGATGAACGTCTGGAAGCGCAGATCGACGGACTGCGTGTCGCCGGAGATGCAGGCTGGGAAATATGCCTGAAAATGCTCGACAGCAGCTATGCCGAGACTGTGTTCGCTGCCGCTGTGCTGGCATTTGAAAGCGGTGATGAAATACGCATCCAGGCGGTTATGGAATCGATAGGTGAAGATCATAAATCATCCCGTGCATTTGTCTCAGCCCTTGGCTGGTTGACTTACGAGCAGGCTGCACCCCACATAGACAGATTTCTCAATGCCGAATTGCCAATTCACCGCTACATAGGCATTGCTGCAAGCACCATCCAGCGTTACGATCCAGGCCATCACCTGGACAAAGCCGCTATGGACACCTTCCCGTTGCTGGCGGCACGTGCTCTTCGCGCATATGGAGAATTGGGGAGAAGTATCTCGCTCAACCATTCCAGCCTGAGAGAAAACCTGTCAGACAATGATGACGGGATACGCTTCTCAACGGCATGGTCCGCAGCCCTGGCGGGTAATGTTGAAGCGGTCGAAGCGCTGAAAGAGTTTGTTCGGCCAGACTCCGCGTATAATCTGAAAGCCCTGAATGCGGCACTGCGCCGCATGTCGCTGCCATCTGCCATCTCCTGGCAGAAGCAGTTGGCAACATCAACTGATACTGAACGTATGGCTATCATTGGAGCAGGTATCATTGGTGATTCCTCGCTGGTCCCCTGGCTGATCGATCGGATGAAAGCGCCGGAACTAGCACGGGTAGCAGGTGAGGCCTTTACCATGATAACGGGCATCGATAACGAACTGGTGGAGATGCAAGGCGCATGTCCCGAAGATTTTAATGCAGGCCCGAACGACGACCCGCAAGACAACAACGTCGCAATGGATGCTGACGATAACCTGCCCTGGCCGAATGCCGAACTACTGGTTGAATGGTGGAAAAGTAACCAGGGCAATTATCAGGCAGGCACCCGCCATCTGATGGGTAAACCGGTCACATCTGAAAATCTGCGGCATGTGCTGAAAACCGGTCTTCAGAGGCAGCGCGCCGCCGCAGCTCTGGAACTGGCGATTATCCAGCCCGGACGTCCTTTATTCAATGTACGGGCTCCGGGCGGCAGGCAGGAAGCTGAAGTTGGAAGCATATGAATAATCAGGAGGAACAAAATAATGGGAGAAAACACGGATACCAAGGAATCAGCATCTCCGGAAACACTGTCAGAGTTGCCGGGGAAATGTGATTTCAGTCTCACGGTAATAGAGCACCTGTCATGGGACGCATACGATAAGGAAAAAAAGTGTTTCACACCCTGTGATGCGAAGAACAAGCCGATAGTAAACAGGAAATTTCAGGTAAAAATGCCAAATGGCAGCATCGTTCCAATGGAAACAGATGCTAACGGTTTAATTGAAATTAAGGGAGAAGATCCCAATGCAAAGTTTGAGGTCACCTTTGAACCGGAAAATGTAAAATTAAATAATAAATATTATCTGTTTCACAATGATAGCGCAGTAGTAAAACCACTCGAATCAAAATAAGAGCAATTGCTAAAGAACATAAAACATCCACTTTAATGGATACTGTATGGCAAATGAAAATACTTGTTCAGCGGAACCAAAGATGAAGCGATTTGAGCAAAACGACCCCAATGGCGCCGTACAGAAATTTGTCAAGCCGGATATACTGTGCGGTGAAATACACCAGATCAGCATCTGGCAACCCACCGTGATTATTGATTCCCACATGCATATCCAGAGCGGACACTGTTCTACTAAACAGTTTGTACAATATCAGGGGCCGCTCGCCGCGATTCAGACCGGTTTAAATTTTTCCCGTGGTTTTATTGAGGGTAGTGGCGCCTTATTCGGAGGTTTGCTTACCTTATTTGAATGGGTAATATTAAAGCCTGCCAAAATGGTAGTAGACGCAGTCAGTGATAAACCTGAAAAGCCTAAAAACCCTCAGGAAAGCTATCTTGAAAAAAATGCGTTGCTGGAACTTGTTACCGAACAGAAGAAACCAACTGACGAAGTTGCAAATGACTTCATCCTTGAGAGAAAAGGCGTAATAGGTGGCTACTTCAAGAATGCCGAAAATTGCAAGTTATACGAAAACGCGCCTTATCTTTTCTTTTCCAGTGTAGTCATGACCATGGATATGGAGTACAGCCACATTGACGGCTACTTCGGTCTTAAAGTCTACAATCCGCTTTATGAAAAAGGCAAGACGATTGATGTCACCAATCCTTCCCGTTATTGGACCCCGGTGCACGGCAAATGGGTAGAAACCACTGGTAGGGATTACGATGGCGGTAGAACTTTTGTAAGGCTGCGAAACAAAACCGTATACAATAAAATTGGGGAACCTGCCAAGGTCGAGATAATCAGAAACGTTGAAGATTTCAGCGGCTACGAGAAGCAAGTCGACAAAGAAGGGATAATATTGGGTAGTTGCCTGGATCCTCAAACCATCAAACCCGTAGTGGTAAGCATAGAAGCCGCTCCAGTGCTGATGTCCGAATCCGAAGGTAAGAAATATGAAAACTGGGAGAAACAGCTCAAGTTTACCGAAGAATCTGTTCTCCGGCATCCGTTAAAATTTCTACCCATGTTCCATTATGACCCGCGACGTTGGCAGTTTGGGGGGGCACAGGTCAATGCAGCCCTGATAGCAAAGCTAACCGGCGTTAATGCGCTCTACCTCGGTTTCAAAATGTACACCGCCCAAGGATATCAGCCGTGGGACGTGCGTCGTTTGCCGACCTTGAAGGATTTTTATGCTAGATGCTGCAGGAGCAACATTCCGATCCTGAACCACTGTACCCCCGGCGGCGCAAGATCCCATGAAGATATGGAATACTTCAACTTCGAGCATCCGTTTGATGATATGAAAGAAGAAGAAGCTGCACGGAAAGGTTGTAACGCAACGGAATATTTCGAGAATAATTTCGTATCCCCTAAAGCATGGAAAAAGGTTCTGGATGACGAGGGCACGATTGAAGGTGAAAAAGAGCCGGTAGCGCTTAATAAGCTGCGCCTGTGTCTTGCCCACTTTGGCGGGCCTAAAAAACCGGGCCCTGAGTGGAGTCAGCAGATCATAGATATGATCCTGACTAAAGATAACAAATATCCCAACCTGTATACTGATATTTCATCGTCTTTTGCTGACGAGGATTTTCGTAAGTCTTTCAAAAAGATGTTTACCGGGGAAGTTTACTATAAAGACAAAGAGGAGAAGGATGAAGACAAGAAAAAGAAGCAACTTACTAAAGATCAGATTAAAAAACTGCGGAGCCGGATTCTTTTCGGAACCGACTGGTACATGATATTTGCTTACGGGGCGTTAAACAAACAGAAGCTTTGGGATTACTGTACAGAAACCAAAGGCTGGCTGGACAGCTTCGATACCAGCCTGTGGCCTTACTTTACCCAGTACAACCCATACAGGTTTTACCGGTTGGATATTCAAGTGCCGCGGATAGCGGATAGTATTATTAAAGCTATGAAGGATAAAGATAAAAGAAATATTGTGGAGGGGCAGGAACCGTCAAGCACAGAAGATATTGAACTTATTGAAAGAGAAGCTGCCTGGGTCAAGGCGGCCAATTTGGCCCATGAAATCTATGAGGAAACGTCATGCACATTCTAACCAAACTTTGTCTGTCCGTTATCTGTATCTTGCTGTTTTCGACTATTGCACTTGCCCATGGAGGTAAAAAGATGGAATCCAAATATTTGTATGAAAAAAATGATGTTAAAGAAGCTATATCTCTACAGCCACAAAGTTTTAAAACTGGTGGTTTGTTTGGCGGCTATAACAATGTATCCATATTTTCCGTGCCGCAGAACAACTCAGTCGGTACTAATGACATGGGCAATGCAATAACAATCATCTCATTTCCCAAAGGCAAAATAGACTACGACAAGCATTTCAGCCGTGCCGATGACATAAGTGGCGGAGGTAAATACTTGCCTCCTATATCGCAAGATTTGATCGGTTTCGGTCAGGTCAGGGTGTTTCATCTGTTTGACTTCAAGAAGAAGCTGCACCGCGAATATCGCATAGTATTTCCGTTTTCTAAAACTATAGATAACATTGCCATTGCTGATGCCCGTCTGAGACATTTCCTTTTTGAGATTGAATCAAAAAAAGAAAACCCTAAGAATTCGTTTGACGTTGACAAAATCCTTCAACTTATTGATTTGAGCAGTGATAAACCATTACTGCTAAAAGAAATACACAAGGAACCTGGCACCGTCTGGACCACAACCAAAGACAGGGTTCTGCTGTACGAAGTTTTTGAAAGAAAATTGTCGGTTTTTGACATGAACCTGGAACCGGCCCACCACCCGCTGGAGGATGTGGTAAAACAGTATAAAGACCTGCTTAATCCGATTAAAGATGAGATCGGCTTTTCGAGGATACGTCTGCATCCGACTTTACCATTTGCTATTTTATATGGTGGTTACGAAGGATCAACATTTGTTGGTTGGGCAAAAGATAGAAACTGTAAACCTCATTTGTTGCTCCTCGACTCTAAAGAGTTCAGTCTCTCTCCTGATGGTAAATGGGCTACTTATAAAACCAGCAGTGTTGGTAAAAACTCACAAACCTACATCATGCCAATTTCCGAAAAGTACCCGCACTATCTCGGTTCTCCGATATTGATATCGAAAGTGTCATTTAATATTGGTAAAGCCGCCTGGTCAACCAATCCGACCGCTTATGTCAGTTCATATGGAGATAATATCTTTCGATGGGATCTGGAAAATCAGGACTTCCCTGAAAAGGGCAAGATGTCATTTCATGACTACATTGTGCAGGAAGATTTGAAGAAATTGACCAGAGAGAAAAAGCAGGGGTTGGGGAAGTAAGTCCGGGACTCGGGATTCAGTACTGGTGTTTAAGCGCCAAGCACAGAGGTTGAAAACGTATGAATGAGCTGGCTATTACAGCAACAAACTGCATAACAGCCGTAGGGCATGACGGTCGTATGACCGCAGCAGCGGTGCGGGCCGGCGTCTCACGCATGTTTAAATGCGAGGAGTATTTGGATGGAGATGGCAAACCCATAACTGTTGCGCAAATTCGTGGCATTGAAGATGACAGGCTTGATGATATTGCCACGCGTATGACGAATATTGCTGTGACTTGTCTTAAAAGCCTGCTCAATGAATATTTCCAGAATTCTAAACACCGTCCTTCGGAAATTCACTTAATTTTGTGTATGCCGTCTGCGGAACGTCCCGGTCCAAATTATGAAGCAAACAGCAGTTATCCTTTGCAAATGGTTCTGGATAAGTGGACTGCCAAGTCTGTTCGACAGACTATCTACCGTGGTAATTCATCCATGCAGTACGCCGTCGCTCGGGCTGGGGAGCTAATCGAAAGCAATCCCTCAGCCCTCTGCATTATCGGCGGGATCGACTCATTGCTGAGAGAGTCAATTTTGAATTGGTTTGAGCAGGCTGGGCGACTTAAATCCGAAAGCTATGGTCGCCAACAGGGGCTGATTGCTGGAGAAGCGGTCGGTTTTATGGTTGTCGAAAGTCCGGCACAGGCACAGCAGGCAAACAGGCCTGTACTGGCGCGTATTACCGGACTTGGTCTGGCGGATGAGCCTAATACTCGCGCATCAAATTCACCAAGCCGAAACAGCGGATTGACTGAGGCCTGCCATGCAGCAATGAAAAACATTCAGGACAAGGATATCAGTGCAGTGTTTGGTGATCTGAATGGTGAGAATTCCCGTGCGATGGAATGGAGCATGGCCGACATGCGCTGTTTCAAGGAGCGTCATGCACAAAGAAAGCTATGGAACCCGGCCAACTGTTACGGTGATATCGGCGCAGCCAGCGGTACGGTGATGGCAAATATTGTTACACAGGGATTTGTTCGTGGATGGTTGCAATCGCCAGTGCTGATGTTTTGTTCTGATGATCACGGGTCGTGTGGGGCGCTGGTTCTGGAGAAAGGGTGAATTCGGTAGAAATACAAGTTACAAAACAAGGAGATACGCCAACGTGGGAAATTCTACAGTATTTGCAAACGGGCAGGGGCTGACTAACAAAGGCAGTGACGCTGTGGTTGTAAGCGGTCCGGATGTTTGTCTGACGCCAATGGGTAGTTCGGTCGTACCTATTCCGTACACCAATACAGCCAGATCATCCACCCTTGCTGACGGTACAATGTCGGTGAAGGTGGATGGTAACATGGCCGCAGTAGAAGGGTGCTGTTACAAGACAAGCACCGGTGATGAGCCGGGCAACAAAAAAGGAGTTGGCTCAGGCACTGTTTGTGATAAGGCCGAGTTCATCAATAGTTCATTTGATATCAAGATTGAAGGTAAAGGGGCCTGCCGCAACTCGGATCCTATGACTCAAAATAACAAAAATGCCATGTGATAATGCGTGATAAGAATGTTTTACAGGGTGTTTAGCATGCCAGCTGGCACCCTGCATACTCTGGAGACAAGATGCACGTCATCAACAACACCCCACATAATGCAACTTCGCTTGTTCTTATGGATCATGCTGGCGCCGAAACGCTGCTGGTTGTCGTCAAAGGAACCTGGACCATCGGGAAAGACGGGAAGCTTTCTGTTGCCGACGAGCAGATGCCGATTCTCAGTGAGCCGGTTTATTCCGGCGAACCGGGCAAATCTAGTCTTATTAATGATACCGATGTGGTTCTGGCAAAGCCGGGCACAGACTGTGCGCTGTTTGGTCATGCCTGGGCGCTGGAGGCTCGTGCCTCTTATGTTGACATTACTTTTAGCGTGGGGCCGGTAAAAAAACAGGCGCGGGTATTCGGGGAGCGTCGCTGGCTAAAGAACAGAATCGGGATGGCCTCTATTTCGAAGATTGCACCGATTGAAAAGGTTGCACTGATTTGGGAGAACGCCTTTGGCGGAGCGGATACCAGTTGGCAGGATCCGGCAGTGCATGAATTTTGCCTGGAAAATCCTGTTGGTCTTGGAATCATGGCAACTAAGTCGAATATCAACATTGATGGTCAACTGTTGCCGTGTGTTGAAAGCCCAGCTGAACTGATTCAGAAGCCCGGCCAGCGTCCAAAGCCAACCGGATTCGGGATGATCGCACCATACTGGCAGCCGCGTGCCGGTTATGCTGGTACCTATGACGAACACTGGCGGAAGAATATTAACCCGCTGCCGCCTGATGACCTTGATCCGCGTTTTTATTCGTCCTCCGCTCCCGGTCTCTGCTCGCCAAAACACCTGACCGGCACGGAACAGGTGCTTGTGGAGGGGGCATCCAGGCAAGGAACGATCCTCTTTGATTTGCCCGGTATAAAACCAAAGGCTGCGGTTCGTTGTCGACAACGCGAGGATGATGTCCAGATGCAGCTCGACACTGTTTTTGTTGAGCCGGATGAATCGCGTTTGGTACTGATCTGGCGCGGGACGATGAATGTTCATGCGAAGGTGCAAGATATAGTTCAGGTGAGCGTTGATGTTTAGTTATTGGCCAATCCATTATACAGTCTCGGCAGCAGGCACTAAATTAAAGAAAACTGGGTAATTAGTATTTGTCCCTTGTTCCTGTTTGAACCACCAAAAAAACCTATACCGTCTTACGGAGTTCATTATGCATAACACCTTGACAGCAGTTTTGGTTGTAGTTCTGTTTTGTGTCTTATTGACATGCAAAAGCGCAGATGCGGATTTTTTGAAGGCAACTCCATTATTGTTGCCTGTAAAAAATAGTACGATAATATCTGTTTCGCAAACTGGTAAAAAAATTGTCGCAAGACTAGGCAGCGGGAAGAATAGTCGATCCATAAAAATCAGCACCAAGCTGGCTTCGGAGCTTTTGGGGAGTGATGAAACACGTTTACTGCTGGACGCATCCACCGTTAAAAGAAACCTGTATGTAGTTCTTTCAAGGAAACCGTCAAATTCCAAAAATCGTACCGGGTATTGTGGTGCAGGTCATGAGGATATTTTACTGCTGATCAATGTCACGAAAAATGAGGTAAATCTGGTGGATACGTTCTTGCTGCAAAGTTGTATCACCCTGAAAACATTGTATTCAAAGAATGGTGACGACACATTGAGTAATCCTCTTAAGGGTCTCACTATTGATAATGAAAACAGGTTTATCAATTTTGAATGGGTCAAAGATGAACAAGGTTATATTTGGACGCTTTATATAGAAAATAATCAATTTTTACTTCGTTAGGGAGATGGCCTCTAATGTAAAAAGTTTAAGGCAGCCGATCAGGGGGTTAGCTCGGCAATATTGGCGTTGACAAGATTGATCTGATTCCAAGTCGATATTAAGGCATCTATTTGCTGGATCGCTTTCTGCAGTATTTCTTAATTGTTTCTGTTTATCGATTTTATCTGCTCCACTTTCGTTAATCCACTTCAAAGGAAAGATTATTAATGCTTACTGTTGACATTAAAAGCCTGCTGAACCGACTGACACCACACTGCACACGCGCTCTGGAAGCCGCTGCCGGACTCTGTGTATCCAGAACCCATTATGAAGTTACCGTCGAACATCTGCTGGCCAAACTCCTTGAGGAACCTCAGGGGGATCTGCCGTTGATTCTGCGTCAGTTTGAAATTGATCCTGCTATGGTACAGAATTCTCTGGAGCAGACCATTGAAAGGTTGCATACCGGTAATGGAGGTAAACCTGTCTTCTCGCCAGTTCTGATTCAATGGTTTCAGGATGCCTGGTTGGTCTCTTCGATTGATCTTGCTGATGAACGGATTCGCTCTGGAGCTTTGCTGGCGGCTTTGCTGGCAAAACCGCTGCAGTTGGCAGAAGGGAAGTACGTTGATACGCTTAGGCCAATCAGCCGTGATGCGCTATTAAAGCAGTTTAACGACATTGCGCATGGATCGGTTGAGAACTCTCCGGCTGGAAAACGACCGGTGCGGGACGAAACAGCTCCGGTTGGAACAAATGCACTGACAAAATACTGTACAGATTTCACAAGTAAAGCTGCTGCTGGTGAAATTGATCCAGTATTTGGTCGTGATACAGAAATATCCCAGATGATTGATATCCTGGCAAGACGCAGAAAGAATAACCCGATTGTTGTGGGCGAGGCCGGGGTTGGTAAGACTGCTGTAGTAGAGGGCTTGGCATTGCGAATTGTGCAGGGCGATATTCCTGATATCCTGCGTGAAGTGTCGATTCTGGGGCTGGATATGGGATTGCTGCAGGCCGGGGCAGGGGTTAAGGGAGAGTTTGAAAATCGCCTCAAGTCGGTGATCAGTGAGATCAAATCTTCACCAAAGCCGATTATTCTGTTTATTGATGAAGCACACACCATGATCGGCGCCGGGGCCCAGGCCGGTAGCGGTGATGCGGCCAATCTGCTGAAGCCAGCCCTGGCGCGTGGCGAATTGCGAACAATAGCGGCCACGACCTGGTCGGAGTATAAGAAGTATTTTGAGAAGGACGCGGCCCTTGCCCGTCGTTTTCAGCCGGTTAAGCTGGATGAGCCTTCAGTTGAAACTGCGGTACTGATTTTGCGCGGTTTGAAGGATAAATACGAAGAGGCCCATGGTGTTGTTGTGCGTGATGATGCCATTGTTGCTGCAGCAGAGTTGTCCGGTAGATATATTTCCGGCCGTCAGTTGCCTGACAAGGCGGTTGACCTTCTGGATACAAGTGCAGCACGTATCAAAATACTGCTGACTGCCAAACCGTCGGTTGTGGAGGATCTGGAACGCTCCATACAGGCGTTGGAGCGAGAAAGAAAGGCATTGGACAGGGATTACCTGCATGGTGCTGTAATTAATGAGCAGCGGAAGCAGGGCCTGGAGAGCAGTTTAACTAAATTGCAATCTGAGTTGGCTGATTTAATGGCTCGCTGGAAGAAAGAACAGGCGTTGGCTCATCGTCTGGTGGAATGCCGCAAGCAGTTAGGTGTCCTGGTTACTGAACAGGATACGGAAGATAAGATCAAAGAGATTAGGAAAGAGATTGCGACTTTGACTGATGAACAGGCACAGATTCAGTGCGGTTCACCACTGGTACGAATCGAAGTTGACCCGGACGTTGTTGCCAAAGTGGTTTCAGACTGGACCGGTATTCCTTTGGGTAAAGTTCTGCGTGATCAGGCAAATAATGTCATGCAGTTGGAAAACGACTTGAAGAAGCGGATCAAGGGGCAGGATGAGGCGATCCGGGTGATTGGTGAAACCGTACGGGCAGCTAAAGCCGGTTTGCATGATCCTTCACGTCCGCAAGGTATCTTCTTGCTGGTCGGACCTTCCGGCGTCGGAAAAACCGAGACAGCTCTGGTTGTGGCGGATCTTCTGTTCGGAGGAGACCGGTTTTTGACTACCATTAATATGAGCGAGTTTCAGGAGGCGCATACGGTCAGCCGTTTGATCGGTTCTCCGCCCGGTTATGTCGGTTTCGGTGAGGGTGGTGTATTAACCGAGGCGGTAAGGCGTCAGCCTTATTCAGTGGTTTTGATGGACGAGGTTGAAAAGGCGCATCTGGATGTGGTTAATCTGTTCTATCAGGTCTTTGACAAAGGCAGCCTGTCAGACGGCGAGGGGCGCGAAATTGATTTTAAAAATACGGTCCTGTTTCTGACCAGCAATCTGGCATCCGATGTTGTCAGCCAGTTGTGTTCGGGACCGGAAAGGCCATCCGCAGAAACGCTGAGTGAGGCGATCAGGCCGATCCTGTCCCGACACTTTAAACCGGCACTGCTGGCACGCATGACCGTTACGCCGTTTTTCCTGCTTGATCCTAGTTTTATGAAAGAGATCGTTACGCTAAGGCTGGAAAAGCTGGCAACACGTCTTTTTGAAAGCAACAAAATGCAGCTTACCTATGCCGATGAGGTGGTGGAGCGTATTGCAGATCGCTGTACCGAAGTTGAAACCGGTGCCAGAAATATCGATCACATTATGCGCGGGACGATTCTGCCGCAGCTGTCGGAAAAGATTTTGATGCAGATGGGAAGCGGAGAAATGCCGTCGGCTGTCAGATTGGGTGTGGATAAAGAAGGCTGCTTCACCTTTGAATTCGACGAAGATATAAAACCTGTGAAAGCGAAGGCGAAGGCGAAGAAGAAAAAAACAAAATAAATACTATTGAGCATATTTTCTTGCAACATCAGGTGCCGGGCACTACAAATCCAGCACCTGACGTATTTTGTCACTGAGAGCCTTGAGTGATAACGGCTTTTGGATCAAATGCACCTCCTCTTTCAGAAGACCATGCTGCCCAATAATATTGCCTGTATACCCTGACATGTAGAGCACTTTCAATTCCGGTTTTTCTGAACATAGTCTGAGTGCTATTTCTTTGCCGTTTATGCCGGGCATGATCACATCTGTCAGCAAAAGATCAACCCGCCCTTTATGCTGTTCAAAAACCTGTATGGCGCTTTCGCCACCATCAGCTGATAAAATATTGTACCCGGTCAGTTGTAGCATTTCACAGGCCAGATTCCTGACCAGTTCGTTGTCTTCCACAACAAGAATTGTTTCTGTGCCTCTGCAAAGAACTTGCTGCGTATGGAGGTTCTTGTCTTTAAATCTTTCCAGGACGGTAGATACACATTTTAGATAAATCTTGAAAGTTGTTCCCTGGCCAATCTCTGAATAAACAGAAATACTGCCGCCATGCTGCTTGACAATACCATAAACAGTAGCTAGGCCCAGGCCTGTACCTCTGCCGCTTTCCTTGGTGGTGAAAAAAGGTTCAAATATGTGATCGAGTGTGTCTTTGCTGATACCAGTTCCCAAGTCACTGACAATCAAAGCTACGTGAGGCCCGGTGCTGGCTTCAGGTCTCATTGCTACATATGATTCATCCAAGATGACATTCTGGGTTTCAATAGTCAGTATACCGCCATTGGGCATGGCATCTTGAGCATTTACTGCCAGATTCATGAGCACTTGCTCTATTTGTCCAATGTCGGCAAGCACTATTCCAAGGTCTGATGTTAAATAGCTGTTGATCTTGATATCTTCCCTGATTGTGCTTCTCAAAATCTGCTCAAATTGTTTTACTACATCACCAATATCAACTTTCTTCAGCTCCAACATCTGTTTACGGCTGAAGGCAAGTAGCTGCTTTACCAGCGCAGCTGCACGTTCTGAAGCTTCACGAATCTGCTGTAAAGCCCTTTTACGAGAGTCACCGGCCTGAATTCCAGCCAACAATATTTCCGAGTATCCGAGAATTGGTGTGAGCAGATTATTGAAGTCATGTGCAATACCACCGGCAAGAAGCCCAATGCTTTCCATTTTCTGGGCAAGCCTGAGGCGTTCTTCCAGTTCCAGGCGATGTATTTCAGCCTGCTTCTGATCTGTAATGTCATGCCAGGCATAAATGATACATCTTTCTCCACCGATGTTGATGATCTCAGCAGAGTATAGTCCAATGCGCTGCTCTCCGGTTTTTGTACACCAGATTACTTCCAGGCTTTTAACAAAACCCTGTTCGCGAAATCTATTGAAAAGCTCAGTGCGGGCTTCGTTGGAATGCCAAAGAATAAAGCCTTCTGCTGGATTGGGTTCATCAGTGGCAGCAGAACGCTCGTTGATAACTTCTTCACGAGAAAAACCGAAAATTCGAAAAAAAACGTCGCTAACTTCAATGTATATTCCGTCCGATAGTCTTGCAATTCCGATTACGTCAGCACTATTACGGAAGGCTTTTGCATATTTTTCCTGGGAGGCTTCCAGTTCTGCTTCAACACGTTTTCTTCGCCGGACATTCATTGTAAGAAATATGACAGCCATGGAAAGTATGGAAAAAGAAAATGCAATGACAATAGTAGTTTCTTTTGAAACCCGGTACGCACTTTCTGGTCGGTTAAGAATTGTGGCGTTTTTAGGCAGTTGATCAATCCTCAGGCCAAAGCGCACCATTTGTTTGTGGTCAAACATATAAACATTATTGACATTACGTTCGACTTCAATCTGGTCTGCTGATTCACCTTTTAGTATACGTAGCGCCATTTCTCCTGCCAGGCGACCCTGGTCATAGCCGCTGACAACCAGACCTCCAACTGCTCCATGATTGATACCAAAATCCCAGGCTGTATAAACCGGCACTATCACTTCAGGTGACATCAACTCATTGGCGCGTTGGAGATTGATCCCCTCACCACCAGATGTACGCATACTTCCAATCATCAGGATTACATTGTTTTCAGGCAGTTTTCTGGCATCAGAAATACATGATTCAATGTCGTTGAATTCACGAATGTCAATTTTAAGGTTTAATGTTGAGGATTTGAGGGATTTCTTGATCAAGGCCACATTTGCTTGATGTGAAGGGTCAGTGGCCATTCCATATATTACAACACTTGTCACTTTTGGGTGTAAACGGTTAATTGTCTCAAACAGTCCTGGAAAATTATTTTCTTCTGCAACGCCTGTAGTATTTTTAAAGTTGGCAATCATGGTAGGTTCAAAACCATTAATGCCACAGAAAATAACAGGAATACCTGGAAAAAGTCTGTCCCGGTTTTGTTCGAGAAAATCCAAAGCAGCATTGTCTGAAACAATGATCGCCTTGAAATTCGAGTTGGAAAACTTGTCATTATAAAGTGCTAGTAAAAGTGGTCCTTTGGATATGGCGGGATTATGATTTGTGTCCATATACTCAATACGTAGTTTGTATTGAGAAGCAAGTGGACTGAAGATGCTGTCTATACCGGCCTGTTCTGTTTGCGTCCAACTGTAGTCTGGACTGTAGGAGTGAAGGACAAGGATTTCTGCCCGGTTGCTGTTACTTGTTTCTGCTGCAAAAGTCAGGTGAGATGACAATGTGAGTGATAGGAATATGACATAAAAAATGTGCAGGGTTTTAGTAAAAGAAAACCTGCACATTAACAATCTATTTAAAAAAAACATTTTATCTTCTATTCCTGGAGTGGATTAACAAATTTGGTGTCAATCTGGGTAATCAATACCTCTTCAACATTGAAACAGGTTATTACAGAATTGTTCGCACCGCCTGTGTGGCAAGCTGAATAATTTTCTCAGGAAGTATGCCGAGCAGGATTATAATTAAAATCATGGAAATACTCAAGACTTTAGTTGTAAGACCAATTGACAAATTTGGCCGATCATCAGTTGTGGATGAATAGGTTATGCGAACAATCGAAAGATAGTAGTAAATTGCAATAGCTGTGTTGATGGCTGCCATGATGACCAGAGTCATGTGGCCGGCCCTGTACGCTTCGGTCATCAGGCTGAACTTACCCATAAAGCCGACAAATGGCGGGATGCCAGCCATGGAAAGCATGCTGACTAACATGGTCAAGGCCAGTAGTGGTGAGCGTTTGTGCAAGCCGCTCAAGTCATTGACAACAAGATTTTCACCTTTTTGTGACAGCTTGCAAATCACCAGAAAGCCAGCCAGATTCATGACCAGGTAGCCGATTATATAATATATGGAAGCCACATAACCTGTTTCACGTAGTGTAACCAGGCCAAGCAGAACATAACCTGCGTGGGCAATTCCTGAAAAACCGAGCATGCGTTTCAGGTCTGTTTGAACCAGTGCAACCAGGTTGCCGTAAAACATTGAACAGATGGCGAGTATTGTCAGCAGGGTGACGATTCCTTGTCCATCCGGCGTGGCTAGTGCGGTAATACGAATAAGCAGGGCTACAGCGGCAACCTTGGGAACTGAGGCGATAAAAGCGGTTGTTTCGTTTGAGGCACCTTGATAGACATCCGGAACCCAGGAGTGAAAAGGAAATGCGGCCAGTTTGAATAGAAAACCACCCAAAACCATGGCAATGGCAAAGATGGCTGCTGGTGAATCCATGAGCTGGTGCAGGCGCGGCAGAAGATCAACCAGATAGGTTGTGCCGGTCAGGCCGAACATATAGCTCATACCGAACAGCATGATACCTGTTGCCACGGCTCCAAAGATAATATACTTGATTGCAGATTCCATCTGAATCCGCAGGCCGCCGCGATCATCACGCATGGGAACCAGGATATACAGGGAGTAGGACGAAAGCTCCAGAGCGATGAAGATGGTTAACAGCTCGACACTGCTGACCAACATGACCAGACCAATAACGCTCATTAGCAGAAACAGATAATATTCGGGGCGAATTTCATCGGCAGTGTCTTTTAATTCAGAGCCGAGCATCAGCACAGCTGCCAGTCCCATAAGAATGATGATTTTGAATGATTGGGAAAACAGATCAATTTTATAGGCATCAAAAAAGAGGCTTCCAGTCATACAAAATGAGGAAAGTCCTGCAACAATTGAAGCAAATGTAATTATTAAGGTTATTGCCCTGGCTTTATTACCACTGGCCTGTCCGGTTGTGATGAAGAAAAGAACCAGGCTGCCCAATAACAGTATCAATTCAGGAGCAAACAGCATGAGATCCATTTTTTATCCTTTTCGCAAGTGTCAGAAAATACAGTTACGGAATAATTAGTTTGCTAACAGCTGCAACATTACTGGTTGCAACGCCGACCTGACTGATCAGGTGTGTAACAGAAACATGCAAAACCTTTAGGAAAGGCTCTGGTGACAGGCCGATCCAGAACACAAAATACAGCAGTGGTGATAAAGTGACTATCTCACGGATATTCAGGTCTGACATGCCGGATTGATCCGGATTTTTCGGTCTCCCCCAGACAACACGCTGCAGCATGCGGAACATGTAGGCTGCAGCTAGTACAGCACCGGGAATGGCAAAGGCCGAGATGATTTTATGATCCGTAAAGCTGCCCACCAGAATCATGAATTCTCCGACAAAACTGTTGGTTCCGGGGAATGCCAGCGAAGATAGCGAGAAAAAAGTCAGGAATGTTACATAAATCGGCATGTATTTTCCGAGACCGGCAGCTTTATCCAGTTCCCGGCTGTGGTTTCTCTCATAGACCATGCCGACACAGAAAAACAGGGCACCTGTGGTTACTCCGTGATTGATCATCTGCAGGATGGCACCCTCGATACCGCTCTGGTTTAGAACAAAAATACCCAGAGTGACAAAACCCATGTGACCAACACTGGAATAGGCAATCAGCTTTTTCATGTCCTGCTGGGCCAGTGCAGTAAAACCGCCATATAAAATTCCCACAACCGAAAGAATCAGGATGTAAGGCATGAAATAAATGGTTGCATCTGGTGTGATGGGCAGACAGAACCGTAGAAAACCGTAGGTTCCCATTTTGAGCAGAATTGACGCCAGGATTACGCTACCTGCTGTCGGAGCTTCAACGTGAGCTGCTGGCAGCCAGGTATGAAACGGGAACATGGGAACTTTAATTGCAAAAGCCAGAAAAAACGCAATAAACACCAGGATTTGGAAGGTCATAGAATACTGCTGACCCATCAGATCCGGTATGCTGAATGTCCCTTGTGTGAGATAAAGGGCGATGATGGCGACCAGTAGCAGTACGGAGCCAGCCAGGGTGTAAAGGAAAAACTTGGTGGCTGCGTAGATTTTACGAGGTCCGCCCCAGACAAGAATCAACAGATACATGGGGATTAGCATCGCTTCCCAAAGTATGTAGAACAGTACGAAATCAAGTGACATGAACACGCCCAGCATGGAGGCTTCCATCAATAGCAGGCAGATCATGAACTCCTTGACCCGCTTGTCGATGTAGCGCCAGGAGCCGAGTACGCAAAGAGGCATGATCAGGGTTGTCATCAGGATCAGCAGCAGTGATATGCCATCTACCCCAAGCGTATAGTTGATGTTCAGCGAAGATATCCAGGAGTGGTGTTCCCCGAACTGGTATTTGGCTGTAGTACTGTCGAATTTTGTATAGAGAGGCAGTGAAAGCCCAGCTATCGCAATTGTAATCAACAACGTCGTGTATTTGGCCAGATTTTCACCCGGCAGGCACAGGACAACCAGGGCGCCGACCAAAGGAAGAAAGAGCAGGGCGCTGAGTATTGGAAAGCCCATGTCATTCAGTATCAAAAACTCCATTTACTCAATCCTCCGTAAAATAATCAGGCAAAAACAAAGATTGTTATTAATACTGCAACAACAAAAACCGAGAGAAAAATATTGGATTGCAGTCTGCCGCTCTGGAAATTGCGAACCAGACCACCGGTACCACGCACAGTTCTGGCCAGTCCGTCAACAACACCGTCAATGATATTCCAGTCAAACCACGAGCTGAATCTTGCTGTAGCCATAAGCGGAATAAGTCCGATGGTACGGTAACCTTCTCCCACATTGTTATCCAGCGTCTGGACAGGTTTCTTTGCAAACCAGAGTATACTGCGGCCAATGATGCGGTAGAACCAGTCCATGTCGATTGTCATACCAGGCTTGGGGGCCAGCATTTTGGAAAAAAGGTAAAAGAACAACCCTGTAAAGCCGAGAACCTGAAGAGTTTCAAAGATGTGATAAGTGCTGTAGGCATGGTATTCAGCAGCCAGTGCAGGAAACGGAAGCATCTTGTAAAGCCATGGCGTGTAGCACCCCA
>Ga0105044_10004187_pt1 | contig 19823 bp, 17 predicted proteins | sample MAT01_FD_78092 | JGI IMG/M metagenome (GOLD analysis project Ga0105044, IMG submission 78092) | Freshwater microbial communities from Lake Fryxell liftoff mats and glacier meltwater in Antarctica - MAT-01 | ecosystem: Environmental > Aquatic > Freshwater > Ice > Liftoff microbial mat | place...
CACCCCAACTAAGTGGGCCGGCGCTGTGGCGAGCAGCCCGACCCGTGGTCAGCCCCTCGTGTAAAGGGACTAACTCGCAGACCCTACGCAACAATCAGCGTGACCACAATGCCTCTTGCCGCGCTAGCAGCAAGCTATTCGCCGCGACTGCTCGCGTGTTCGCTTACCAATCAATCGGGCGATAATCTTTGAAAAATAGACCGGACGGATGCTCCCCTGTTTGGTAACCCACAAAAATCGGATCGCAAACTCGGGCGGCACCATCGATGGCGTCGAGGGGGGGATGAAAATCGTAATCCACACGTTTGCGCACCTGATCGGGGTGCGGATCTTCATCGGTAACCCACCCGGTATCGACCGAATTCATGTGGATCCCGCTTTCCGCGTAGTCCTTGGCTGAAGTGCGCGTCAGCATATTGAGCGAGGCTTTCGCCATGTTGGTGTGCGGGTGGCGGTCCGTCTTGGTACGGCGCGAAAAACAACCCTCCATCGCGGACACATTCACGATGTGTTTGTCTCGATTGGGCGTGCGCTCCATCAGATGCTTTAGCCTAGAAACAAGAATGAACGGTGCAATGGCATTCACCAGATGCACTTCAATCAGCTCTGGCGTATCCACATCGGCGGCCTTCATGCGCCAACTGTTCACACTGCGCAGATCTACCTGTTGCCCGTCCGCATCCAAGCGATCGGGCGGGAACTGCTCGGCATCGAGTTCCGCGGGGAGCAGGCCCAACGTGAGCGAAAAAGGTGTCATGCCGTGGCGTGATTCACCCTGCGCGGAAAGCTCTCGCGAGGCTCCGCCCGAAGAAAGCAGTCGCTCATGCGCACCCGCTGCCTCTATCCGAAGCGCATGATATTCCCGAAGCAACGCTTGCTCGCCCGGTGGCAGCGCTTCACGAGGCTTTTCTTCAACGGGCCGCAGATGTTCGTAGAAGCCGCGGGGCCGATGCACCGTTTGCGCGGCATTATTGATCAGAAAATCCAAGCGCTCCGTCGTTTGCGTTAAGTGTTGAGCTAGCAATTCCACACTTGGACAATGCCGCAGATCCAGACCAAATAGGCTGAGCCTCTCCTTAAAATCCTCAAAATCCGGCTCCCGCGCATAGCGCGCCGCCGCATCATTCGGGAATCTTGTGGTGGCGATCACGCGCGCACCAGCTCGCAGCAACATCAGGCAAGCTTGGTATCCGATCTTGATGCGTGCACCTGTTACCAGCGCCACGCGCCCGGTGAGATCGGCAGACTGTGAGCGTTTTCCCCAGTTGAATTCTGCGCAAGTCGGGCACAAACAATCGTAAAAAGGATCGAGCTTCGTGTACGGGACCTTGCACACGTAGCAGGCCTGGGGTTCCCGGAGTTCACGATCCAGCGGAACATCCACTTGCACGCCAGGAAGCCGTGGTGCTGCGACCACCTCGAGGCCCTCGCGATCCAGAAGCGCGCCTCGTTCCTCTCGGATCCGGGTGCCGGACCGCACGACACCATCCATTTGGAGCTGCGTTTTCTTACGCAAGCGCTGGATCGACTTGGTGCGTTGGCGCCGCTCATCGCGGTTGGGACGCGAGAGTTGACCTGCAAGTATCAGGAGCTGCTTCCACTCTAGAACTGGCACCGCTGCAAAGGCCTCCGGGTCGGCCACGAGCCTTTCCAACACGCTGAGGGTCGTTTTCAGGTTCTGGGGCGAAACCGCAGCGGCGGGTGTCTCCGAGTCTTCACTCCGCGTCGCTTTCGTCATAACGGAGCCGCTCCTTAGCGTTTTCACGGCCCGGCGGCCACGCACAGGCACCGGGTGCCCACACCCGGCCCGGTTCGAAGGTTGGTGCGGTTTTTGCCACTTGCGCCTCACTTGAGCCTCCGCTAAGAACCGCCCGCTAGACATGAGTAACCGAGCCCTTTGGAATGTGCGCCTCAAGCACGAGTCGCTAGGCAAGCCCCTTAAGAAGAAGCGCATCAAGCGCCGACAACGCCTGCGAATTGGCTTGGAGCAGGCGCTTCAACGCCGCGCCAAGAAGCTCAAGTCAGCCCCCAGCGACGCTTCGGCGAGCTGAGCCAAGCACTCTTGCCTCCGCCCAGGAGCGGAGTTGGTACAAGAATGTCACGATTCCGTCGTTGGCGGGCCTGGTTTGTTCGTGCTATGTTCTGAACGTACGCGCAGGAAGGATTTCATCCCGGAATTCTCCGACGGAAGGTTACTTTCGTTTCTTGCGTAGGGCGCGATTCCCTTTATGAAACGCCCACAATGTTAAAAAGCCCCCAGGCGAGCCTAGCTCCCAGCGGGGCTTTTTTATTGGGCGTCCGGTCATTGTGCCGGAGGAGGTTAAGGACGATGCAGCGTAGCAATAATCCCTTTTACCTGGAGGCTCTCTCCTGGTGCCGGTGAGCTCGTCCGAGACGCGGTCATGTGCCGTGCCCCTCGCCCTAAAGTCTGAGCGCGACTCGTGAGACTCAGTGTTGCTGAAATCTTTCGAGCACGTTCTTAGGCCCCAAAAGTAGAGCGAGGGTTCTCTGTAACAAGCCGGGTGGCGCAAGCTGCCCGGCTTGTTCTTTTTCCTTTTGGGGTGACTTTGTCGCGAAGCCCGATAGCCTCCCGCCGGGACAACGGTTGGCCCGCTTTCTTTTGTTGATTGACGAGCTTCGCGCGCATGGAATTTCACAGCCTATTTCACTTGGTCGCCGCCACTCCTGACGTCATCGCCCCTTTCTTTCCTAACGATGTTTGGGGTTCGATGTGTCGCCCGACAGATTGGACGAACGGCGCGCTCTCAAGCCCGATCAATGTGATTCGTTTCTTCCTGATCGCGTTGACCGCGATGCTCTTCGTTGGAGCGGAACGTGCGCGGCGGCGTGAGGAGTTCTCCAGCGCTCAAACCCAGAAGTATATCGGCGTCGGGCTCGCTGCACTGGCGGCGCTCGCATTCTTTGTCCCGCCCGAGTCCGTTTCGGCGGTCGTCAACAAACGCCTCTGCGAGAAGGACCAATTCGAGGGATTTCTCTTGTTTGTTCGAGTGGGCCTGCCGGTGACCGCAGCGCTCCTCTTGATTCTCGCGGAACGCGCGCGACGCATGGGAGAAAAGGTCTCCAGAAAAACCCAGAACCGCCTCGCCATCGCGTTCACGGTGGTGGCTTTCTGTGCCTATTTTGATTTCTTCAATCCGAGCACCCGCTACCGCGAATACTACCACCGCCACGAGTTTTATCATTACTACTTAGGCTCCAAGTACTTCGCTGAAATCAACTACACTCGACTGTACGAGTGCACGCTGGTAGCCGAGGCTGACTTGGGGCGCCGCGCGGCCGTTGAAAAACGTGAACTCCGCGATCTCACGAAAAACCTGATCACGCCCGTCTCGAAGAGCTACGTGCTCCGCGATCCCGATCAGTGCAAGAAGCACTTCACCAAAGAGCGCTGGGAAGCCTGGAAGAAAGATGTGGATTGGTTCCAACGTTCGGCTGCCGGTGAGTACTGGGAAAACATGCAGAAGGACCACGGCTACAATCCGCCGCCGGTCTGGACAATGGCGGGAAAGTTTTTCGCGGATCTAGCGCCCGCGGGAGACCAATTCTTCAAGCTGCTGTCGATGCTCGACATAGGCTTCCACATCGGGATCGTCTTGCTACTTGGCTGGGCGTTTGGCTTTCGCGTGATGGCGATCGCTACGGTCTGGTGGGGCTGCAATTCTCCGGCAAATTTCTATTGGACGGGTGGCGCTTTCATGCGCCAGGATTGGATATTTTTGTTGGTCGCGTCCGTCTGTCTGGCTAAAAAGCGCAAGTTCGCGCTCTCGGGTGCTGCGCTCACCTGGTCGTCGCTATTGCGCGTTTTCCCGATGATCCTATTCGTTGGCTGGGTCGCCCTGATCGCAAGCTACGCGTTTCAGCAGTTTCGCATGCAGCAACGCACTGGGAAAAAGCTGGGGTTGCTTTCGCTGCTTCACCCCTCCCACAAGCAGTTAATTGTCGGCTGTTTGGTCGCCGGTGCCGTTTTGATACCTGCCAGCATGACCGTGGCTGGAGTTCAGACCTACTCGGACTTTGTCGGCCACATCGCGGTGCACAAGAGTACGCCGCTCACGAATCACATGGGCCTAGAGACGGTCCTGTCGCACGACTGGGACGGACGCATGCGTTTCGCTCGTGATGACAACATGGATGATCCGTTTGAGTCCTGGAAAGATGGCCGATTGGAACGCTTCGGGGAGCTGAAGTACGTGGCTCAAGCCATCATTCTGGGTTGTATGTTTTGGATCTGGTGGGCCGTACGGCGCACTCGTTTGCTCTGGGTCGCATTGCCCTTGAGCGTACCGCTCGTGGTCTGCCTGTTGAATCTGACTTGCTACTACTACTCCATGTTTATCTTGGTTGCGGTCTTGGCTCGTCAGCGCCCGCAGCTCATGCCTGTTTTCTTGGCCGTGAGCGGTGGTAGCCAGATCCTGTTGAATCAGTTCTACTGGTTCGATGACAAATTTAACGCTATTTCCTGGCAGTTCGTCATCTTCTGCGTGCTGTTGCTCGCCGCGTACTCAAGGCCTTTGACCTTGGGACGGTTGAAGGCCTGGTGGGCGGGCAAGCCTGAGCTTCGAACTGCAAAAGTGCCGGAGCTGGCGGAGCCCATCGCCGTTAAGTAGTCGCCGTTGAGCCGCAGGGTCGAGAAACGTGGTCTAGAATCGCGAGCGTAAAAGCTGGACCACGTTCCCGATCCCCTCGGGGAACGGCCGAAATTCGACGTCCAGGTGCCCTGCGGGATCGGTGCGAATTGCACCGACCGTGATCAGCGGCTGAAGCAGCGAAAGCACCTTTCGAGCACGTGCGCTCTTGGCGACCTTCGGTAGCTTGAATAAATCGACCACCACGCGGTCCCCTTTGGCTTCCACCAACAGAGCCGGGCGTTTCGGCATATAAGCCACTAAATTTCCGGGCTTACTCAGATCAAGCGCACCCGAACGCAAGAGAGCTGCCACCGGGCTTTCGATCGTGTCGTCGAGCAATTTCATCTTAACGTCAGCTACTCGCACCTCCACCAGAAATTCCACGTCGCTCGCTGTGACACGTTCCACGAAGACCGTTGCGCCCGCACGGACGGGAGTACCCATCAGATCGATGTTGGCCGCCACGCGGATCCCTGGTGGCACAGCTTCAATCTCAATCTCTTGAGGGCCCTTTCGACGTGGCTGCGACGCCATCCAACGCAGGGCCGCCAACGGCACGCCCAAGCGGAGCGCGATCAGATTCTTGAGCGCGCGCAGGATTTCTTCAGGATGTGCTCGAAGGTGGCCGAAAACCGCTCCGAGAATTGCTTTGGGGTCCGCCATGGCGGGCGCGAGTATAATCACCGGCGCCGAGCTTGCTTCGACGAAATTGGAGAAAACCCGCCGGGCGCGGCCATAGGACCGGGGGCATGCCTGCCCTTTAACCCATTCACCGCACAAATCTGGCGTATTACCGCGGAGACCGTAGACTTGAAGGTTAGCGCCACTCCCGTTTTTCCCTAACCCAGAGGCGAGCCCCATGCTGAAGCGTCGAGACATTGCCCCAGAAGATGTCCACGGGACGCTGCGCGAACACATGTTGGTGGACGGCTACCCAATCGTTATCGACTTCGACAAGAGCGTGGGCTCTTACCTCCGAGACGCCATCAGCGGCAAAGACTATCTCGATTTTTTCTCTTTCTTTGCCTCAAATCCCATCGGCTTCAACCACCCTTCGATGATTGAGCCCGAGACACAAGCGCGGTTAGCCAGAGTTGCTACAACCAAAGTCTCCAATGCTGACTACTACAGCACGTACATGGCGGAGTTTGTCGATACCTTCGCCCGGAGCGCCGCTCCGCCCGAATTGCCACATTACTTTTTCATTGATGGCGGTACGCTCGCGGTTGAGAATGCCATGAAAGCTGCCTTCGACTGGAAGGTGCGCAAGAACCTCGCGCGCGGTCTCGGCGAAAAAGGCCACCAGATCTTGCACTTGGAACACGCCTTCCATGGGCGCTCCGGCTATGCGCTCAGCGTCACGAACACTGACCCCAACAAGACGCTCCACTATCCCAAGTTCAATTGGCCACGGATCCCCTCCCCCAAGCTTGATTTCCCGCTCACCGCGGAAGCTTTGGAACGGGCACAAATCGCCGAGAATGATGCCATCTTGGCGGCTGAACGGGCCTTTGCCACGAACCCCTCGGACATTGCGGCTATCCTGATCGAGCCGATTCAAGGCGAAGGCGGCGATCAACATTTTCGGCCTGAATTCTTCGTGCGGCTACGTGAGTTGGCGGATACTCACGAGGCACTGTTGATTTACGACGAGGTGCAGACGGGCCTTGGTATCACGGGTAAATGGTGGGCCTTTCAACACCATGGCGTGAGCCCGGATATTCTGTGTTTTGCTAAGAAGATGCAGGTTGGGGGAATCGCTGTGAGCCGGCGCATCGATGAGATCGAGGAGAACGTGTTCAGGCTGCCGAGCCGCATCAATAGCACCTGGGGAGCCTCATTGGTGGATATGGTGCGCTGCACACGCATCTTGGAGATCATTGAAAACGAGAATCTGTTAACCAATGCTTCCGTGCGGGGAGCAGAGCTGCAAACCGGGCTCTCGCTACTCCAAGGTCGCTACCCCGAGCATCTTTCGAATGCGCGGGGCGCGGGGCTCATGTGCGCCATCGATGTTTCGAACACCGAGCTCAGAAATAAGGTGATTCGCGCCTGTTTCGAAGATCAAGTGATCGTGTTGGCGAGTGGACGAAATGCAATTCGTTTCAGGCCCACCTTGAGCGTTCCGAGCGAGGCCATTCAACTCGGATTAGAGCGCCTGGAGCGCGCCGTGCGCCGTGTGATCGAGACCAGCTAGGGCTTCTTGGCTTCGGCGGGCTTCGGCGTCGTTAAAGCGGGTGACTTCACGGGAACCTCAGGCGCTACCACGGCGGGTGTTCGGAGTTCGTGGCTGACGCGATCGCCCAAGGCTTTGGCAACTTTCGCCATCATCTCAGGGACTTCCTCGATCAGCTGCGCCCAAGAGGGCCCCGTGTCTGCATCCACACTCAAGAGCTGCGCTTGGCCGTGCCTATCCACCGTGATCGCCGCTACCGGATCCAACTCGATCGCGCCCCCCGCTCCTGAGCCGCCCGTGCTCCCACCCACCTTCGCAGCGTGTGCGCCGGCGCTCGCGTTGGCGGCGCCAAATACAACCTTAAGCCGATGCACAGCGATCACCGTGGCGTCCCCCACTTTTTGAGGCTTGCCCACCACCGTTTGGCTGCGCGAAATGCCATGAACACCATCGAGCAGGCTCGTGACAATTTCCGTTAGTTTGTCTTCGCTCATGGGGACTCCGAATTCGGCTTACGCGGTCTCAGCATGAACTTTGCCGTGTCCCACAGCAAGGCCAAAAGGTAGATTTTAAGCGCGCCTTCTCCCGCAAATGACGCGCGATCCTCCGCAATCCAAGCGGGGCGGTGTTGTAAACGGATCGGCGTTGGCAGCACGCCAGAAATCGCGTACAGCCCGGCTGCCACCTGCCCGGTCAACGCAACATTCGCGAAGCCATAGTCGAGCTCAAAATCCAGCCGGCTGATCTGGATGCGACGTCTCTCGTTCAGCATGAAGAGCAGCCAATCGCTCAGTCTTGATCGAGAAAACCGCCCTCTTTTGGCACTTTCTGCCTTCGTCGACCGAACGGACCTCGCCGAGCCCTCCAAGCCCTCCACGCCCTCCTCGGACTCGGAGCCCTGCCGCCAGACTGTGCGACGCAGCCCGAACACACTCAAGCTAACGCTCAATGGGACTTGAGCTGCTTGCACAAAACTTGCGACAGCTGGCCCGAGCTTCACGGCGCCCGCGAGCGCCCAGCGGCCATCGGGAGTTCCGCGACCCTCCAGGTGAAAACGGATCCGAATCAGCCGTAGCGCCAGTGCCAGCGCTACCACGGCAAGAAACGCAACCAAACACCACACGAGATTAACGACTCACAACTCGTCGCCGAGCGATCCCTCAGCCGGCAATTCTCCGCGCGTTCTCGCTGCGAGGAGCGCCGCCTCCGCATCGGGACCGATCGCCACACCGCGTCGGATCACGGCGGCTTTGCCCTTTTTCAACGCATCATGTACGGATGGCCGTCTTCGCCGACGATCACGAACGCACGCGGCTCCACCACAATCGCCCCACCAACACCACCCGCTTCGGCATTGCCTCCGCCTTCGTTGGCATCAGTCCCGGCGCGTCCACCCACTTGTCCGGTTGCCGTCCCAAATCCGATGCTGATACGACTCAATGGCACGACCGTCGCTTTGCCCGCTGCTTGCGGCGCACCGACGACCGCGTCGCTTTCGCTCACCTTCTGAAGCTCAGAAAGTAGACCTTCCACCAAGCCTTTGAGGTTCATCGCCGGGAAGGCAACCACGCCGGGGGGGCCCCGTCAAATGGTCAGAACCGTGCCAGCGCCATGGTAGGCTGGCGCCACGATGCGCATCGAGAAACTCGCGGGCCTGACGGTTCGAATTGCTGGTGGAGTGGATAGAAATGGCTCGGGCGATGGCCCTTTGGTCGTCCTTTTGCACGGCTACGGAGCGCCCGGAACCGATCTCGTCGGGCTGTGGCGAGAGGTGAATGTTGGCGAACACGTGCGTTTCGCTTTCCCGGAGGCCCCCATTGTCCTGACACCCGGAATGAGCGAGCCGGGGCGTGCTTGGTGGCCACTCGACATGTTGCGGCTCCAGCAGGCGGTGATGACAAGTGACTACGACACCATGGCTGAGCACATTCCTCAGGGCATGCTTGAGGCGCGGGTGCAGCTCAGTGAACACCTAGCTGCACTTTCGGAAACGCTGCAAGTGCCACCCAACGGGTTAATCTTGGGTGGTTTCTCGCAGGGCGCGATGCTGAGCTGTGAACTTGCATTCAGCACTGATATCAAGCTTGCCGGCCTTGCCGTGTTGAGCGGAACGCTCATTAATCGACAGGCATGGCTTGAACGCCTGCCACTCCGTAAAGGATTGCCCGTTCTTCAGAGCCACGGTCGAAGTGATCCCATTCTGCCGTTTGCGTTGGCTGAACGCCTGCACGCGGCCATGCAGACAGCCGAGCTTGCCGTGCGCTTTATTCCCTTCAATGGTGGCCACGGGCTGAGCGGCAATGTCCTGTTAGGCCTTGAAGGCTTTTTGCTGGAAACTCTTGTCCGCCCCTCCACGCCCTCACCCTAAGTTGCCAAAACTCGAATGGCTGAAGGGGTAAGCTTCGTGCTACGCCCTCAAACCCCCGAATCGCCGATGACCTATCTGACCGAGGACACCACCCTTCCCCCCAATGACCCGGATTGCGAACGACTCGTCAACGAGGAAGAAGCCTGCCTTGAACGTGTTCTCGTACACGCAGAGGCGCGGTCACATGCTCCTGCCGAAGTCCGAGTCACCTACGACGCTGAATTGCTCTCGCTCCGGGATGAAATCTCCACGGCACGCCAAGAAGATTTAGCGCCGTTGGTCGAGGAAATGACGCGCCTGCAAGCGCTGGCTGCGCGTCGCGGGCTAGCGATCCAGGGTAATATTGATGCCCGTTCGCCCTATTTTGGGCATCTCGTTCTGGAGGAGAACCAGCGCGAGCGCGAGGTGCTGATCGGTCGGAGTACGTATCTCGATACCAAGGCGGGCATTCGCATTGTGGATTGGCGCGATGCTCCGGTGAGCCGGATCTATTATCGCTACGATGAAGGCGACGATTATGAAGAATCGTTCGGGGAACGCGAAGTGCTCGGCGTCGTTCGCACGCGGCGCGCGGTAACGATCACGAGTTCGAAGCTGCGACGCATCGTCGCGCCACAAGGTTCGTTCGTCCGCGGCAAATCAGGCTGGCGACGGCTGGATGCGCAGAGTTCGAGGTTGCAAGGTGGTGAAGGTGCCGCGCCCCGCGCCGAACGTAAGCGTGGCCGGCTGGGGATCGGTGAAGAGGGCGAATCGAGCGACGATAAGCGGCTTCGCGAAATCACTCCGCTGATCGATCCTCGGCAATTTGAGCTGATCACTCGCCCGGATTCGGGTGTGGTGGTGATTCAAGGCGGAGCGGGCAGCGGGAAGACAACGGTGGGTCTCCATCGCATGGCTTATCTGGCCTTCCACGACAAGCACCGTTTCTCGCCCGATAAGATGATGGTGATCGTGTTTAACGACGCTCTGGCGCGTTACATGTCGCAGCTGCTCCCGGAGCTCGGTGTCGGGGGCGTCACTATCCGCACCTACGAAGATTGGGCGAAGCGCATGCGTTCGCAGCATCTGCCGCACCTCCCGGAAGCGTACAACGAGTTCACGCCCGGGAACGTGACCAAACTCAAGAAGCATCCGGTGATGCTGAAGCTGATCGACGCTTATGTCGTCGCCCTTGCAGCGCGCCTTGAGGGCGAAATTCGCACGACGCTGCAGCGTGCTGGTGCGGAAAACATGGCGGCCGCCTTCGTTCAACTTTGGCGCGAGAGCCAGCACAAGCCCCTGTATCACCGCGTGGTCGCCTTAAAGTCGGCTGTTGAACGCCAGAAGCTGGAGGATCTGCCAACCAACGCACGCGTCGGTATGGAGCGCGTGATCCGCGACGGCACCAGCCTTTCGCGCGACGTGCTGTCGGCCTGGGCGGATCTACTGACCGATCTCCCACGCTTGAAGCAAGCCTTCGCAAGCTTGGCCCCGGATGCGCTTTCTACCGAGGAGTTGAAGCGTGCGCACGAGTGGTGCGTGCAGCAGTGCCCCGAGGTGATCAACTTCCATGAAGACAAGCTGGCTGCCGAGCAAGAAGCGCTCGAAAAGGAAGCTGCTCCTGAGCCCAAGCGTCCCAAGCATCCCAAGAAGCGCGACGAAGGCGAGCAAGAGCCGGAAGATGATCGCTCACAGGGTATCGACGGGCGTGCCGTCGAAGACAACGTGACGCTCGATCGCGAAGACGACGCCCTCCTGTTGCGTTTAGGCCAACGCCTGCGCGGCCCGCTGCTGAGACATTCGAAGAGCCGCGAGGCCATCGTTTACGAGCACATTTTTATCGACGAAACGCAGGATTTGAGTCCCGTGGAGCTGGCTGTAGTGCTCGATTGCGTGAGCCCCGCCAAGTGCGTCACGTTCGCCGGCGATGTGGCCCAGCGCTTACTTTTAGACAATGGCTTCAGCAATTGGAAAGAAGTCTTGGGTCAGCTCGATCTCGCGCATGTCGAAGTGGAGCCACTGAAGCTAAGCTACCGCTCCACCCACCAAATCATTGAGCTCGCCCAACATGTGCTGGGCTCCCTTGCCCCCGAAGATCCCCCCGTGGCCACGCGCGATGGTGCACCCGTGGAGCTTTTCTGTTTCTCCCACACGGGGGACGCTGCAAGCTTTTTAGCTGAAGCGCTGCGTGAGCTCTTGGTGGAAGAGCCACGCGCCTCGGTGGCTGTCATCGCCCGCTATCCCGAGCACGCGGATGCGTATTACCACGCGCTGAAACAAGCAGAGATCCCACAAGTTCGGCGTATCGCCGATCAGGATTTCCCTTTCAAACCGGGCGTGGACGTCACCGACGTGCGACAGGTAAAAGGCCTTGAATTTGATTATGTCGTGGTGGTGGAGGTCTCCGACGCCGTGTACCCGCCAGACCACGAATCACGCCATTTACTCCACATTGCAACCACGCGCGCCGCGCATCAGCTCTGGTTGATGAGCGCCGGGCGCCCCAGCCCGCTTTTGCCCAGTAGCCTGACGGAAGAAGCATACTGAGCCGCGGCCACCGTTTTAGTTGAGAACCGGCAAGCGCAGTTGGTCGACGTGGGATCGCATCAACCGCATCCGCCAATCCACTCCGACCATGTCGCCGGGATTGAGCGGCTCCCACACATTTTCGCCCTGGAGCGGCTCACTCGACAAGATCAAATGATTCACATGCCCCACCTCGGTAGGTGCCTCGCAGGCACCAGAAAGACTGGGGCATTCGTCCCGATCCGGACAGCGGCGCTTGTAGGTTGAGAGAAAAAGACCTCGCCCGCCATGCGTGGCCACCAGCGTTTCCCCGTCCGTGACGATCACCGTCAGCTCACAGGGTGCCGTCGAAGCGGTGTTCTCGCTGCCATCTGCGTTCACTCTGGGCAATTGAAGCTCAGGCCGTGCCGCTACCCTGCGCACCGCGCTGAGCGCACTCGCCAAACACTGCGACACCTCTTCGGTGGAGTAGCGTCGCGAGAGCGGCCCGAGCGCCTGCAATCGACTCAGAAACACGAAGAATACCACTTCGCTATCGGTGTCTCCCAAGATGAAGCGCCGCAATCCAGGCGAGACCTCAGCCAGCAAAGCTTCGCGACACACTGAGAAATTCGGAATATCTCCATTGTGGGCAAACACCCAACGCCCATATTGAAACGGATGGCAGTTGATGATCGTCTTCGGGCCCTGTGTCGCTTTTCTGACATGAGCAAGAACGGTCTCGGAAGAGACTACGCCGCTCAGGCGATGAAACAGCACGTCCCCCACAGCTGTGAGCGGTGACTTGGTCAAATGCGGCGAACCATCAATGTAGTAGGCTACGCCCCAACCATCCGGATGCGCGTTACTTTGTACGCCTAGAGCATTTTCTGCCGCTAGCAGCGAGCGATGAACCTGGCTTGGAATCACGCTGCGAAATCCGAACAGTCGACACATGGGAGCTTGTAACCAATCGCCGAAGGCTTGCGTAAAAGATTGCCATAGTCCGAGATACAACGCACCTTCTGTGAGGGCTCGGTAAGGATTGAGGCGAGAATCATGAAAGATGAGATATTCGGCTACAGCGTCAACCCAGAGCTGGAGAAACTCCGTGCGCGCCGTCGTTTCATTGCCCAAGCGGCGACGGGCACTGTCATCACGGCTCTCGGAGCTGCCTATTTCTTGAGTGATGACCTCACGCGCGAGGCCAAAGCACAAGCGCGCAAGGACGGCCGCCCCCGCTTGCCGCCGGGCCAGCGTGTGCTGGAACGGCTGAAGCCAATGGGGGGCCAGCCGGGAGATCCGAGCCCGAGTAATTTCAAGCTGCGGGTGCATGGTGAAGTAGAGCAACCCTTTGAAGTGGGTTTTGCGGAGCTCTTAAAGTTGCCGCAGGCCAAGCTGGCATTAGATGTCCATTGCGTCACAGGTTGGACAGTGCTCGGTGCGAAATTTGAGGGCGTACTTTTGAAGACCCTCGCCGAAAAAGCAAAGCTCAAGCCGAAAGCCCGCTTTGTGATCTTCGAGGCCGCACACGGCTACACCTCCAACATCTCCCTGAAAGACGCGCTGAAGCCCGAGGTGATGGTCACGCATCGTCTCAATGGTGAACCCCTCAGTCGCGCGCACGGGGCTCCAGTCAGAAATATCGTTCCGGATTTCTACTTCTGGAAGAGTGCCAAGTGGCTCACCGGCATTCGCTTCGTGGAGCACGATGAGCCGGGCTACTGGGAAACTCGCGGCTATAACAATCACGCGGATCCCTGGCGCGAAGAGCGGTACAGCTAGCGAGCCCTATCCCACAGGCTCCCATGGTTGAACTCCGCTCACCTCAACAAAAACGCCCCTTCAATCTTCGCCCCTGGATCCGCGCCATTCATCGCGACGCCGGCTACCTCGTTGTCGGCCTGACCATTGTGTACGCGCTCTCAGGGCTCGCGCTGAATCACATCGCCGACTGGGATCCCAACTTTCACCAAGTCGAACAAACCCACAAGATCGCCGGGCCGTTTCCGGCAAATGATCAAGCTGCCGCTGAACACGTCTTGAAAGCGCTAGGGATCACGGAAAAACCCACGGATGTTTACCGTGCATCTCCCGACCGCTTGGACATCACGCTAGAACATCGAACGCTGCACCTCGATGCCAAAGCCGCACAAGTCTTCGAAGAGGGCCAGAAGCCACGCTTCTTCTTGAGGCTCGCCAATTGGCTCCACCTGAATCGCGGCAAGAAAGCCTGGAGCTACGTCGCCGACACGTACGCCGTGATTCTCCTCTACCTCGCGTTCTCGGGCCTCTTCATGATCCCCGGGAAAAAAGGCCTATTAGGGCGTGGCCTCGTGATCGCACTGTTTGGAGCCAGTGTGCCGATCGGTTACGTCATTCTCTCCGGCGGCGGGCCCTAATTACGTTGGGAGCACGGCCGCTTCTTCGCAGGCGCCATCGCCGGCTTCGGTAACGAACACTTCAGGCTCTCTGCCGTACTCCGTTTGATACTGAGCTTTCAGCGCACTCGTAACGGCTTCAAGCTGGCTCTTTTGGACCAGATTCACGGTGCAGCCCCCAAAGCCTCCGCCGGTCATGCGGGCTCCCAAGATTCCTGGCAACGCCTTCGCTTTTTCAACTAAGAAATCCAGCTCTTTGCAGCTCACTTGGTAGTCGTCACGCAACGAAGCGTGCGAGGCAAACATGAGCTCCCCGAAGCGCTCCAGCTGGCCCGTCTCAAGCGCCACCACAGCATTCAAGGTTCGTTCATCCTCGGAGATGACATGGCGACAACGCGCGCGCACGACGTCCGGCAACAACCCCTGATACTCGCGGAACTGGGCCGAGCTCACATCCCGCAAGGCACGGATCCCGGGTAGCTTCTCCGAAAGCAGCCGCACACCTTCCTGGCATTCAGCGCGCCGTTGATTGTATTCCGACGAGGCGAGCTCATGGTGCACGAGCGTATTCACGATCAGCACGACAGCATCCTTCAGCAGCATGGGTACGGGCTTGGCGCTCAGGCTGCGGCAATCAATGAGCAGCGCATGACCCGCCTTGCCCAGCGCCGCGATGAACTGATCCATGATGCCGCACAGCGTCCCAACGTACTGATGCTCGGCGGCTTGCCCTGAGAGTGCTAACTCTACGCGATCCGGTACAGCATCTGATCCCAACGTCGCCAGTGTGAGAGCGATCGCAACCTCGAGCGCCGCCGACGAAGAAAGACCCGCGCCGCGCGGCACCGTACTCATGAGCACCAGATCCGCGCCTTTTAGGGGAAAGCCGCGCTCCAATAAGGCCTGGGCCGTGCCCTCCACATAGTCGATCCAGGCTCCGCGTTTTTTTGGTCCGGGACGATCTAGATAGAACTCACGCGCTTGGCCAAGGTCGAGGGAACGGACGCGCACGTGTCGATCCTGGCGCGGAGCAGCGGCGACATACGTTCGATGCTCGAGCGCCATCGGCAACACGAAGCCATCATTGTAATCGGTGTGCTCACCGATCAGATTCACGCGTCCAGGAGCCGAGAAAATTCGGGGCTCGGCTTGGTACTCAGTACGAAAAGCTGCCCGCAAACGCTCAAGATCGGGGAGTGTCATCGGGCCAGTGCTCCGCGACTCACGCAGCCGAATCGGAACTGACGGGACGCCACGCTAACGCCCCTCGATAGAACGACCGCAGCGTATTCCTCCCGCAAAATGGGCACTGCCAGCCCACATCGAAATACTCATCTTCGTTGTTGAGCGCGTTGGCTGGCGCCACCAACGCTTCCCCCTGCATTTCGGCGCGCCCATTAGCCGCACGCCCACCGGCGTCAATTTCTGCCACGAGCCGCGCTTGGCACTCACAAACCGAACGTATAATTGCCACCTTCATGCTGATTTAGGGGGATACTGGCGTTCCAACCCAAGCGTCAAGCGATCGGGTCGAAAATCTCTGGTGCAAAACGGATTCCTGACTATGCTCTGGCCCTCCTCGCGGGAGTAGCTCAGTTGGTAGAGCACAAGCTTCCCAAGCTTGGGGTCGAGGGTTCGAATCCCTTTTCCCGCTCAAAACAGCAAATTGGCAGGGCAGCCTTCGGAAGGCTGCCTTCAGCCTTTGGGAGATCTGAGCGGTGACGACCTGCGGTGACGAGCAGCGCCTACGGCTTGAGGTCTCGAGCGCAACGGATCCCGATGTAATCAATGTGGTTGTCCGGTACGTGGGGGCTGCGATAGCTCGTCGCGAGCCGCGGGCCTTGGGTACCAAAGTATCCGCCCCGGATCGAGCGGTACGCTGACGGCGTCGTGTTCGCGCAGTTCACGCAGGGCTCAGAGCCGTAAGCCGCATAGTAGTCCAAATTCCATTCAAAGACGCCACCCGCCAAATCGGCGTGCCCATATCTGCCAAAGCCCCGAGGGAGCGAACCCACCTCGCTGTTCGCCAACGTCTTACAGCTCGAATCAAGAAAACTGCAGCCGTAAACAGCTAACATCGCATCGCTGTTGGGAGCTGCCTCGCCCCAGGGATAGCTGCGCTGCTCATCCCCACCGGCCGCGGCGTAGTTCCACTCGGCTTCTGTCGGCAAACGCGCCCCATCCCACAAACAAAACGCAAACGCTTCCAACGAATCAATACAATTCATGGCGCGCTGCTCGTGCTCAGCAGGCGCATCCGACCAAGCCTGAAAAATTGCGTCGCACTTGACCACGCCTCGCAACGACTCCGCGGTTGCCGGCAGCTCATTCTCCAGTCCGGGATCCCAACCCGTACCGTTAATCAGCGGATGACTCCCCTCACCCAGCCCGGGATGACCCGCCGCACGCCAAGCATCATAGCTATCCACAAACTTGCGAAAGCGCCCCACGGTCACTTCGTATTTATCGAGGCTAAAATCGGCAATCTCCGCAGGAAACATCGGATCATTGCTACGATTGAACGCTCCTCCCGGAACCTTCAAGCTCACGCAACAGCTTTCATCCTGATTCACGCCGCAAGTGCTCGGCAACGCCCTGCAACTGAGAGGTTCGAACTTTGCCTCGGTGTTTGCCTCCGGACTCGTTCCACAGCCTACAACAGCCATTAAAAGGCCCGAAAAGCCGACCCCGGCCGAACCAAGCCACGCTCGTTCAAGCCATGAAAATCTTAGCCGCGGTAGAGTCACTACGGGGAGACTATAGCCCTCAACCACGACGCTCGCTAATGGCAATGGTGATTCGCACGCGTTGCCCCCTCTCGCCTCGCGCAAGCGCTCAGCGGTCTCCCCCAGGCCTGTCGCTCCGCTCAGGCGGGGGAAACGCCAGAACACGTTAAAAACAGCCAAGATGGTTGCCACCACGCGCGAGCACAAAATGGCCAAGCCCACCAGCACTTCACACTGCGGATGGGCCCAAGCGCTAAAACGGCGCTGTTCGAGAGCGGTGGGCGAATGCTGCTCAGCGCGAGGCCCAGCGGCGAGATTGCCCTGGGCCCGATACGCGGCAGAACGCTGTTAACCTGCGCGCAGTTCTGATAATCTATTCAATTAATCGTCATCAACGGGGGCGCCGCCGCTACCGTTATCAACTGCGCCGCCGCTGCCGCCGCCGCCGCCACCCTCGCACATGAGCGTTACATCGTGCGTGTGACCGACCGCCGTGCTCGTGACGGTGACCGTCCCAGTTGTCTTCAGTGTCGTGAAGTTTGCTGCGGTAACGGTCATCATGTGGGTATGACCCTCCTCGCCCGTATCGAGGGTGTACGTCTTCTCAACGCCCGCCATTACATCAGTGAGCGGCACCGTCACGGGGTGCTCATGCTGCCCGTCCATCGTGATGACAGGCTCGGAGGCGCACATTCCGGTGCCCTGACTGCCACCGGAACCTTGGCTTGCGCCGCCGCTCGTGTTTGGTGCGCCGCCGCTCGTGTTTGGTGCGCCGCCGCTCGTGTTGTTCGGTGCCCCGCCGGTCTTAGCGCCGCCAGAGCCGGTCGCCCCGCCGGTCTTAGCGCCGCCAGAGCCGGTCGCCCCGCCAGTCTTAGCGCCGCCAGAGCCGGTCCTAGCGCCGCCGCTGCCGGTCGCGCCGCCTGTGTTCCCCGCGCCGGCGGCGCCGTTCACAGGAGCTCTACCCGCATCGTCGCTACACGCGACACCCGCGATGCCTACGACTGCCGTTGAGAAGCCAACTTTCAATAAGTCTTGTCGTGAAATTTTCATAGTGATTCTCCAGTGACACAAGTGGAAAGGCGCCAGCTGCTGGCGACCCTGCCGTTCAAGCCCGCGCATAGTGACATGAAATGCTTCGTATTTCTTCCGTTTTGCGCCCAGTTCCATGCAAATTGTGCGGTGCCCGACGAGCGGGATTCTAGCAGCTCATGATTAATCCTGTGACACCACAGTCTCTCTAAGTAACTCGCCTGGTACATCTCAGTACTCACCTGGTACTTCTCAGTAACTCGCCTCGTAGAGAGCGAACAAATCATCGCGGCTACAAGTTCTCGGATTCTCGCGGTGGCAGGCGTCTTCGAACGCCAAATCTGCGAGCCTGGGCAACACATCCCGTGGCACTCCCACCTCCCGCAACGAGCTTGGCAAGTTCAAAGCAGTGCGCAACTCACGGAGGGCCTTCCTGCAAGCTCCTCGCTTAGCTTCTGCGCCCAGAAGCAGCGCCACATGCAACACCCGCTCCTCGACCGCCTCTTCATTAAACGCAATTACTGCCGGCAAACACAGCGCATTGGCCAGCCCGTGGTGCAGACCACATTCGCTCGAAAGCGGATGCGCCAAGGAATGGCAAGCACCCAGCCCCTTTTGAAAAGCCACAGCACCCATCATCGCAGCTTTCATCATCCCGCCGCGCGCCTCAAGATCGCTGCCGTTATTCACGGCAGCTAATAGGTGGCGGTTCGCCAACTCGATCCCAGAAAGTGCGATCGCATCGGCCAGAGGATGATCCCCAAGTGCCAAATAGGCTTCAAGGCAGTGCGTGAGCGCATCGAAACCGGTGGCGGCCGTGGTGCCCGCGGGCATTGAAACTGTGAGCTGGGGGTCCAAAATCGCCACCTTTGCCAGCAGATACGGTGAAAATATCACCGTTTTTCTGCCGGTGGCTTCGAGCGTGACCACACCAGCTCGCCCCACCTCGCTCCCGGTGCCAGCGGTGGTTGGGATCTGGATGATGGGCGGCAAACCCGGCATCACATGCTTTCCACCGCCAATCGCATCATCGAAGTCTGCCAGCGGGCGTTCGCTTCGGGTGCGGATCGCTATCACTTTGGCCGCATCCATCGGCGAACCTCCGCCCAGCGCCACAATTCCGTTCGCGCCGAACGCAGAATAGGCCTTCGCACCAGCCTCCACATTGGCTTCAGTTGGGTTCCCCGCCACGTCGGAGAATACGCTCGAATTGATCTCGGCCTCGTCGAGTGCCTGCACCACTTTCCCCACCAGGTTCGCCTTGAGGACACCGGGATCGGTGACGATCAACACGCGCGACATGCCAAAGGATTTGGCCTCTTGCCCAACGCGCGAAACCTCGCCGACGCCGAACACGATTCTGGTGGGAAAACTCCAAATTGCAGTCATTTCAGCTTCTTTCTGGGTGCGGGGTAAGGCGGAAACGGTGGCAGAATACGACGCTCATGTGAGCTCGAAGTAGCGTTTCAGTTCCCAATCGGTGACAGCGCGTTCATAGCAGCGCACTTCCCAATCACGGGTGCGGCAGTAGTGGTCCACAAAGGCCTCGCCGAAGATTTCCTTGGCTGCCTGGCTCGCCATCAAGAGCTGATTGGCGTCGCGAAGGTTCACCGGCAATCGCTCGCCTGAATCCAATCCGGGATCACCTTTCGTTTCGGGCGGCAACGGCAGCTCATGCTCAATGCCGTAAAGCCCAGCGCCGAGGCCTGCTGCCATTGCGATGTACGGGTTGATATCTGCGGCGCCCTGGCGATGCTCGACCCGGATCGCCTTGGCATCGCGCGTCCCGATCACGCGGAGCGCGCAGGTGCGGTTTTCAATGCCCCACGAAGGCACGAGCGGTGCCCAAAGCCCCGGCACGTAACGTTTGTAGCTATTGATGGTTGGGGACACCAGTGCCGTGAGCTCGCGCAAGAGTGCCATTTGGCCTGCAACGTAGTGTTGCATGACCTGCGACATACCGTTCGGCTGCTCTGCATCAGAGAAGGCATTTTTGCCGTTCTTCCAGAG
>Ga0105044_10004188_pt1 | contig 19823 bp, 17 predicted proteins | sample MAT01_FD_78092 | JGI IMG/M metagenome (GOLD analysis project Ga0105044, IMG submission 78092) | Freshwater microbial communities from Lake Fryxell liftoff mats and glacier meltwater in Antarctica - MAT-01 | ecosystem: Environmental > Aquatic > Freshwater > Ice > Liftoff microbial mat | place...
CATGCTGTTCGGGCGCAGCGGCGGCCTGGCGGCTGACTTTGACGCGCACGACTTTGTCGGCATGATCGGAGAAGTATGTCGGCAGACGCACGGGATCATATTCGGTTCCCATCGCCATATCATCGACCGACAGGATAATGTCTCCGACCTTCAAACCGGCCTTTTCTGCGATCGAACCAGTTCGAATTGCACGCACCGGACCCATCGCCATCCACAATCCGATGGATCGCACGTTATCCGGCGGCACCGTGATTTTAACCACCGTCGTGATTTCCGGCACCGACGCATCGTCGCTTTTTGTCGTTCGTTCGAATGTATGAATCAAATCCTCTGACGCAAACTGTGCGGTCAAACGGTCTCGATCGACGAAAGTTTCAACCGGTTTTCCCTGCAATGCAATGAGTCTGTCACCTGGACGAAACGGCGTGGCAGGAACTGCGGGGTTTTCAGATTTCTCAGCTTTCACAGCACCATTCTGTGCCGCCGGAGTTTCGGGCACAGGTTCGTCTGCACCGCCGCTCACAAGCTTTGCGCGCATCGCAGGAAATCCAGCCATGGCGATATCGTCGGCATTGATCAGGTCTGGACTGAGTGTGTTCGTTGGTGCAGACTGCAGCCCCACTGATCGTCCTGACGCGCCGCGATCCGGCGTGAGCGTCAGATCAAAAGCGGATCCGTCCTGATGCTTCCCCTGAAGCCGAACGTCGCCCGTCGAAAGCACGACCGATTGAAAGACATCTCCGAAGCTGCGAATTTCTTCGCCATTGATCGATTCTATGCGATCGCCATCTTTCATCCCCGCAATCCAGGCAGGAAATCCCGGCACAACATTTCCCACAACCGGCGACGCTTCATTCACACCATACCAATAGCAGATCGTGAAAAACAAAAAGCCCGTGATGATGTTCATAATGACACCGGCCGAAATGATCGCCATCCGCTGCGGGACGGACTTCGCAGAATACGATCGTGGGTTTTCCGCGATCTCACTGCTCGTCATCTGGTTCGGGTCCATATCGTCCTGTCCGAGCATCTTGACGTAGCCGCCAAACGGCAGTGCCGACAGCGCGTATTCTGTCTCGCCCTTTTGGCGACTCCACAGAATCGGGCCGATTCCGATACTGAAGCGTTCGACATGCACGTTGCACCATTTGGCGACCGCAAAGTGACCGAGTTCGTGAAAGAAGATCACGAGTCCCAGGCCCAGAGCGACAGACAGTACGTTCAAAAATTTTGTAAACAGGCCGCCAAAATCAACAGCGGCGACTAATTGAAATGCTAGGTCTTCCACCGAGCTGCTTCCTCCCGAGCCAGACGATCGACCTTGAACAATTGCTCAAGCGACGGTCGGGCCTCGAATTCATGGTGGTTCAAAATATCGTTAACGACACAGGTAATCTGATGAAACGGCAGTTCCCGATTCAAGAACCGGGCGACCGCCACTTCATTTGCAGCATTCAGGACGGCACCGCTGGTACCGCCCTTTTCTGCCACTTCAAACCCCAGCCTCAACGCCGGAAAGGCGTCCAGATCGGGCGGGATCAATTCTAATGTTTGCCGTTGAGTCCAGTCGGTCTTCCGTGCCGGACTCTCCGGGCGATCCGGAAACAGCAAAGCATACTGGATTGGCAACCGCATGTCCGGTGGAGAATTCTGCGAAATTACAGAACCATCCCGAAACTCAACCAAAGAATGAATCCATGACTGCGGATGAATGATGACGCTGATTTTGTCAGCCGGAAGCCCAAACAGCCATCGAGCTTCAATGATTTCCAACGCCTTATTCATCATTGTCGCAGAATCGATCGAGATTTTAGGCCCCATATTCCATGTGGGATGCTTCAACGCCATCTCCGGCGTGACAGATTTGAGCTGTTCACTGGTATAGCCGCGGAACGGTCCACCGCTGGCCGTGAGCACAATTCGCTCTAAATCCTGGCGTCGTCCCGCCTGTAGGCACTGAAAAATCGCACTGTGTTCACTATCCACCGGGATTACGGTCGCCCCCGTCTGACCCGCACGTTCCATAATCAGAGAACCTGCGACAACAAGCGATTCCTTGTTCGCCAAAGCGACCCGTTTCCCGGCATCGACAGCCGCCCATGTCGCAGGAAGTCCGGCGGCTCCAACCATCGCGGACACGACCGTGTCGATGTCTGACCGTCTGATCATCGCGGCGACAGCTTCAAGCCCTTGATGCCAGGTGGTCTCAGTAACCCCCTTCGAAGCCATCGGTGGAACTGAGATGTCTTCTGCACCAATCACCGCCCACGCCGGGCGAAACTCAGCCACCTGCTGACAAAGTCGTTCAACACTGCGGTGAGCGACCAGCCCCGTCGCGCGCAAACGCTCAGGATGCTGGCGGATGACGTCAAGGCAACTTGTCCCGATGGATCCCGTAGACCCAAGAATGGCTATCGACTGAGGCTGTGACAACGTAAATAATTTCTGATCAACCGGACAAACCGCAGGCCCGCTGATCTCGACATCACCCGCAGAAGAGAGGCATTCTAAGGAGACTTGCCAAACTGAACAAGACAACCCTGTTTCCGCCGTTTTCACTCGCTGCATTGTTCTTCGACCGCGTGAAGCATACGCGTTTTTTTCTCAACTATACTGCACGCGGTCGGAAATGAGTCCGGCGAGCGGAGCGGCGTGAACCCTCCGGTACCTCGTTTTTTTAGCGGCCAAGCTGACGCATGCAACTCGCCGATTGTCTGACCCAAACCCGCGCGGAATATATTTACGCAATTTCGGAAGATTCCATGTCGGCCAGCAGGTTGCGGACCCGAGTCAGACTCGTGCCCGCAGCACTCTCGTCGAAACGGCCGGCCAGTTGCTCACGGCCAGGCCGATGCAGCCAGCGATGAAACCCCAGGGTCGCCAGAAGTCCCAGGATCCCTGCTCCGATGTTGCACCAGAGAAACAACGGTGAAACGCTGCCGAGAAGATCGGCCCCGAACAGGCCAAACATAACATGCATGAACGGCATCCACAGGAACCACCACGGCAGACCAACGATCGCCCCGCAGCAGATATACCAACGACTCAATCCTGCCAGCCATTGCTGGATCACTACAACCGGGTCCGTGTAATCGATCCGGCCCATGCGCCCCAGAGTGATTCCCGCCAGCATGATGACAATCACGCCATAAACATGGATCAGGACACCGGGAAGCATTCGGTGTGAAACACCGGGATTGGCACTCCAGTCAGCCACTGCCATAAAGATCAACACAACGCCAAACGCAATCTGAGCAATCTGCCCCCAGAACAACGGCCGGAGTCCTCGCCTTATCCGATCCTGTTGCCGCTGACGCCAGACATCCTTGTCGCGCGAGTCGCGCGCGGCGAGCTGCCTGTCAATTCGTTGTTCAAAGTCCAGCCATGTGCGTTTCAGTTCATCAAGTTCCATTGTCATTGCTCCTGGTCAAACTGTGATTTCAATTTCTGCTTCAGCCGACTCAGCCGCGTGGCGACATTGGTCTCCGAGAGTCCCAGCACCTCTGCAATCGTTGCGTAGGAATGCTCGTCCAGCCAAAGCAGTAACAACGCGCGATTCGTTCCGTCGAGACCATCGATCACCTGAAACAGCTCGGTGATACGTCTGTCCTCGGCAGGACGAGGTGTTGATCCTGTCGGCTCCGGGAAGTCCTGCAGCCGTTCTTCGCGAGAACGCTTTCGTCGCCGATCGTTCGAAATCGCCACGTTCAGAGCGATTCGATACATCCAGGTCGAAAACGTCCGGTTCGAGTCATAACGCGCAAACGCTCGCCACAACTGATAGTGAATCTCCTGAACCAGATCTTCCCGATCCGCCGCCTGCCGACACCAGGCGAATGCAACTCGCCACACAATTCCGGCGTGCTGATCCAGCAATGTCGCAAATCTCTGCTGAAGTTCGGTTCCGTGATTCACGTTTTGCTCGTTCCAAATTCTCCCGAATCCCGACACTGCGTCAGGTTGGTGCGATGTGATTCGCGAAGCCCGGTCTGGAATCACACTGAGTTCGGAGATTCTTCCAGCTTGGTCCAGCATTGGCGTGAATTACCGGCAGATTGTGGTAACAGCCACCAGATCAGGTTTGCGCCAGCGACGCTTCCAGCGAAAAGATATGATGCTGCCGCAATCCAGGTTACAGGAGCAACAACCGTCACTCCGGTAGTTCCGCCGGCAATGAAATCTCCGGGCCGGAATCGATCCGGGTGTCGTTTCGCCCGTTGCGCTGCGTGGCAGCGAATATGCCGCCAGCCACGATCATTGCCAATCCGATCGTGAGCAGGATCTTCCAGACACTGTAGGGGCGTTCTCCCTGAACCTCGCCAGTTGCCGCGTTGATGAACACCTGAAATGTCTTGTGATTGTGCTTGTAGGCCAGCAGCCAGACCGGCAGCAACAGGTGTTTGTACGTCATGGCGTCGTAACGGCTGTTCACGGAACTCACGACCTGCGTATCGCCTCCAATCCGTTGGCAGACTTCCGCATGAATCGCGGCATCAATTCGCTGCTTGCCATCGACAAAGCATTCATCGAGTTCGATGTCGTACGTTCGTGCCATCAATCCGGCGAGCAACTGCTGATCGAACGCGACAACCTTGAGTAACGGCCACGGTTCGAGTTCAAGCATGAAATCCCGACGAAGCCCTGTGTTCGCCAGCACCAGCACTTCATCAAAGAATCGTTGAAAATTACCGCTTGCAGGATACCACCGCGTCCGGCGTTCGGTGCGTTGATTCTTTCGGGTCCCCACCGTGACGTAATAATGTTCGCCACGCTGCCCGGAGTATGCCGTCAGCGTCATGGAATCGAACGTAAAAAACGACAGATAGACGCCGTTGAATTTTCCAATTGCCCCGTCCTTACGAAAACTGTTGGGTGCGAACCAGCGTGAATGGACCCAGTGTGTCAGATTTTTTTTTGCATGTTCGTGATCAATCTGAAACGGCAGTACACCATCGACAGGAATACGATGCGCTTCGCTCTTATGAGCCTTTTCAAGCTGCATCGGCGATCCACAGTACGGGCAGAAAGTACTCGTCAGCGTGCCGTAGAATTCGACGTTGCCCCCGCACGAATCACAGCGAAGTTCGCGATGCGCAGATTCCGCTTCAGCCACTTCCGGGTCGGCATTGATCTTCTTCGCCCGAGATTCCTCACGCCATTGCCGGATGTGTTCGAGCATTGCGTGGAAGTCCTGCTCTCGCAGTTCGCCTTCCAGTCGTCGTTCAATCTGCTTGACGTGTCCGCAATGCGGACACTTCATGGCCTGTTCGCCGATGTGGAATTCAAAGTCCGAACCACAGGATTCGCATGGAAAGATTCGCCCTGCGCCGCTGTCAAAGGTCTGACCGACATCACCCGTGCGGACATCCCTGCGGAGAATGTCCAGCGGACCATCCGAATCTGCATTGTTCAGCGGTTCCGGCATTTCTGCCGAAAACTGCCGTTTGTCCCGTTCGATAGTCATTGAATTCCAGCCATGGTTCCTGCAAATCCACCCACCAGACAAAAGCGTATCATGTGTGCGGTCGGATGTCAGCAGCGGGGTCAATTCACCATCTTCAGGGCATCATTCATTGTGCCCACGTAGATCATGGCGATCCGGAAAATGAAGAAGATGATGAGAATCACGACACCCAGCCAGATCGCTCCGCTGAAGAAGACTGTCAGCCGGTTCATCGCGCGGCGGGCTTCGTCGTCGAACAGGTGACTCAGTCGATCGAGTTGTTCCGGCACCGTTCCTGTTTCTTCGGCGGTCGCCACCACCTGCAAGTATAACCTTGGGAATAACTGCGACGACGTCAATGCGTCGGTCAGCGTTTCGCCATCCTTCATTTCCTCCCAGATCAGCGACTCTGCCGCGACAAAAGCTCCGTTGGCGGTTGCCTTCAGACTGCATTCCAGTGATGGCCGAATGCTCATGCCCGCCTGTTGCGTCAACGCGAAGCACCAGGAAAAGCGTGAGATCGCGAACGACTGCATGCATTTTCCTACCACAGGGACACGCAAAAGCAGCGGATGCAGCGCCATCTGGCCAGCGGTATTGTTCGCCACGAACTTCCACGCAAATAAGCCGAACACGGTCGTAGCCAGCCAAATCAGGAACCATGTGATCGAGCCAGAAGTGCCGTAAAGTCCCAAGCCAAGCACGTCGAACGGTTTTCCGTCTGCCTGAGGCGGCAGAATACCGAGGATAAAAATTAACAGACCGACAATGCCGATCGCAGCGACCAGTTGAATCACGGGCCAGGCAATCAGAGCTCGGAACTCGCGAACCTGCTGGACACGTGCTTCATAGTATCTTGCCAGCGAAGCAAAGACTTCCGATGCGGTGCCGGTCAACTCACCGACATCCACCAAATCGCGAAACAGCGGCGGATACAATTCGCCTTCCTCACCAATCGACTCGGCCAGCGACGAACCGCTGGCGATAGCTTTCTGTAATCGCTGCGCGCTGGCCGTCAGTCGGGAGTCGCTTGACTGCTGCGACGACGTTTGCAGAGATTTTCGAACATCCACACCGGCTTCCAGCATCCGGGCCATCGAACGACTGAACGCCCCTAGTGCCTGCGATGAAATCTGACGACTGCGAATCATGTGGAATTTCCATGGCGATGAACTTAGGATCGCTCGATCAATAACTGTCGCATTAGCCGGAACGCGTTAGCGTCCGGTTCCGTGAAAACCGTGAGCTAACGCTCAACGGCTGATTTCGACGAGGACCGATTCGTCGGATTTGCAACGACGCCGATCGCGCACAGCGAAGCAGCCTATCCAGGACCTGGCGTGGTCACGGCCTTTTCAACTTCATCCAGCATCTGAGCTCTGCGGAATGGCTTGTAGAGCACTGCCTTCAACCCTTCCTGCCGGGCCTTCACAATCGAATGTGATGCATCGTATCCAAACCCGGTCATCATGATGATGGGTACATGACTGTTAATTTCCCGAAGTCGCCGGAAACATTCGTAGCCGTTGGCATCTGACAGCCGAATATCGGTCAGGACTACGTCATAGTGATAGTTGCGCAGCATCGCGCAGCCTTCAGTGGCGTTCTGCACGGCTTCTACCTCGCACCCCATCTGCCCCAACAGGTTGTGAGCTTCATCGCGGGCGGCTGAATCCTGATCAACCACAAGAACTCGTTTGCCTACCAGTGCTTTTCGCGGAGGTCTTTGGGCTATCGTCTTGTTGAGCGGGATAGCCATGTCCGTTTTTCCGGGCCCGCTGCCGACATAACCGGAAATCTTGCGAACGCGATCCGTAATCAAGTGCAGTCGATCGCAGACATCCGGATCGTGCCCGATGTAGCGTTCGAGAATCCAGGTGGCGGCGTTGAGAACTTCATCGGAAGGCGTGGAAACTTCACGTCGCAGCTTGTCAGCCTGCTCGGTTGCCGAATGCACTTTTTCAGCAACCAGCAGTTGCAGTTGATTGAGCGAACTGGCCACAACCCGACTGAAGAGTGTGAGGAAGTCCAGATCTGTCTGATTGAATGAAAGCGTTCCCGGACTTTCAACGTTAAATGTGCCCAGCACTGTATCTCGAATCATTAACGGCACAGTGAGCGAACTGCGGGCATCGGTCGCTCCACGCAGATAGAGCGGATCTTTCTGCGTGTCCGAGCACAGATAGCTGCGCTTGCTGAACGCGACAAACCCCGTGACTCCGTTCCCTTCTTCGCGGGCATATAGCTTTCGCACTTTGGCCTCATCGTCCATACCGTCTTCCAGCAACGGAAGGAGTTCGTGGGTTTCCGGATCGTTGAGTCGAATCTCGAAAGTGTCGTAGCCCAGAATCTCCTGAGTGAACTGCAGGATTTGATCCTTCAACAATATGACACGTTCTTCGGGACTCATGGCAGTGACTTCTTCCGCCGTCAGGTTGCCCATTTCCAGACCCGCGCGATAGATTGCATCCTGCTTCTGTTTTTCCAGAACCTGCTTGCTGACATCACGCACTGTCAGGATCGTGGCCGACTTCCTGCCACCTTCCAGATTGATGGCGGTTCTTGCCAGTCGCAGTCCCAGCGAACTGCGGTCTTCGCGACGAACAGTCAGCGACGACGCGTCACCGGAACTCGCCGGGACCGCGATACGTCGCAGGTCTGTCCCGTCCGCCGGTCGAATGATGTCCTGCAAACGCTGCCCCACGATGAGTTCCCCAGTTCGCAGTAACTGGCGAAATGTGGTGTTGTGCCACAGAATGGTGAGATCATCGTCAAGCAGCACGATCCCGTCCGGAAGAGCGCTCAGCAGCCCCATTGCGCAGACCTGCAGGTCGGACATCAGCTGTGGTTCGGAAGCATCGACCACAACATAATCTGCTGAGGCGTCCGGAAGCCTGACGTCGTTGGCGGAAATCACGTCCAGTTTTTCGCCGGTCAGTTCTTTGATCTTCGGAACAGTTGAGGCGGTTTTACCAATCACCAGCATGCGCTGACGAATTGCGGTCATCTGACAAATCCTTCAAGCCCGTTTCGGCACGCTGCCCACTGATTCGACAAGCAGCGGATTGACAGTCCGGTGTCGCCTCAGACGCCATTGCCGAAAGGACAATGGAAAAACGCGCCCCATACCGGATTCTGCCCGTTGACGGTCCGGACTGCAAGAAGGATTTGCATTCTCCCTCAAACCCGGAAAAATCCCGCTGTGTCGTGCAGTGCGGTTCAAACAGGCTTCGCCAGCAGACCGCACGCTGAACGAACTCGTTCCAGAACTTCCTGCGCCTTCGCGCGTGCTCGATGAGCGCCTTCGCGAAGAATGTCCTCCACGACATCCGGCGACGCCTCCAACTGCGTACGGCGTTCAAACGCTTCGCCCAAGTGTGCGATCGCCGCCTGATACAGCGTTTCCTTGGCTTCGCCATAACCCATGCCGCCCGCACAATAGCGTTCCGCCAGGGTTTTTTGAAATTCCGATGTGGCGAACAATTTGTAGAGTTGAAACACGGAGCACGTCTCCGGGTTCTTGGGCGAGTCGATCGAAGTCGAATCAGTCTTGATCGACATGATAATCTTCCGCAGCTTCTTTGGCGTTTCGAAAATCGGAATCGTATTGTTGTAACTCTTGGACATCTTTTCGCCGTCCGTACCCGGTACTTTGGCCGAATCGTCCAGCACGTAGGCCTCCGGCAAATGCAGTGTCTCGCCATACATTGTGTTGAATCGCTGTGCCAGGTCGCGGGTGACTTCAACGTGCTGAATCTGATCCGCTCCGACCGGCACCGTCGTGCTGTCGTAAAGCAGAATGTCCGCAGCCATCAACACGGGGTATGTAAACAGACCAGCGTCGGCGGCGATCCCTTTGGCCTTCTTGTCCTTAAAAGCGACGCATTTTTCGAGTAAATGCATCTGCGTGATTGTCATCAGCAGCCATGTGAGTTCCGTCGTTTCAGGCACGTCCGATTGACGAAAGAGCGTGGCTTGCTTTGGATCCAGTCCCAGTGCCAGCAGATCCAGGGCCGCATCTTTCACGTTCTGTCGCAGGACATCCGGTTCCCGAACCGTTGTCAGTGCGTGCAGATCCGCAATGAAATAAAAAGACTGCTCATGCCCCTGCAGAGCGATGTACTGCCGAATTGCACCGAAGTAATTGCCCCAGTGAAATCGTCCAGTGGGCTGGATGCCGGAAAGAATTTTCATAGATGAATGTTTGTGCTTTATGTACCTTGGACATTCCTGTCCGACATCGTGTCGAATCGCAGTCGCGGCGTCCCGCCGCGAAAGTTTAACGCATTATGGCCAAATCCGGAGTGAGGGTTCACGGTGAGCAATGAACTCAGCGGCAGTCCATCGGCCCCACTGGCCCTGTGCCAGTGGTCCGAAGGTTTGGGAACTAAACAGGACCCGAAACTTGTTGTCACAGCCCCACTGGCCTCGTGCCAGTGGACTGCCGGTTTGACAACTCGCGTCGAATGTAGATCCACCGTCGCCGTAGTCGTCAAACCTGCGTTCCGCCGGCATGAAGCCGGCGGGGACGAATAGGCGGGATGGCCACGTATAGTTTCCAAACCTCGATTCCACCGGCATAAAGCCGGTTGGGGTCGCTGAATTCCAAAACTTGACTCATCTGCTATATGTTTTCAAAAGTAAACGTAATTAAACCATCGTAGTGTTCAGCGTTCCGACAATTTCCGCAACGCTGTCAGCCCCCAGAGTCTGCAACGCGGCGGGAAGTTCGCGAATAAGTTGATTTGCCAGGCCGGGATTATAGAAGTTGGCCGTGCCGACCTGGACAGCAGTCGCGCCGACCAGGAAAAACTCCATGACATCGTCGATCGACTGAATCCCGCCAATCCCGATGATCGGGATTTTCACGGCCCGCGAAACCTGCCAGACAATTCGTAACGCCAGTGGCTTGATGGCCGGGCCACTCAGTCCACCCAGCACGTTCCCCAGTACCGGACGTCGCTTCTTCCAATCTACGGCCATCCCTTGAAACGTGTTGATGAGCGAAACGGCATCCGCACCGGCGTCGGCAACCGCCTGGGCAATCGGTACGACACTGGTGACGTTGGGTGTCAATTTGGCGATAACGGGAATATCACACACGCCGCGAACTGCTGCCACGACCTCCGCAGCAAGCTCCGGATTCGTGCCGAAATCTACACCGCCGGAAACGTTCGGGCAGGAGATATTCAGTTCAATCGCCGCCACGCCCGAGCACTCATTCAGGACCCCCGCCATTCTTCGAAAATCATCGTTGGTCTTTGCTGCGATGTTGACAATGATCGCAGTCCCAAGTCCCGTGAGATACGGTAGTTTTTCAGCCACGAACTGGTCAAATCCGTCATTGTCCAGTCCGATGGAATTCAGCATACCGCTGGCTGTTTCGACGGTCCGAGGTGGCGGATTTCCTGGACGCGGTTGCGGCGTCACCGTTTTCGGAACAATCCCGCCCAGCTGCGTGAAATCGACGAAGGCCGTCATTTCCCTGGCATAGCCAAAGGTTCCCGATGCAACCAGAATCGGATTCTGCAGCCGCAATCGGTTCAGGCTGACCCCTAACACAGCCATTCGTCTGTTGTCCTTGATACGTTTTCTGTGTGAGCCTGAACGCACATGGCAGCACAATCACAGCTGGTTCGCGAGAGATTCTCGAAGGCTGACTCGGACATAAATGTCCAGGCTACAGAAATCGCACCCGACTTCGAAATTTGAGCTATGGTGCTGGTGCAACCGGCGTCAAGGTCGCTGGCTCTGCCTGAGGCTTTAATGTCGCGACCTTGGCGATGCCGCTCATCGCCACAATCAGCACGCCGAGCAAAATCGCAATCGTCGTCCATTTGGCGGAATTGTCGCGAAACTTCTGAGTTCCCTTTGAGCGGCCTACCAACACGGAAACGATGAAAAAGACGCCCAGCGCCAGAATGATCTTGGTGCCAACCATCGCATGCCACAGCCCGTCGCCCTTGTGCAGCGGAAGAGCTTTGACATAGTTGTAGATACCACTCAACAGCAAACCGGCGATTGCGGCATGCACGAATCTTTTCCATCGACCGCGAACGGCTTCTTTAAGCTCCTGCGATTGATCCTTCAGGACAGGACCGACGACAAACTTCAGGCAGATCGAGCCTCCCAGAAGTACAATCGCGGAGCCGATATGCAGCCAGCGACACACAATGCCAATAAGATCGAGATCCATTGAGAAGCCTTCAGTCAATCTGAAAAGTGGTTAAAGAATTTACTTCCGTCGCAGCACAAATACAACATCTTCCGTCATTCCGGTGACCACTTGCGGTTGGCGGATGTTGTAGGAAAAGTCATACGTTTCAGCAATTTCCAGTTGAGGCACTGATTTTACAAGTGATTGAAACTGTGAATGTTTGTAAGTGCGGTATTCCATGTGATCCACAATCCGCATGCGCTTGGTCGGCGTAAACACGTCGATGTTCAGGCCAAGGTGTTCAAGTCGCTTCCGGCGATCAATTCCTTTGGACCACATGTGAGAATTGACCACCAGATTGCCTCGCCGAGCGGACCAGCTTTCTTCCTGCATCGCTGGACAGGATGTTGGTTCCAGATGGATGCCCAATACATACAGCCCGCCCTTATGCTTGGCCCTGGCCATGCATTCCAGGTGATTGCGTGCCTGCTTTTCGGTTGCGAGGTGGCGAAAACTGTTGATCATGTTAAAGGAGGCGTCGAACTTCTTCTTCAACTTAAAGTCGGACATGTCCGCGACGACGACAGATTCCGGCAAGTTGTACTTGCTCAGCCGTTCGTTGCAGAAATCGACCGCCTTCGGATTCAGATCGTTTCCCGCGACATCATAGCCGGATCGGCCCAATTTGATCAGCAGCCGCCCCGTGCCGCACGCAGGTTCGAAGACGCGCCTGACTTCGCAGCCGGCATGCCTGGCGAAGCAGGCCTTGAGGAATCGAAATTCCGCAGCCACGTCCGATCCGAAGAGAAGGTCGTAGTACTTGGGATAGTCGTAGATGCTGGCGACAACTTCGATCGACATGGAGCAAACTCAAAATGTGCAACGAGTGCATTGTCAAACCTTGGATTGCAGGTCAACGGCATCGCGGGAATAGAGGTCAGGAACCAAGAGTGCGCAGCGCCCCGCAGGCCATTTGGCGATTGGTTCCTGGCCCCTTTTCCCAAGGCAACCCCAAGATCAAGCGTTGACAATGCACTAGTTTGAGGGTCGGCCCGCAGCGTCGAGCTCACGGATTCTGGTGAGCAGCTTACCGAGTGTCAGCATGAAAGCAGTACTCCGGGAGACCGGAACCCTGAAAAAAGCTGCGTCCGCAGGTTTTTTGCAACTTTTGGCCTGCATGAGAAGCCTTTGCGAATCTCAATAACAGTTATCCATCTGGTGTTGAACGTTGAATTCCAGATCGATATGCTCCCCGGCTTGCGAAAAACCGGGCGCAAGTGGTATTACAAATCCACACGCGGGTTTGCAGGTTACAAAATTGAGTGTTCGACGGGGCCGGCAGGAATGCTGATATCCTCGAACGTGTATCGAATTCATTGGTTTTAACGAGTTTTGATTCAGGGTGCTCCCAGATGTCGCAGGATCTTCTACTAAAGGCAGAACGCCGTACCACACTCGGCAAAGTTGAGACTCGGCGTCTACGCACCTCCGGGCGAGTGCCAGCAAATATTTATGGGTTGGGAAAGCCTGGCATATCCGCTTCTGTGTGCAGTGACGCTGTCGGGAAGCTCGTGTCAACGCTGTCGTCGGTTGTTGATGTCGAAGTGGACGGGGCGATCGAAAAGGCCGTCGTGCAGGAACTGCAATGGGACGTATTCAGCACCAAAGTGATGCATGTGGATTTGCGCCGCGTGGACCCGGACGGTCGCGCAACGGTCGATGTGGCTCTGGAATTGCGCGGCGAAGCAGTTGGCCTGAAAGACGGCGGAGCCGTGCGTCAATTGCTGAAAGTGGTCAGGATTGATTGTCCGGACTATCGAATTCCAAAGTCAATCGTCGTCCGCATGGGGGCCTTGCAGATTGGTGATACGGTCAAGGCCAGTGACCTTCAGTTGCCGGATCATGCTAAACTCGTGACGTCGGCAGACGAAGTTCTGGTTGAACTCTATGATTCTCGCAAGGTTGTTTAGTTGATGACTTGGCCAATGCCGGATTCATGGCGATGAAACTGGTTGTGGGGCTTGGTAATCCGGGTGTTCAATACGCGGGGACTCGCCATAACGCGGGTTTTGATGTGATTGTCGAACTTGTGAGGCGTTTACAGCCGGGCAGGTCCCAGACAAAATTTTCGTCGGTGATCTGGGAAGTGTTTGCCGATACAGGTAAGTTCTTACTGGTGACACCGACGACATATATGAATCGAAGCGGCGAAGCTGTGCAACAGATCGCAGGTTTCTACCAGGTGTTACCGCAGGATGTGGCGGTTGTTTGTGATGATATCAATCTGCCACTTGGGCGGATCCGCTGGCGAGCCAGTGGGTCGGCAGGTGGTCAGAAAGGGTTGGCTGACATTATTCAAAGGCTGGGGACTGATCAGATTCCACGGCTGCGATTGGGTGTCGGGCGTCCTCCGGGTCAGATGGATGCTGCCGATTTTGTACTGTCGCGGTTTCGTGCTGAGGAACGTGCAGAATCAGAGATGATGACCAGGATCGCCGCGGATTCTGCGGAAGCATGGATTGCGGATGGTGTTGTGAGTGCGATGAATCGATATAATCGATCATCCGAAGAATAATTATATCAGTCAGGTTCGTTTTTTCAGGAGCAGTCTTTTCGTGTCAGCCGTAGCAGAAAATCCAGTGCGTCAGCACTTTTATGAAGGCATGTTCCTTGTCGACAGTGGCAAATTTGCGACTGACCCGGATGCCGTGACGAACGCTATTATGACTGTGCTTGCCAAAGCGGGCGCGACAGTGGTGGCCCATCGCCCATGGCAGGACGGCAAGCTGGCCTATGAAATTCAGGGCATGAAGAAGGGTTTGCACTACATCGTGTGTTTCACGATGCGTGGTGCCGGAATGAAGACGCTGATTCGACAGTGTCAGTTGAACGAAACAATCATCCGCCAGATGTTCATTGTCCATTCTCAGCAGATCTTTGATGCCACCGTCGGGGCAATCACGGGTGCTGCAACGCCGCCTCCAGAAGCTAAGGAGAGCGAGCGGCCGGATCGTGGGCGGGGTGATCGCCGACGCGATGAAATGCCTGCTGATGACGATGAATAGTTTTCCCTGACCGACGGGTTTCGGTCAGTCGCAGTGGTGTGGACTCTGAAACGGAGCGACGCATGGCCTCATTTAACAAAGTCATTCTGGTGGGCAATCTGACGCGCGACCCTGAGGTGCGGTACATTCCCAGTGGAACCGCAGTGTGCGACATTTCGCTTGCAGTCAACAGTCAGTGGACCGATCGCAAAACAAATGAGCGCAAAGAAGAGGTGACATTTGTTGAGGTCACTCTGTGGGGCCGCACGGCGGAAATCGCCGGTGAGTATCTGGCCAAAGGGCGACCAGTCCTGATTGAAGGCCGTTTGAGCCTGGATTCGTGGGAAGACAAAGAGACGGGGCAAAAACGTTCCAAGTTGAAGGTCGTTGCCGACAGTATGCAACTTCTGGGAAGTCGCGATGGCGGCGGTTCAGGCGGTGGCGGCGGATCTACAGGTGCCAGCGGATCTGCGGGTGCGAGCGGAAGTGCAAACACAGCATCGCGCGGACAGGCTCGACCGGCTCCGGCAGCCTCCAAACCTCCAGCAGGCCGTGGAAATGATAGCCGTGTGAATGAAAGCGGTAATGACCACGGCGGGGATGGAGATTCTTATCGGTCCCCGGATCAGACATTTTATGATGACATGCCCTCTGGTGGGGGCGACGAGGTTCCTTTCTAGGGAATCTTTGATACACAGCATTTTGATGACGACTTCTTATGATCAAACGGGTTTCCACCGGCGGAACCGTTCGATCAGGAACGATGTAAAAGGAATCGGTTCGCGATGGCTCGAGCAGTTCAGACGACTTCACGCAATGTTGAAGTACTCCTTGTTCACGACGTTGACAAACTTGGTCAACGTGGTGAAATCGTGCGGGTAAAACCCGGATTTGCCCGCAACTTCCTTTTGCCCCAGGGCAAGGCGACCTTGGCGACGTTGCAAAACAGGCGAATGGTTGAAAAACACAAAGAGCGACTGGCTGCAATCGAAGTGGGGCGCGTCAAGCAGTTGCAGCGTATTGCTGTTGCAGTCAGCAAGTACAGTGCCACGATCGAAGCTCATGCCACTGCCGACAATCATCTGTACGGTTCCGTGGTGGCCCGTGACATCAGCGAAGCTCTGAAGGCCGCCGGACATCCGGTGGAACCCGAACATGTACGTCTTGATGGTCCGATCAAAGAGCTGGGCATGTATACCGTGAAACTCAAGTTTCACGACAATGTACAAAGCGAAGTCAAGGTATGGGTTGTGCCTTCCGCGACCAGCGGCTGATTGGTGCGTCGGACGCGGGCAACACCCATCCGCTCTTCAATCCGAAACGCAGCTTTCTGCATGTCGATAGCACGGCGACGATGCTGTGCATGCGCGTATGACAAGTCAAAATCCTCAGGCATTCAGTTGTCTGAGGATTTTTTCTGGACCTGGTGCTTTGCCAGGCATGTTTTTGCGGCACACGGGATCGTGTGAAGTCAGGACCGATGGCAGACGACAGACTTAAACTCCCCCCGCAGAATCTGGATGCCGAACGCGGCGTTCTGGGCAGTATTCTGCTGATGAATGAAGCCATCGACGAAGTCGGCGAATCGCTCAAGGCCGAACACTTCTACAGCGACGCACATCAGAAGATGTATTCCGCCATTCATCGCCTTTATGAAAACGGAATTCGTGGCATAGACGCCATCACGCTGGCGGAAGAACTCGTCCGAAGCGGGGAATTCGAAGGCATCGGCGGTGCCGGTTATCTGGCTCACATTCTGGAAGCCGTACCGCACGCGGCGCATGTTCGTTACTACGCGACCATTGTCCGTGAAAAATGGATGCAGCGCAGTCTGATCTATGCGTGTACGGAGATTCTGAGCGAAAGCTACGAAGCCAGTAATGATGTCGAAGGATTGCTGCAGAGTGCGGAACGCAGGATCTTTTCGATTCTGGAGTCACAGGGTGATACAGCCAGTTTTGCGATCGCCGATATTCTGCTGGAAGCGTTCGCCCGGATTGAGGAACGCCAACATACTGCCGGCGACGTCACGGGGATCACCAGCGGATTCACGGATCTGGATCGCCAGACCACCGGATTTCAGCCCACGGAACTGATTATCCTTGCCGCGCGCCCGAGTATGGGCAAGACAGCCCTGGTGTGCAATATTGCCGAAGCCGTCGCAAGAAAATCCAACAAAGGCGTATTGCTTTTCAGCCTGGAACAGTCAAATCTTGAATTGGCTGAGCGATTCCTGTCCATCACGGCACGCATTGACAGTCATGCTCTTCGATCCGGCACACTCACCGATGCACAGCATGACGCGATGGTGCGGGCATCGGATGATCTTTCGCGTTTGCCTCTGTTTATTGATGACAAACCAGGCCGCACAATGACTCAGATTGGCGCCATCGCGCGGCGTCAGCATCGCAAGTCGCCGCTGGGTGTGGTCATTATTGACTATCTGCAGTTGATTGAACCGGACGAAAAAGGATCTCAACGTGAACAACAGATTGCACAGATTTCGCGCCGCCTGAAGTTTCTCGCGAAGGAATTGAAAGTGCCGGTGATTGCCCTGGCTCAGTTGAATCGCGGTGTGGAATTGCGCGAAGACAAGCGACCGCGACTGGCGGACCTGCGCGAGAGCGGTGCCATCGAACAGGATGCGGACATGGTCATGTTTCTGCATCGCCCCGATGCGTACGACCCGGAAGATCGCCCGGGAGAAGCTGAAATTATCGTTGCCAAGCACCGCAGCGGTCCGACCGGTCTGGTTCGACTGACGTGGCGCAAGGAATATATGCGATTCGAAAATTATAGTCCGATGGCGGACAACGATTTCAATTTGTAGTTCAACCAATCCGGGACAATCGAAGTCAGCATCCATTCATCAGTTTCTTCGTTTAACCGCGTGGGCATCGCCCCGCGCTTTCACGAGTAAAACGCGGCCCGATGGGCGCGCGGTTAAACAAGTTGTGTGCGAAAACTTGTGCATGGGTGCTTAAGCATCGAGTGGTCAATAAGTGTCGTAGTGGACTTCGCCGGAAGTCCTGCAAATGCATGGAATTCCGGCGAATCCCACTACAAGTAAAGACAGTTGTTTTCCGCTCGATGCTAAGGACAAACCGATGAGTTCCTCCACGCTTTATTCCTATGCACTTGTAGAGAACCAGATCAGGGAGAGAAGAACATGTCCGTTGCAGATACGCCTCGTGCTCCGGGTCGTCAGAAACTTGTCAAGACGCGCATCATTGCCACGGTGGGGCCAGCCAGCGAATCGTTGGAAATCCTGCGAGAACTGGTGACCCACGGCGTCGATATTTTTCGACTCAACTTCGCGCACGGCGAGCACGCATGGCTGTCCGATGTGGTGCGCAGGATTCGCCAGGTTTCCGCAGAACTGGATTGCCCGATTGGTATCCTTGGCGACCTTTCAGGGCCCAAAATTCGACTGGGGGAGATTCAGGGTGGCGACGTCTTTTGCAAAGAAGGTGCGGCGTTTCGCTTTGTACGCGGGCTGACTTCGGATGTACCGACCGATCTGACATGCACCTATGAACCGCTGATCGACGACGTCAGACCCGGTGACAGAATCCTGCTGGCCGACGGCACAGTCGCGATGGTCGTGCTGGAAAAAGATTCCGCGTCCGCATGGGTGCGCTGCCAGGTGATTCAGGCAGGAAGAATCCGCAGCAGACAGGGCGTCAATCTCCCCGGCGTGGCACTCAGCACACCCAGCGTCACTGTCAAAGATCGACGAGACCTGGAATGGGCGTTGCAGAACCATATCGACTTTATCGGGTTGAGTTTTGTGCGTCAGGCGGCCGATATCATAGAACTGAAGCGACTGATCGAATCGCATCGCCCGAAAGTCACACCACTGATTGTGGCCAAGATTGAAAAGACAGAAGCCGTCGCAGATCTTGAGAATATCCTCCGGGTGACGGATGCCGTCATGGTGGCGCGGGGAGATCTGGGAGTGGAGGCCGACATCTGCCGCGTGCCGATCCTGCAGAAGCAGATCATCCGTCGCTGCAACGAACTGCGTATTCCCGTCATCACGGCAACTCAGATGCTGGACAGTATGCAGACCAATGAGATGCCAACACGGGCCGAAGTGACTGACGTCGCCAACGCCGTGATCGATGGCACGGATGCGGTGATGCTGTCCGGAGAAACCGCCATCGGCAATCATCCAGTGCATGTTGTAAGGATGATGGATCGCATTGCAGCAGAAGCCGAACCACTGGTTCATGCCTCCAGCCTGAACGACCTGCGCGACGACGAATCCCGCCGCGCGCGACCAATCACGGAAGCCGTGACGCGCGGTGCAATTGCAGCGTCCGAGTATCTACACGCCGATCTGATTGTGGTCGCCACCGTGACCGGACGGACGGCGTTGGCACTATCGCGACTGCGTGGACGTGTGCCCATTCTGGCATTTACGGATCGCGAAGAAGTCGCTCGGCGAATGTGTCTGTACTGGGGCGTGACGCCGATTCTAATTCGCGTCGTGCAGCAGTCAGCCGACGCACTGCTGGCATTCGTCCTGAAATGGGGCGAACGCCATCAGTTGCTCAGTTCCGGCAGCAAAGTCATTGTCGTCGGCCATACCAACTGGCTCGGCGAGACGCATGACCTCATGATGGTGCATGTCGTGCCGTAACGCGGCTGCTTTGGCTCGTTTAACCGCGTGCCCAGCGGGCCGCGTCCTGCCTGGAGATTCCCGGGCGCGGGGCGTTGCCCACGCGGTTAAACGTCTGTGCCATCGTCAACCACACGCTGCTTAACTAGTGACAACAGTTTTTGGTCACCGTCTTCTTCTGTGACGGAGGAACGTCGTTGCCGGGATTCTGCCGAAAAAAGCCATTGGGCTTCAGCAGGAAGCCGATGTAGGCTGTGGGCATCACCGGATAATCTTCCGGTCGCGGAATGTGCGTATGTCCGAAGGTATACCAAAAGACAACATCGGTATTTGATACGGGCCGATCCTGTTCCGTCCAGCAGATCAGCCCATCGCCTCCACGACTTTGGTTGGGGTAATCACCGGCGGCATGGTTTTCGTCGTCCCGGTACGGCGTTACCCAGACATGGTGGTTGACGAAGCCCGCTCGTTTTCGCCACCACGCCTCTTTCGACGCCATCGGGAAACAATTGTCACCTGGCATGAATTTGTACCCGACAGGCTCTCCAACGG
>Ga0105044_10004193_pt1 | contig 19806 bp, 16 predicted proteins | sample MAT01_FD_78092 | JGI IMG/M metagenome (GOLD analysis project Ga0105044, IMG submission 78092) | Freshwater microbial communities from Lake Fryxell liftoff mats and glacier meltwater in Antarctica - MAT-01 | ecosystem: Environmental > Aquatic > Freshwater > Ice > Liftoff microbial mat | place...
CGAGCACGAGCACGAGCACGTCCGCGGTCGAGACCGCGGCGCCCGAGGCCGGACCGCAGTGGCAGACCGATGCCGGCGCGGCGCCGACCGAGGCTCCGCGCGGTCTGGTCCACCGCGAAGAGGGCGCGTCGAAGGGCTACACGCTGATCGCCCCGCTGAACGAGCGCACCGTGTACCTCGTGGACATGGACGGCCAGGTGGTCCACACCTGGAAGACGACCCACACGCCCGCCGGCGGCGCGCACTTGCTGCCCAACGGCAACCTCCTGCGCTGCGCGCGGGTCGAGAGCGCTCCGGGCGTCCAACGCGGCGGCATCGGCGGGCTGACGCAGGAGATCGCCTGGGACGGCAGCGTCGTATGGGAGTGCGACCTCGTGAGCGAGGGCTACACGCAGCACCACGACCTGCACCCGCTGCCGAACGGGAACGTGTTGCTCATCGTCCGCCAGTTCCACGCGCACGAGGATGCGCTGGCGCACGGACGCGATCCGCGCCACCGCGCGAATGCGGCCTTGTGGAGCGATCTCGTGCTCGAGGTCGAGCCGATTCGCCCCGCCGGCGCCAAGATCGTCTGGAGCTGGGACGCCTGGGATCACCTGGTCCAGGACCACGATCCGAAGGCGCGCGCGTACGGTGCGCTGGCGGAGCATCCGGGTCGCATCGACATCAACGCCGACCACAGGAACCAGCCCGCGACGGAGACCGAGGAGAAGCGGCTGCGGCGCGAACGGCTCGAGGCGCAGATGCGCGCGGTCGGCTACGCCGGCGACGACGCGCCGCGCGACGCGGCGGCCAAGGCTCCGCAGCCCGGGACCGCGCTGACCGGCGAGGACTGGCTGCACTTGAACGGCATCGACTACCTGGCCGAGCACGACCTGATCGTGCTGAGCTCGCGCCATCTGTCCGAGCTCCTCGTCATCGATCACTCGACGACGACCGCCGAGGCGGCCACGTCGAAAGGCGGTCGCTTCGGGCGCGGCGGCGAGGTGCTCTACCGCTGGGGCAACCCGAAGAGCTACGGCCAAGGCGGACCGGCCGAGCAGCAGCTCTTCCTCCAGCACGACGTCACGTGGCAGCGCGGCGCGGGTCCGAACGACCTCGCGATCTTGGTCTTCAACAACGGCCCGCGCGGCCCGGGGCAGGACTACTCGACCGTGGACGAGATCGCGGTGCCGTTCGACTCCGCGCGGGGCTTCGCGCGCGAGCCCGGCCGTCCGTTCGGGCCCGCGCAGGCGCGTTGGACCTACTCGGACCCCGCGCGCTTCTACTCGGGCTTCATCTCCGGCGCCCAGCGGCTGCCGAACGGAAACACGCTGATCTGCGAGGGCGCGAAGGGCCGCGTGTTCGAGGTCCGCCCCGACGGTCACGTCGTGTGGGACTACTGGAGCCCCTTTGTCGGCGACGGGCGCGGCGGCTTCGCGCCGCAGTCGGCCCTGTTCCACGCGACGCGCGTCCCGAAGGACCATCCGGGGCTGAAGTCCCGGTTCCAATGAGGGCGTGAGCAGGGGTCCGCGCGCACCCGCGGCCCGTGCGTCGAGTCAGCCGACCTGCGCGCGCTCGGCCCCGGCGAGGACCGGAACCGTCTTGCCGTGCTTGGCCACGTAGGCGTTGTTGAACGCGCACGTGAAGCACTTGTGGTAGCTGCCGCGCTGGCGATCCTGGCACTGGCCCTGCGTCACCTTGTGCGCGAAGAGCACCGGCGCCGCGTCGATTCGAGACGGGCACATCTGCAGGTTCGTATTCGTCACGTCCGTCATGCTCGTCCTCGATCGGGCCTGGAAGCAGGAGCCCCGCGTCAGCGCAGGGGCGTCGTCCCGGATTCGTGGATGGCCGCCGGGGGAGCCGCGCGCTCATTGTGAACCAGCGCAAAGGGCCGGCACAAGATCGCGTCAGGTCAACCGCACGTCCGGCCCGCGCAAGGCAGCGCGGCGCGGAGGCGTTCGAGGGCCGTCCGGGCCGCTTCCGGCGCTCGGTGGCTGTCGCGCGACAGCTCGACGGCGGCCATGCCGCTGTAACCGACCGCTTGCAAGGCAGTTAGCGCGTCAGACAGGTCCAGCTCGCCCTGGCCGAGCTGCAGGTGCTCGTGGACCCCAGCGCGGGCGTCGTCCACGTGGACGTGGATCAGATGGCGGGCCAGGGCGCGGATTCGGGCCCCGACGGGGACGTCGCCGGTCACGACGAGGTGGCCCAGGTCCAGCGTCAAGCCCAACTCGCCGCCGCGCTCGCCCAAGCGCCTCACCAGCTCGAGGAACCCCGCCGGCCGCTCGAGGAACATGCCCGGCTCGGGTTCGAAACCCACGCGCACGCCGCGCGAGCCGGCGTGGTCGAGCACCGCCCGCACGCCCTGGGCGAGCCGGTCCCACAGCGGCTCGACCGCGGCGCGGTCGGCGTCGGGCGCGTCGCCGGACGCCGCCTCGTACGCGGCCCCGGACCAGATCGACACGAGCGGCGCACCGAGGTCCGCGGCCAGGTCGATCGAGCGCCGGTAGAAATCGATGCGTCGCTCGCGACCGCGCGCCGACGGGTCCATCAGGTTCGGTCGGTGCTTGCGCGAGGGTTCGAGCACGAAGCGCGCGCCCGTCTCGATGGCGACCGACAAGTCGCGTTCGCGCAGCTCCTCGCGCAGCGCGCGGACGCGCTCCGGACGCAGATCGTAGAGGTCGAGCTCGCCGACGTCGGGCGTCAACGCGACGCCGGCGTATCCCAGGCCGGCGAGCAGATCGAGCGCGTCGCGCAAGCGGTGGTGCGCGAGGCCGTTCGTGTTGTATCCGATGCGAAACACGCGGGACCTCAGCCCGCGGGCGGACGCGGAGCACCGTCCGCATCCGTCCCGGTGACGTCGCTCGACGGAGCTTCCGCGGGGGCATCCGGGAGCGGGCGCGGCGCGGGCACACGGAACTCGGACGCCGGATCGATGCCCGGCGACGCGGCGTGCTCGATCGGCTCCGGCAAGGGATCGTAGATCGTGATGCCGCGCGCGACCGGCCCTGGCGCTCCGGGGTTCGCCGCGCGCGTGCGAGCCTCGTCCTCGAGGCGGATCGAGAGCTTCTCGCTGGCCGTGCGCGCGACATCGGTCAGCGAGAGATCGCGCGGGATCGCGTCGCGGATCTGGCGCACTTCGTGCTCGAGCCCGCTGTCGCGCCAAGTCGAGTTCAGGGTGCGCTTCAGCTTCGTGAACTGAGCGCCCGCTTCGGCCGCCACCCTGGGCAGATCCTTCCCGAAGAGCAGCAGGGCGCCGATGCCGACGACCAAGAGCTCGATCCCGCCCAGACTCTCGAACAGCGCGAACACGGGCACGATCCTATCGGCACGCGCGCTTTCAGTGGTAGATGCCGAGCCATTGATCGATGACGCCCAAGGACGAGCGCGTCCACGAAAGGCGCGGTTCGAAGCCGAAACCGATGCTCGTCCCCTCGCCGGCCCGGTTGCTGAGCTCGATCTCGAGCACGAAGTCGTGTCCCAGACGGCGGAGCACGAAGTCCGAGTTGAGCGAACGATTCTCGATCAAGGACTGCGTTTGCGACGCTTCGAGCTCCCACTTCGTCGACCAGCGCCAGCGCGCGCGGATCGAAGCGGCCTCGTACAGCGTCTCGTCGGACGCGTCGCGGCCGTAGTTGTGTCCGAACTCGACGCCCACGTTGCGCAACGGCTCGAAGCCCAACGCCGACGCCGAATACTGGGTTTCGCTCTCGCGGAAGTCGTACCGCCCGTCGTGCGTGATCGCGAACGGGAACCCGCCCAGGATCGTGTAGTAGCCGCCGAGGAACGCGATCGGCTGCAGTCCATCCGGTTCCGGCCCTTGGACTCCGTCGCCGACCGAAGCACGAACGTCGAGGCTCAGACGATCCTTCGCGTCGGGCCTCCACCAGCGCGCGCGCATCCCGACGTCGACGAAGCCGCCGAGGTAGGCGTCCTCGGTCCGGTCGAAGCGCACGGGATCGCCGCCGGTCTCGACGTCGGCCAGGTCGCCGCGCACGCCGACCATCGGCGACAGCGTGTGCGCCGTGCCGCCCGAGCTGCGCTTCCAGAACGTCGTCGTGGCCTCGATTCCCGTGATGAGCGCGGCGCGAGCGGGCGCCTCCTCCTCGTCTACGCCTTCGCTCCAGATCGAGCCGCGCCCTTCGAGGTAGGGCGTCATGTTCGCGTTGAGGAATCCGAGCTTCACCGGCATCTCGACACGTTGCAGCGTGTCCGCGCGCAGGACCTCGCGATCGCCGAGACCATCCGGGAACGGCGCGTAGTAGCGCGCATCGCCGTCCTCGCGCTCCAGGTACGCGGCGTCGAGATGACCCGTGTGATAGACGGGATTCTCCCACCACGTGTCGAACTGCGTGCGCCCGCGGAACGCGCCCAGTGACGGCAACTCCGCGGTGTCCGTGCGTTCCTCGACCAGGATCTTCGCGCTGCCCGAGTAGTAATCATTGCCCTTGGCCTTGCGCCAATGGAGGTAGTTGTCCTTCTGCTCGTACGCGAGGTAGTCGCGCTCGAAGAACTCCGACTGGACGCCGGCGTCGGTCTGGTAGGACAGCGCGAGGTCGACCCACTCCGCATCGTCGCCGCGCTCGATCCAATACCGGCCGCGCGTGTGCAGCCAGGTCCGGAGCAGCGAGCGGTCGTCGCGATCGACGCGCACCAGACCCGAGTCGTCGCGCCGGTCGGGGATGCCGTCGGCTTGCGCGAGGAAATCGAGCTTGTCGCCCAGTCGCAGATCGAGCCCGACGCCGAGCAGGAGACCGCGCGAACCGAGGTAGCGCACGTCGAAGTTCCAGCCGCCCTTGATCGGGAGGTTGGGCAGCCCGAACGCGAAGCCGGCGATCTTGCCGAGCGAGAGTCCGATCCCGCCGAGCTGCGCGTTGATCGAAGCGCCGATCGCGGCTCCGAACTTGGCGCTGTTGCCCAGCACGAGCCGGTCCACGAGCGGATTGCCCTCGGCATCCGACTCGTAGACGAGCGGCGGCATCGGCAGGCGTAGCCCGTCCTCGAAACGGATCGCGTTGCCTTCCGCCGTGACCTGGAACGCGACGCGGTCGTCGCCCTCGTTCACCTGCGGCGTCAAGCGCAGATCGGTCGTCTCGATCACGTAGTGCGGCTCGTCGAAGTCGCACGCGGTCAGGACCGCCGTGTCGGCGCGCAGCGTCGGCCCGCCCGAGATGCGCATCCACTCGGCTTTCGCGCGCACGGCGTTCGGCTGACCGCGCATCTCGAGATCGACGACGACGTCCGCGTCCTGGATCCAGCCGTGCTCCTCGACGAGGTCGAAGTAGAGAGCGCCCGCGCGAGCCGAGCGGTCGCCCACTTGGTAGACCTCGACGTTGCCCTCGATGTAGACCTCGGAGAGCAGACGGAAGATCGGGCTCTCGCGGATCTCCTCGAGCTTGGCCTGCCACTTGTTCGGCGCGGGCCGATCCGCGTCCGCGGGACGCGCCGGATCGTTGGGCATGCGTACCTGGAGATCGGAGTCGCCCGTCGTCGCCTTGATCGCCTTCTTGCCTCGGCGCTGCCACTCGTCGCGGTCGACCCAGAACAACGTCCAGTCCGCGAAGAGCTGCGTGCTGCCGTAGCGCAAGCGCGGATTGCGCAGCACGAGGATCGTCGTGTCGCCCTGGTCGAAGGGCTGCATCGAGTCGTAAGCCAGCGACCACGACGTGCCCTCGGCGCCGGGACGCGAGACGATCTCGCCCTTGTCCGTCGCCAAGAGCATGTTCGTCATGTCGTACTCGATCCACGGCGCGCGCCATTCGGCGTCGAGCACCGTGAGCTCGGCGGGCCGGCCTTCGAAACGCACCTGACCGGGCACGCCTTCGAGCTTTTCGCCGCGCGCGACACCGCGTGACCCCATCCGCGCTTCGAAGCCGCCTTGCGCGACGATGTTCCGCACGCCGCTCGCGTCCAGGCTCTCCGGATCGCTGAAATCGCCCTGGATACGGATCGATCCGGCTTCGAGCGACCAGTCCTCGCCTTGACCGCTGGCACCGACGATGCGCGCGTCGCCCTGCAGCAGCACGCGTTGGCGATCGGCTTCGATCGAGTCGGCGCGCAGCTCGCGCAACATCGCGCTGGCCGCACTGGGCGCATCGGGTTCGACCAAGCCGCCCACGACGTTCGACGCGCGCATCGATTCCTGGTCGAAGTCGATCCAGTCGGCCGAGAGCACGTAGGCGGCGAGCGCGCCGGGTAGCGAGCCCTCCGCCGTCACGCGTCGGCCTGCGCCCGCGGACAGACGTCCCTTCCCGGTTTCGTCGACGGTGAAGCGGTCGGCGCGCGCGTCGAGCGCGCCTCGCCCATCGGGACCGGCGTAAACGGTGTGGACTTCGCCGCGCGCCTCGATATTCGAGAGGAAGACTTCGAGCGGAGGCTCTTCGCCAGGTCGGGGCTCGATGCGTCCGTCCACGCGCACCCACTGAGCGTGGAGGTCGGCGACTTCGTCCCCGCGCGTCATGTGCGCGTGGACGTCGCGACGGGCCTCCACGTGGAACGGGCGCGGCTCGCGCGAACCCGGGCGCTCGGGCGCCGCTTCGATCTCGACCTCTTGCGCGTCGAGATCGAGACGTCCGGTCTGCACCGCGCCTTCGAAGTGCACATCGCCCTTCGCGACGACGCGGCGCTCGGTCGCGCGGATCTCGCGTCCCAGTGTTTCGGCGCGCAGGTCGTGCTCGGGATTCGCGCTCGAACGACGCAGGCTGTAGCGAGCACGCTTCGATTCGTCGCCGAAGAGCTCGACGTCGCGCTCGCCGCGCACCACGACGCGCGCGGCTTCGCCTTCGCCGTCCACGCCAGAGAACGTGACCGCGCCTTCCGCCGTGAACGTGCGCGCTTCCCAGTCGAGGCCTGTCACGCGCTGCGCGGCGGCTTGCAGCCGATCGGGAGTGCCTGCCTCGCCCACGGTGAACACGACGCCTTGTGCCGCCGGGACGATCAGCTTCTCGCCGAGCCAGCGCGCTTCGAGGCCGCCCTCCGCGTCGAGCGCCACGGGGCGTCCGTCCTCGGCGGTGCCGCGCAGGCTCGTCGAACCGGACGAAACCGCATCCACGCTCAGCGCGTTCTCGCCCTCGAGCCTCCAGAAGATGTCGAGGCTCGGGCTCTTCAGCGTGCGCTTCGCGTAGTCGACCACGACGTCGCCGCTCGCGTGCAGCTCACCGCCACGCCGATCGGGACGGATCTTGCCGTCGATGCGCTGGGCCGCGTCGACCGTCAAGTCCGCTTCGGGCACCTTCACGCGGGCCGGACCGGTGAGCGCGAGCTGGATCCCGTCCTTCATCGTCACGACGAGCGGTCCCGCGCCGGAGATCTTCGCGCGTCCGGTGGTCAGCTCCGGTCGCCCGGCCGCGAGAAATCGACCGATGTCGACGTCGCCCGTCGGAGCTCCCGTGAGCGTCGCGCTGAGCAGCACTCCGCGGTCGCCGAACGCGAACTCGGCCGTGCGCGCGCGGAACTCGTCGCGCTGCGCGTCGGCGGCGGGCCGTTCGGTTCCAGATCCCGAGACCGGTGCGCGCAAGAGCACGACGTCGTCTTGCAGCACGGCGAGGCGCAGACGTCCCTTCTCGGCGAACGCGAAGTCGGCGGTCTGCGCCCGGAACTCGTCGCCCGCGCTGTGCGCGATCACGTCGCCTTGCGCGTCGGCCGAGACGAGCTCGTAGCTCTTGCGCCCGGCTGTCGGACCGCGACCCACGAGGTGGATCGTGCGTGCCGCGATCGAGACCTCACCGATCTGGGTCGTGCGCTCGCCTCCGACGATCGAAAGGACCGCGCCTGCCTGCGCCGTCACCTCGACCGTTTCGACGCCGTCTTGGATCTTGCGTTCCACGACGAGCGAACCCTCTTTGCCCGAGGTCAGGACCACGCGCTCGCCACCCTCGAGCGTCAGCTTCACGACGGCGTCGCGATCGAGGGTCACGCGCTCCTCGCCGTATCCCGCGCGCAGTCCCTGGCCTTCGGCCTCGATGCCCACGCCGTCGATGCGCACGCGAGCGTCCGTCGTGAAGCCGAGTTCGGCGACGTCCATGTCCATCGTCGGCGAGCGCAGCCGCAGCGGCACGACGGGTGCTCCGTCGTAGAGCGTCACGTCGATGTCCGTGAAGCGCGCGGAGTTCAAGGCCGAACCGCCCGGCCTCGTGGGATCGACGACGAGCGACGTGCGGGCGATCGGCGCTTCGAGCGTCGCGCGCGTCGCTTCGGGGCCCGGATCGCGGTCGGGGTCGATCACGTCGATCTCGACGTCCTTCAGGTCGTAGAGATCACCGCCGAGGCTGTCGATGTCGCTCGCGCGCAGCTCCATCTCGGGCCGCAGCACCGGACCGCTCCCGCCGCGCACGGTCATCGCGAACCGCCCGTCGAGGTTCACGCCGATCGCTTTGCCCCGTTCGCCTTCGGGGCTCGAGAGCGGCACTTCCGTGAACTGCCCCTCGGGCGCAGGTGGTTGCGCGACGGGCGCGTCGGGCCGACGCGCGTCCTCGCCGCGGAAGAACCACAGAGCCGCGAAGCCGATGCTGAACACCAGCAGGAAGAGTAGGACCCGCTTCATCGAGCGTAGGACTCGACGATCGCGTCCCACGCGCCGCGCGCGCGCAGGACCAGCTCGGCGAACTCGCGCACGGACCCGCGCCCACCCGCGGCGTTCGTGACGAAGTCGGCGCGCGCGCGGATCTCCGCGCACGCGTCGGCCGGCGCGGCGAAGAACGCCGAGCGCGCGCGCAAGCCGAGATCGGGCATGTCGTCGCCCATCGCGAGCGTCTCCTCGACCTGGATCCCGAGGCGCTGCTGCAGCCGCTCGAGCTCGACGCGCTTGTCCTTCACGCGCAACGCGACGTGGTGGATGCCGAGCTCGACGCCGCGCGCTTCCGTGACGCCGGATCCGCGGCCGCTGATCCACGCCAGCGACAAACCCGCGTCCACGAGCCAACGCAGCGCGATCCCGTCGCGCACGTCGAAACGCTGCATTTCCTGCGGCTTTTCGGTCGCGCTGCCGCCGATCAGCTCGATCGCTCCGTCGGTCAAAGTCCCGTCCACGTCGAAGACGACGAGGCGTGCTCGCCGCAGAGCGTCCGAACGATCCAGTGCGTTCATGGGCTCAAATGCGCACGTCCAGGAGGTCCTGGACATCGACGAGGCCGAGCGGACGGCGATCCGCGTCCACGACCGGGATCTGGTCGATGCGGTGCTCGCGCAACAGGTGCTGCGCCTCCTCGACGAGCTGATCGGGACCGACCACCTTGGGGTTCTTGCCCATGTGCGCGTCGACGACGTCGCCGACGTCGATGCGCCCAGCGTGCTCGAGCAAGCGCGCCAGGTCGCCGTGCGTGAAGATCCCGACCAGCTTGGCGGAGCCGTCGACGACGAGCGCCGCCCCCGGCCGGCCCGGCGTGCGGTTCATCACGAGCACGACGTCGCGGATCGTCGTACCCACGTTCACGACCGGCATCTGCGCGCCCGTGCGCATCACCTCGCGCACCTTCATCAGCTTGCGCCCGAGAGCTCCGGCCGGGTGGTACAGCGCGTACTCCTCGCGGCTGAAGCTGCGCTCCTGCGACACGACCATCGCCAGCGCGTCGCCCATCGCGAGCATCGCCGACGTGCTGGCCGTCGGGGCGAGGTTCATCGGACACGCTTCCTGGACCCGCCCGATGTCGAGCACGCAGTCGGCGTGCCGCCCGAGCGACGACTGCGGCGCGCCGGTCAGCGCCAGCACCGGCGCCCCGATCTTGCGCGCCGGCCCGAGCAGCGCGACGACCTCGGCCGACTCGCCCGAGTTCGACAGGGCGAACAACACGTCCCGCGCGCGCAGCCGCCCGAGGTCCCCGTGCAGCGCTTCCGTCGGATGCAGGAACGACGACGGGGTGCCCGTCGAGGCCAGCGTGGCCGAGATCTTCTGCGCCACGAGCCCCGCCTTGCCGACGCCGGTCGCGATGACCTGGCCCTCGCAGGCGAGCAGGATGTCCACGGCCTTCACGAACCGCGCGTCGAGACGGCTCTCGAGCCCCGCGATCGTGCGCGCTTCCACGCGGACGACTTCCGCCGCCCGGGCCAGCAAGATCTCGGTGCGATCGCTCGGTGTGGCCACGCGATTGCGGCCTCTCTCGAAAGACGCCGGAGCGCGCGACGCGGCCTGCCCGCAGCCGCGCGCGACGACTGCGGCGGATTCTAGAGACCGGGGGGTGCGGTGCAAGCGACGCGTGCGCGCCGACGCGTCATCCGACCGAGGTGCGCAGCCCGAACAGCTTGCCCATGATCCCGCGTGGGCGGTTGAACTCGGCCGTCGCGCGCTCGACCTCGGCCCAGAGCTCTCGCTCTTGCAAGTACATCTCCGCCAGGAGACTCGCGAGCTCGGGCCGCACTCCCGGCTACAGCTACTCCGGTGAAGGCCCCAGGTGAGGGGTTCTCGGCGATCCGTCGTCCGCGGGGGTAGTGGTGTGCGTTTCCATGTTTCAGCGCGGGGCGCCGGGGCTCAGGTAGGGAGAGCACGACATGGCGGTTCCCGCGCTGGCGGCTGCGCCGAAGGGGAAGCGCTGGCTGGCATCCAACGTCCGCTTGCGGCGCACGTTCCGGCCTAGGAGATCGACGGCGCCACGCGTGGTGAACTCGGTCGCGATCATGAACCCTTCACGCTCGTCGAGAACGACCACGCTCATCAGCCGTGGTGTGCCTCGCCAGCTGAGGAATGCGCTGGCGAAAAGGGGAGCGCCTCGATCCTGGGCGCCGAGTCCTCCTCGCATCCAGAGCACGAGCCCCAAGGCAACCAGCGCCAGGAGGACGCTGGCTACGAGCAGCCCGCGGGCGAACGCGTAGAGGACCGCAGGTTGGAGCTCCTGAGCATCCGGCCCGCGGAAGAGGTCCAGCCCGAGCAGCATCGCGATCACACCGAGGATCCCGTTCTCGCGGTTCGAGAGGCGTCTGGCGTTCTCGACCTCGGCCTCCCAGCAGCGCACGGCGTGCGCGCGGACGGTCGCGGTCGTGGGGTCGTGCGCTGAGGTCATGAAGTGGGACGTGGAGCTCGAACAGGGCACCGAGGCAGCGCGCTCGCCCCCCAACCTCCGACGTTCGGTCCCCGCCGCGGTCGCACTTTGGCCGGGAAAAACCGCGCTAGGACGGCACAACCAGCGGCCTCGGAGCCATCCCGCCGTTCCCCGCGCCGCGCGGGCTGCGTACGATGACCAGACGAGGGGTACGGGCACGCGTGCGCGCGGGCCGCGGGCCCCGTTGCGAGGAACCGCCATCACCCCGTCCACGCTCGACCGACTGCGCCTCGCCCTGGGCGGAGCCCCCATCGCCATCGCGGCGCCGGTCGTCGTCCCGGTCGCGCCAGCGCTGCTCGATGGACAGTTCGGCGTCCTCTACATCGTGCTCTCGCTGGCGCTGCTCGTCCTGTCGCTCGGCATCCACGAGGCGGCGCACGCCTGGACGGCGCTGAAGTGCGGCGATCCGACGGCGCGCGACCTCGGGCGGCTCACGCTGAATCCGATCCCGCACATCGACCTGTGGTGGACCATCCTGATCCCGGGGATGTTCCTCTACGTCTCGAACGGCGCCTTCCTGTTCGGCGGCGCGAAGCCCGTGCCCGTCGACTTCCACCGGCTCAAGAACCCCTGGCGCGACATGTCCATCGTCGCGATCGCCGGGCCGCTCTCGAACCTGATCCTGGTCGGCGTCTTCTTCGCCCTGTGGAAGTTCTTCGTCGAGACGGGCTACTACAACGGCTCCTCCGAGAGCGCGTCGCTGCGCCGCTCCGACCTCCTGCCCTCGGTGCTGAACACGGCAATTTTCGCCAACGCGATCCTCTTCGTGTTCAACCTGATCCCCGTACCACCGCTCGACGGTTCGCGCATCCTGACCTGGTTGATGCCGTCGAGCCTGCGCGAGTCGTACAACGCCGTCGGCGTGTTCGGACTCATCATCGTCTTCCTGCTCATGCGCTGGGAACCGTTCAGGGACCAAGTCTACCGCCTCATGAGCATCGTCATCAGCGGGGCCGAACAGGTCGTCACCCTGGGAGGCCTGTGGTGAGCGAAAACGGCTACACCGTCCGTCTGGATCGCGTCTTTCAGGGTCCGATGGACCTGCTCTTGCACCTCGTGCGCGAGCAGGAGGTCGAGATCCACGAGGTCGAGATCTCGCGCGTGCTCAAGGGCTACCTCGAGTACCTGCACGCGATGAAGGAGCTCGACATCGAAGTCGCGGGCGACTTCCTCGTCATGGCGGCGACGCTCATGGCGATCAAGAGCCGCTCGCTGCTCCCGCGCGAGAACGTCGATCTCGACGAGGGCCTCGATCCGAAGGACGAGCTGATCCAGCGCCTGATCGAGTACCGCCGCTTCCGCGAAGCGTCCGAGGACCTCGGTACGCGCTTCGCCGTCCGCTCGCTGCAACATGCGCGCGGCGCGAGCCCGATCCCCGAGCCTGAAGCCGGCCCCGAGTTCGAGCTGGGCGAGGTCACGACGTGGGATCTCCTGGCGCAGTTCTCGCGCCTCATGCGCGAGACGCTCGCGAACCGGCCGCACCACATCACGCGCGATCGGCGACCGCTGCGCCACTTCGTCGAGGAGATGGCGCGCATCCTCCAAGAGCGACGCGGCAGTTCGCTCGAGGACCTCGTCTACGCCGTCGACGCCGAACCGACGCGCGAATCGCTCATCGGGTCGTTCTGCGCGCTGCTCGAGCTCGCGCGCTTGGGCCTCGTGCGCCTCACCCAGGACGGCCCCGCGAGCGAGATCTCGATCGACCTGCGCGACGACCTGCCCGCGCCCGTCAGCGAGATCCTGCGCGACACCGTCTTCGAGGACGAGGCGCAGGCCGAAGCGCCGATCGCCGCCTCGGAAACGAGTTCCACGCGAGAGCTCGCGCCCGCCGCCGAATCGACACAGGGCTCGATGTCCGCCGAATCCTGATCCACGCGCGGATCTGCGGGCACCGCGGGCACTGCGGGCACCGCGGGCACCGCGGGCACTGCGGGCACACCAGCGGGCACACCAGCGGCACACCAGCGGCACACGAGCGGCACCCGAGCGGCACCCGGGCGGCGCACCAGCGAGGCGAGGACCCGCACGCGCTCGCGCCGACCTTTCACCCCCGCGCAACTAGACGCACGCGCGATCCGGGCCCATAGTCTGGTCCCGATCCGGCTCACGCCGCACTGCTCTCGCTTCGAGCGGCGCGTCCGATCAACGACCGCGAACTCCCAGCACGACCATGAGCAACGCCACCGACGTCACCGACACCACCTGGGAAGCCGCCGTGCTCCAGAGCCAGACTCCCGTCCTCGTGGACTTCTGGGCGAGCTGGTGCGGCCCGTGCAAGGCGATGTCGCCTTCGGTCGACAAGCTAGCGGCGGAGTTCCAGGGGCGCCTGAAGGTCGTGAAGCTGAACACCGAGGACAACACCGAGGTGCCTTCGCGCTACGGCATCAGCTCGATCCCGACCTTTCTCGTGATCAAGAAGGGCAACGTCGTCGAGCAGTTCGTCGGCGCGCGTCCGTACGACAAGCTCAAGGCCGCCGTCGAGCCGCACCTGTCGTGATCGGCGCGCGCGCGTAGCCGGCGAACCTCGCCAGCGCGCCGCGTCCATCGAATCACACTCCCGCTCCTTCCCCGCGAGGTCCGCGTGCTGCGCGTCGTCTTCCTGGGCTCGCCGCCGTTCGCGACGCCGGTTTTCTCGAGCCTCGTCGCGAGCACGCGACACTCCGCCGTCGCGCTCGTGACGAAGCCCGACAAGCCGCGCGGCCGCGGGATGCACGTCCAGGCCTCGCCGCTCGTCGAACTCGCGCGCGCGCACGCGATCCCGGTCCTCCAGCCCGAACGCGCGCGTGGACCGGAGTTCCTCGAGGCGCTGCGCGCGTTCGCGCCCGACGTCCTGCTCGTCGCGAGCTACGGCGAGATCCTGCGCCAGGACGTGCTCGACGTCGCGCCGCGAGGCGCGTTCAACGTGCACGCATCGCTCCTGCCGCGCCACCGCGGCGCGTCGCCGATCCAAGCCGCGATCCTGGCCGGCGACGAAGAGACGGGCGTCGCCGTGCAACGCATGGTGCTCGCGCTCGACGAAGGCGACGTCGTGTACGAGGAGCGCACGCGCATCGGCCCGCACGAAAACGCCGGCCAACTCCTGGCCCGACTCGCCGACCTCGGAGCCGTCGCCGCGTTGCGCGCGCTCGACGCGATCGAGGACGGCACGGCGCGCGAGCAACCGCAGGATCCCGCGCACGCCACCTATGCCCGGCGCATCAAGAAGGAGGAAGGCGCTGTCGACTGGACACTCGACGCGATCGCGATCGACCGTCACGTGCGAGCGCGCACGCCGTGGCCGGGCGCGCGCACGCACGCGCCCGGCGGCGCCGAGCTGGCCCTCACCGACGTGCGTCCGCTCGAGCGCGATCCGCGCGAACTCCCCGGCACCGTGCTCGAGACGCGCAGTGCGCTCGTCGTCGCGTGCGGTCGAGGCGCGCTCGAGATCCGCGCGCTCAAGCCGGCCGGCAAGGGCCCGATGGACGCGCTCGCCTGGCTGCGCGGCGCGCGCATCGAACTCGGCGCGCGCTTCGGCGCGACGACCGCCGGGACCGAAGGACCCGGAGCCGCGCCTTGAACGCGCGACTCGTCGCGTGGCACGTGCTGCGCGAGACGCGCGTGCTCACGCGCCGCGCCGTGATCCGCGCCGCGCGCGACGCCGAGCTCGCGCCGCTCGACCGCGCGCTGCTCGGTCGCATCCTCGGCGCAGAAGCGCGTCGACGCGCCGCGCTGCGCGCGATCGCCGAGCGCTTCGCCGAGCGCCGTTTGCGACCCGACGTCCTCTCGTTCGCGCACGTAGGGCTCGCCCAACTCCTCTTCCTCGACGACGTCCCCGATCACGCGGCGATCGGCGAAACGGTCGAAGCCGCCCGCACGCAACTCGGTGAACGCCCCTCGGCAGCCGTCAACGGACTCCTGCGCCGCGTCCAGCGCGAGATCCGCCGCGGCGCGAGCGGCGATTCGCGACGCGATGTGCCGCTCGCGGACATCCACTTCGAGCAGCCTATTTTCGCCGATCCGGGCGCGCACTGGCTCGTGTGGGCTGAGCAAGCGCTGTCGCTGCCCGTGTCGATCGGCCGGCGTTGGCGCAATCGCTACGGCAACGACCTGGCGGAGCAGCTCGCGCGCTCGTCGATCCTGCCGCCCGACGTCTCCCTGTTCGTGCCGGCAGAGGACCTCGACGCGATCCGCGCCGAGCTCGCGAGCGATGTCGCTCTGCGCGACTCGACGCATCCGCGCATCCTGCTCGCCCCGGCTTCCGCGCGCGCGAAGATCCTCGCGAGCGGAGCCGTCCGCCGCGGCGACGCCGTCCTCGCCGGAGAAACGGCCGTGCGCGCCGCCGAACTCCTGGCCGCGCGCCCGGGCGAACGCGTGCTCCACCTGCGCGCGAAGTCAGGCGCGCCGCAGGCGAGCCTCGCGCGAAGCGGCGCGACGATCGACACCCGCGCGCACGTCGCGGACCCAGCCGAAACGTACGACGCCGTGCTCGTGAACGCACCGAACAGCGCGACGGGCATCCTGGCCGCGAAGCCCGCCGCACGCTGGCGCTTCGATGCTGCGCGCACGGCCGCGCTCGCCGCCGCGCAGACCGCGCGCCTCGTCGAAGCCGCCGCCGCGGTGCGCGCCGGCGGACGACTCGTGTACGCGACGCGCAGCCTCGAGCCGGACGAGAACCAGCGTCGAGTCCGCGCGTTCTCCAGTGCTCATCCCGCCTGGTCGATCCAGGCCGAAATCGCATCTCTCCCGGCCGATCGTGGCGCGGACGGTCCGGTCGACGGCGGCTACGCGGCGTTGCTCCAGCGCGGCTGAAACCATCGGCAGCGGGCGACTCGCGCGCGAAATCGTCGGACCAGGCCCCGCTCTCGGTCCTCGTGCTCGACCCGACCTCGCTGCGTGATCCGCCCGTTCGCCCGCGACCTCCGCCCGTGTCGCGCCACGCTCAGGCCGCGCCGTGATCGGGCTGGCCGGTGTGCAGATCGAACTGAACCGCGGCATCGGCCGCGTCGAAGATGTTGCCCCACTCGGGGTTCGAAAGCATCGCACCAGCCTGCGCCGCCAACGTCGCCGCCGCGGGCAGCGTCGCGCGCAGCTTCGGCGTCAGATTCTTGTCGATCCAACGACGATTGCTGACCACGGAACCGACGACGGGCAACACGGTGAGCTCGCCGTCCGCGATCGGGATCCCGCTCAGCACCTCGGCGAGCACGAGACCCGGCATCGCGACCGTCAGCACCGTCCCGAAGCGACCCATCGGAACGAGCCCGTGCTGGGCCAGGTATCCGAGGTCGAGCCCATCGAGCGCGCGCGCGTCCGGGTTGCACAGTTCGACCGGCAAGAACGCCAGGTTGTAGATCTCCGCCACGACCCGGCCGACTTCCCAGTCGCCCACGAGGTTCGCGTTGACGATCGCCTCCACGAACGCGGGGTTCCCGTGCCCGCTCAACTGCAGCGCTTCGCGCAGCGCCTGCGATTCGCACAAGCCGCGATCGATGAGCGCGTCCGAGAGCCGTTGGTAGTCGAGCCGTTGGTGGAGCTTCACGGTGTGGGTTCGTTCGCCCGCGAGTCCGGACCAGGACCTGACGTGCGTGCTCAGGTATCGGCGTGTCGTCCGACCGACCCTGAGGTGGAACCGATTTCCGCCACGCAGCGAATCGGGGCGAACGGACCGGGCACTGCACGCGGCCAACTGCGTGCGTCCAGCGGACGGAGGCGCCAGGGCGGATCAGCAGGGGGGGCCGAACCGCTGATCGGGTGACCGGCGCTCCGACAGGGCCCTCTCCGCACCTGCTACGCCTCGCGCAAGCGCGCGGCGCTCAGACGTCGAGGTTCGTGATCTCGAGCGCGTGCCGCTCGATGTACGCACGCCTCGGCTCCACGGCATCGCTCATGAGCAACGTGAAGATCGCGTCCGAGCCCATCGCGTCCTCCATCGTCACGAGGTAGAGCGTGCGACGCGACGGATCCATCGTCGACTCCCACAGTTGGTCGGCGTCCATCTCACCCAGGCCCTTGTAGCGCTGGATGTCGATGTCCGACTGCGCGCTCTTGCGCACCGCGAGCGCCAGCTCGAGCGGCGTCTTGCAGGCCACTTCGACCTTGCCGCCTTCGACGATCCAATCCGCGCCGCTGCGCAGCGCGATCCCGCGCTGCTCGATCGACGCCAGCGTCTTCGCCAAGTCCTCGACGTGCGCCAAGTGGCACACGAGCACGTCGGCGTCCTCGCGCGAGACCGGGCTGTCCGGCCCTTCGTACACCGTGAGCGGACTGCGGCGGCCGACCTTTTGGAGCTCGAGGAAGTCCTGCAGCTCCGAGAGCTTGTCGAACCAGTGATCGCGTCCGCCCGCCCGCGCCAAGTGCGCGCGCACGCGCGTTCCGTCCCACGTGCGCAGCACTTCGCTCGGCTCCACGCGCGCCCACGCGGGCGCGAGGCCGTTGCAGAGGTCCTCCAGCCGGCGCAAGTCCTCGCACAGCGCGCGCAACGCGGCACCGTCCCACGTCTTCCCGCTCTTCGAGTCGCGCACCGTGAGCGCTTCGACACCGCGGTCGATCAGGATCTGGCGCAGCTCCGCGTCCGACGTCACGTAGCGGCTCTCCTTCTTCGTCGTCAGCTTGTAGAGCGGCGGCTGAGCGATGTAGAGCCGTCCCGCTTCCACGAGCTCGCGCATGTGCCGGAAGAAGAACGTCAGGAGCAACGTGCGGATGTGCGATCCGTCCACGTCGGCGTCCGTCATGATGATCGTCTTGCCGTAACGCAGCTTCGACAGATCGAACTCGTCCGCGATGCCCGTGCCCATCGCGGCGATGATCAGCTGGATTTCCGAGTGCGACAGCATCTTGTCGAGCCGCGCGCGCTCGACGTTCAGGATCTTGCCCTTCAACGGCAGGATCGCCTGGAAGCGTCGGTCGCGGCCCATCTTGGCCGAGCCACCGGCGCTGTCACCTTCCACCAGGTAGAGCTCGCTCTCGGCGAGGTTGCTCGACTGGCAGTCGGCCAACTTCCCGGGCAAGTTGCCCGACGCCAGCGCGCTCTTGCGGCGCACCAAATCGCGCGCCTTTCGCGCCGCTTCCCGCGCCGCTTGCGCGCGCGAGGCCTTCAACACGAGCGTCTTCGCGACGGCCGGGTGCTCTTCCAGGTACGTGCCGAGCAGCTCGCTCACCACCGACTCGACGAGGCCCTGCGCTTCGCGGTTGCCGAGCTTGTCCTTCGTCTGTCCCTCGAACTGCGGCTCGGGGACCTTCAACGACAGGATCGCCGTCAGGCCTTCGCGGAAGTCGTCGCCGCTCGGCATCTCCTCCGAGTCCTTCACCAACTTCGCGCGCTTGGCGTAGTTCGTGAACGTGCGCGTCAGCGCCGCCTTCAGTCCCGCGAGGTGCGTGCCACCGCCGTGCGTGTTGATGTTGTTGACGAAGGTGTAGACCGTCTCCTGGTAAGCGTCCGTGTACTGCAGCGCGAGCTCGACCTCGTACTCGCGATCCGGCCACTCGGGGCTCGGGACGGTCTTCGTGAAGTGCACGATCTCCGCGTGTAGCGCCGTCTTGTTCTTGTTGACGCTCTGCACGAAGCCCACGAGTCCCTGCGGATACTCGAAGATCTCCTTGGCGCCGGTGCGCTCGTCGTTCAGCTCGATCGCGACGTTGCGCGTGCCCATCAAGTAGGCCAACTCGCGCAAGCGCTTCTCGACGATCTCGTACTGGATCTCCGTCGTGCTGAAGATCGTCGCGTCGGCCTTCCACGTGACTTGCGTCCCCGTGCCCGTCGCCTTGCCGATCACCTCGAGCGCCTTCTCGCGCGCACCGCGGTGGAAACGGATCCGGTGCATCTTCCCGCCGCGCGCCACCTCCACTTCGAGCCAGTCGCTCAGCGCGTTCACGCACGAAACGCCGACGCCGTGCAGTCCGCCCGAGACCTTGTACGAGCTCTTGTTGAACTTGCCGCCCGCGTGCAGCTTCGTCAGCGCCACCTCGACCGCCGGGATCCCCTCGGTCGGGTGCATGTCCACCGGGATGCCGCGCCCGTCGTCGCGCACCGACATGGAACCGTCCGCGCGAATCGTCACCCAGCAGTGGTGCGCGTAACCGGCCAACGCCTCGTCCATCGAGTTGTCGACCACCTCCCAGATCAGGTGGTGCAATCCGCGCACGTCCGTGTCGCCGATGTACATCGCCGGCCGAACGCGCACGGCCTCGAGCCCCTCGAGGACCGTGATCGACTGCGCGTCGTAGTTCTCGCTGATCGTTTCCTGTGCCATCCGTCAGTTCCTCGCTTTGAAGGCGATGCCGCGCACGTCCGCGCTGCCGAGCAATTGGTTCACGCGCAAACGCAGCTCTTCGCCGCGGAAGGACACGAGTTCGTGGTAGTGGCTCGACGAGTCGACCTCGACCGTCAGGACGCCCTTCGCGAAACGCACCGGTCGCGCGCGGCGGGCCAGATCCGGTCCCGCGGCCGTTTCGAACGCCGCGTAGACCGGCGACTCCGAACGGCGTCGCGCGAGACCCGTCTGCCGCAGATACGACGACAGCGAATCCTGCAGCGAGGACAGACCGTTGCGGCCGACACGCTCCACGCGATCGAACGCCGCGCGGAGTTCGCCGTCGTGCCGCGCCTGTTCGATGCCGACCGGTCGTTTCACACGTCCACCGTGATCGGCATCACGATGTACACGTAGTTCTCGCCGAGGGTGAACTTGCCCGGGCTCGTCTTCTCGTTGAACTCGAGCTTCACCATGCTGCCCTCGCACTGCTTCAAGCCCTCGAGCAAGTAGTCGGGGTTGAAGGAAATCTCGGCGGAGGGTGCGCCCTTGAACGCGCATTCCATGCG
>Ga0105044_10004194_pt1 | contig 19803 bp, 16 predicted proteins | sample MAT01_FD_78092 | JGI IMG/M metagenome (GOLD analysis project Ga0105044, IMG submission 78092) | Freshwater microbial communities from Lake Fryxell liftoff mats and glacier meltwater in Antarctica - MAT-01 | ecosystem: Environmental > Aquatic > Freshwater > Ice > Liftoff microbial mat | place...
GATCCCCGATTCGTCGTGGTGACGCATCCATGGCAGTCGCGCCAAGCTATTCGCGCCGGATTCTGACAATGCCTGCAGCAACGGTATCGCTTTGTCGGATGCGCCGAATGCAGGGCGCCGCTTGCACACGCGCAAACTAAGTACTGGATCCGACCTTTGCTGCGATGGACGGTCTGGATTCGACCGAGTGTGATGTTCGTACTCGCTGTCCGCATCCGTCCGCGGCTCGTCCGCGCGTTGTCCGTTCGCAAGGCTGCACGGCATAAAGCTCATAAGATCAATGGTTTAGGAAGTGGCACGGGATCTGCATTCTGAGTATGTCGTTCCCAAACGCTGGACGCATCCATGTTTCGAGACACCTCCGCCACCGATACCAAGCTCGCGTCGGGCCCAGGGGTCTTCACGCGTAAGCATATCGTGGTGGGTCTGGTCGCGGCGGCGGTGTTGGTGGCCGGTGTTTATGCGGTGTCGCCGATACTTAGCTCGGAGCAAAGCTTGTCGCGTGAGCGCGTGCGCGTCGGAGCGGTCAAGCGCGGTACGCTGATTCGCGACGTCTCGGCGCAAGGTCGAATGGTTGCGGCGCGCAGCCCGTCGCTGTACACCTCCGCCGCGGGGATTGTGAAGTTTTCGGTCGAGCCGGGCGCGCCGGTGACCAGCGGTACCTTGCTCGCCGAGGTTGATAGCCCGGAGCTACAAAGCCAGCTCAAGCGCGAGGAATCCTCTTTGGCGCGTGTGACCGCGCAACTGGCACGCCAAGAAATCGCCAATCGGCGTGCGCTGCTGGAAAAGCAGCGCAGCATTGATGCCGCCAATGTGGCCGAACGCGCGGCCACGCGCGAACTCGAGCGTGCGGTGAAGGCCGGCGGCGCGATCGCTGAAGTCGAGCTGCGGCGCGCACAAGACGAAATGCAAAACGCGGCGAGTACCCTGAAAACGGCACAAGCGGATTTGGCATTGGAGCGCGACTCGCTGGTGCTGGAGTTGCGTACCTACTCCGAAGAGCTTTCGAGTCAGAAATTGCTGGTGGACGAACTGCGCCGACAGGTCACCGCGCTCGCGGTACGCGCACCCTTTGATGGTGTGGTCGGCAATTGGCTGGTCACTGATCGCGCCAGTGTGGTGATCAATCAACCTTTGCTGACGGTAGTCGATCTGACTGAATTGGAAGTCGAGGCAGCGGTGCCCGAGGTCTATGCCGAATCGTTGCTGCCGGGCCAGAGTGCGGAAATCACAATAGGCGCGGAACGACGTCGCGGCAGTGTGCATCTGGTCTCTCCCGAAGTGCAGAACGCGCAGGTTCTGACGCGAATCCGTCTCACCGACGGCGGCTCGACGGCTCTGCGTCAGAACCAGCGCGTACAAGTGCGCGTGCTGCTGGAAGAAAAGCCCAATGTGCTGCTGGTAGATCGCGGCCCGACGTTTGAGCGCGATGCCTCCTTTGCATGGGTGATCGAGGGTGATATCGCGCGGCGAACGCCGATCACTCTTGGGGCCAGTTCCGTGACCGCGTACGAGGTGCTCGATGGCCTGCAGCCCGGCCAGGAAGTAATTGTCGCCGGCATTGACGATCTGCGCGGCGTTGACGAGGTCCTGCTGACCCGGTGATTCAAATGGCGAACGCCGCCGTCATCGCCACGCACACAAACAAAAACTATTACTGGCAATCCGAGGGTCAAACCATGTTGCAGATGCAAAACTTACGCAAAGTCTTCCGCACGGCTCTGGTCGAGACGCACGCACTGCGTGATTTTTCACTGGAAGTGAAAGCCGGCGAATTCGTCGCGGTCACCGGCCCCTCGGGCTCTGGCAAAACCACCTTCTTAAACATTGCGGGCTTGCTTGAAGAGCATACCGATGGGCTGTATGCGCTCGACGGCATCGACGTCAACAAGCTCGATGACGACGCGCGTTCGCGCCTGCGCAACGAAAAGATCGGTTTCATATTCCAGAGTTTTAATCTGATCCCGGACTTAGATCTATTCGACAACGTCGACGTGCCACTGCGCTATCGCGGTTTCCCAAAAGCTGATCGCAAGCGCCGCATTGAGGGCGCACTGGGACGCGTGGGTTTGGGCTCGCGTTTACATCATTACCCAGCCGAACTATCCGGCGGACAACAACAGCGCGTAGCGATCGCGCGCGCGCTGGCAGGCGAGCCGAAACTGCTGCTCGCAGACGAACCCACTGGCAATCTGGACACGGTGATGGCGCGCGGCGTCCTTGAGCTGCTCGAAGAGATCAACGGCCGAGGCACCACCATCATCATGGTGACGCACGATCTGGAACTCGCGCGGCGTGCGCGTCGGCATGTGCACGTGGTCGATGGCCAAGTTGTCGATCTGGCGGAGACGGATTTCGCGCCGATCCGCGCGCCGGCGCGCACGCAAGCAGCCGCTTGAAGTCACTGGCTTTGATCGGCCCCCGCGTTGCGGATGATGAGATCGAAGCGATCCTTTGATGAGTGTCACCAGGAATCCGCGCATGTTCACCTATTACTTGAAACTTGCCTTTCTCGCCCTGAAGCGCACGCCAGCCTTGTCGTCCTTGATGGTGCTCGCCATCGCGCTCGGCCTCGCCACGGCAATGACCGCGCTGACGCTGCTGTACAAGCTCTCAGGCGATCCCATTCCGCAGAAGAGCAATGTGCTTTACGCGGTGCAATTGGACAACTGGGCCGCTGATCGGGCCTTTGATGAAACGCCTGCAAATCTGCCGCCGAACTTGATGACGCATCGTGATGCGCGTCGATTGCTGGCAGACGCAAAAGCGCCAATGCAGGCCGCGATGTGGCGGAGCGGTGTCAGCGTGGTGCCTGAAGACAAGGACGTGCGTCCCCGCTTGGTCTCGGCACGCGTCACGGGCGGTGACTTCTTCGCCATGTTCGATGTGCCGTTCTTACATGGTGGTACCTGGAGCAAAGCGGATGAGCAAGCCGAGCATCGCGTCACCGTGATTTCACGCGAGCTGGCCGAGCGCGTGTACAAACGCACCGATGTCGTCGGCGAGCGTATTCGCTACGGCGACGAGGATTTCACCGTCGTGGGCGTGCTCGACAACTGGAAGGTGCAACCGCTGTTCTACGATGTCAGCAATGACACGCTCGGTGATCCAGAAGAGATTTATGTGCCTTGGTCGGTCGGCACAGTCAAAGAAATGGACATCAATGGCAATACCAGTTGCTTCGCGCCACCCACGGGTGAAGGATTCGTAGCTTTGGCGGAATCCGACTGTATCTTTGCGCAGTACTGGGCCGAGCTACCGGATGCGGCGACGCGCGATGCCTATTTCGACTATTTGACCGCCTATGTGGCTGAGCAACGCAAGACGGGCCGCTTCAAGCGCCCCGACAACAACAAGTTGTCGCCGGTGAGGGAATGGCTGACGCAGAACCGCGTGGTGCCCGACGACAGCCGCATCTTCACCGGTATTGGCGTCGCTTTTCTGTTCGTCTGCTTGCTCAACGCGACCGGTTTGCTGCTGGCGAAATTCCTGCGCAAAAGCGGAGAAATCGGTTTGCGCAGGGCTTTGGGCGCCAAACGCCGAGCGATTTTTGCGCAGCATTTGACGGAATCGGGGCTGATCGGGTTTTTGGGTGCAGTCGTTGGCTTGATCCTAACCGTGGGCGGCTTGGCTTTGGTGCGCATGCTGATTCCGCGCTTTGACGACGTCGCACGGATCGATGCCACCTTGTTTCTGTTGCTGATTGTGGTCGCCCTGCTCGGCGCTATAGCAGCCGGCGCCTATCCCGCTTGGCGCGCCTGCCGCATCGCGCCGGCCTCGCAACTTAAAACCAACTAAGGATCGCCATCCCATGGAAATCCGTCCCATATTTTCAGCATTGCGCCGCAGCCCCGTCGCCGCTGTCTTGATCGCCTCGCAGATCGCGCTCACCTTGGCAATCCTGGCCAATGTGCTGTTCATCGTGACCGAGCGCATTGAGCAAATGTCCGTGCCGAGTGGCATCGATGAGCCAAATGTCTTCTATTTCTCCAACGTCAACATCGGCAACCTGCGCGATAAGACTGCTTCAGTGAAGGAAGACCTCGACGCGCTGCGCGCCATGCCCGGCGTGGTTGCCGCTGTCGGCCAGTTTGCAATGCCGATGGGCCGCAGTGGCTGGCAAACCTCGATCGCGCTGAAAGTCGGCGAGCAGGAGGAGGCGCTTTCCGAGCGCACAGCGGCGGTGTACTTCGCTGATGAACATATGCTCAGGGCGCTCGGCACCCGTTTGCTGGAAGGGCGTGAGTTCGCGCCCGGCGAAATCCAGATCTTCAGCGACGGCATGCAGCCCAATCCGCCGGTGATTATGGTCAGTACGGCGCTGGCCAAGGTGCTATTTCCGGACGAAAGTGCCATCGGCAAGTTGGTAAATATGACTGGCGACCAGAACCAGCCGAGCCAGCGCATCGTCGGTGTGGTCGATCATGTGGCCAGTCCTTGGCCGAATTCGCGCAATATTGATCGGGTCATTTACGTGCCCTTCGTCCCGGCCGGATTCGGCTTTATGGTGCGCACAGACCCCGGCGAGCGCGATCGCGTGATGGCCAAAGTCGAAGACACACTATTCGCGGTCAATCCCAACCGCATCATCCCGAGCATGCGCAGCTTTGATGAGATCCGCCGCCGCGCATTTAACGACGACCGCGCCATGGCCTTCCTGTTGAGCTTCATTGGCATCGCCTTGCTCGCAGTCACCGCCTTCGGCATTGTCGGTCAGGCCAGTTTTTGGGTCACGCAGCGCACCAAGCAGATCGGCACGCGACGCGCGCTGGGCGCACGCAAGGTCGACATCCTGCGTTACTTCCAGACGGAAAACGCGATGATTACGCTGATTGGCGTTCTCATCGGCTCCGGCTTGGCGCTCGGCATCAATGTGCTGTTGGTGAAGTATCTGGATTTCGACCGTCTGCCATGGACTTGGCTGCCGGTCGGCGCGATAGTGGTTTTGCTACTCGGCCAACTGGCCGTACTCGGCCCCGCTATGCGCGCCAGCAAGATCGCACCGGCCATCGCCACGCGTACGGCTTGAGGTGGAAAATGCGGCTCGCTCCCCTCTCCTAGGCTGTTTTGCGCGAGGGGCGCGAAGCGCTGACATTTCGACGGTGATTCGCGTAGGCAAACGCTCTCAAAATAGTTCCTCAACCCTGACCTCAAGCGAGTAACGCGCGAATATGTCCACGATTCTCGTCATTGATGACAACCCTTCCATCGGCACCGCGCTGGAACTGCTGCTGGGATTGGACGGGCATTCGGTCGACACAGAAGTGACCGTGGCCGGCGGTTTGGCACGGCTGGCGCGTGGGGATGTGGATCTGGTGATCCAGGATATGAATTTCTCGGCCGACACCACCTCGGGCGAGGAAGGCGTAGCCGTGTTTCGGCAGATTCGCGAGCGGCATCCGGATTTGCCGATCATTCTGCTCACCGCATGGACGCATTTGGAGCAGGCGGTGGATTTAGTTAAGGCGGGTGCCGCTGACTATTTGAGCAAGCCTTGGGACGATCGGCGGCTGGCGGTTGCGGTGCGCAACTTACTGGAGCTGGCCGAGGCCGGTCGCACGATACGCAAACTGTCAGCGCGCGAATTCGAAGGCCGCAGCGCGCTCGCGCGTGAGTTTGATCTGCGCGGCGTGGTCTATGCGGCGCCAGCCACTGAACGCGTACTGCGGCTGGCCTGTCAGGTCGCCAAAGCCGATGTTTCGGTGCTGATCACGGGGCCGAATGGCGCGGGTAAAGAACGCGTGGCAGAAATCATCCATGCCAATTCCAAGGTCAAGAACGGCCCCTTCATCGCGGTGAACTGTGGTGCGCTGCCGTCAGACTTGCTGGAAGCGGAACTATTCGGCGCAGAAGCTGGCGCCTATACCGGTGCTGGCAAGGCGCGGGAGGGGCGTTTTGAAGCGGCCGACCAGGGCACCTTGCTACTCGATGAGATCGGCAATCTTCCCGCTGCCGGACAAATGAAGTTGCTACGTGTATTGGAAACCGGTCGCTTCGAGCGTCTAGGGTCAACGCGTACGCGCGAGGTCAAAGTGCGTGTAATTTCAGCCACCAATGCCGACCTGCCGGCGCTGATCCGTCGCGGCGAGTTCCGTGAAGATTTGTACTACCGCCTCAATGTGATCGAGATCCGCCTGCCGCCCTTGGCGGAGCGCCGCGACGATATTTTGCCGCTGGCGCTGCATTTTCTGGACCGCTCGCTGAGGCTATCGGAAGGTGCGCGCCGTGCGCTGGAAGGCCATCAATGGCCCGGCAATGTGCGCGAGCTTAAGAACGCGATCACGCGTGCCGGATTGCTCAGTCGCGGGGGGCTGGTTGAAGCGGACGATCTGGGGCTGCCGGCACCGGTCAGTGCCCAGCCGGCACCTGACAATGCGCTGCGAGAGCCGAGTCGAGACGAGATCGAAGCGGCGCTGGCCCGTGCGCACGGGGTGGTTGCGGAAGCCGCCGCGGCGCTCGGACTAAGTCGTCAAGCGCTGTACCGGCGCATGGAAAAATATGGCGTTGACGTGCGCCGCGACTAGGATCATGAGCGAGAGCGAATCCACCGCCAGCGAAAGCCCTGACCGACGTCGCCGCCACCTGGCGCGATTGCGCAGACTGCCCGGCTGGAGCGCGTACGGCGCGCTATTCACGCTACTCGGCGTCTGGATCGGAAGCGCGTTCGGGATATTGGCGGCGCTGAGTCTATCGCTCGCAGTCGGATTGGCATTCGGCCTGATCGCCGTGCGTCGTGAGCGCGCGCCCAATGCCGAACACTTACGCGCGCTGTCCTCGCTGGTAGCCGCGTGGACCGACTCGGATTTCGCCACGTCGATCCGCGTGCCCTCGGACCCGGATCTGGCGGATCTGACCACCGCGCTCAACAGTCTCGGGGGTCAACTACGTGACGAACGCAAGCGCTTGGTACAGCGCGAAATGCTGCTGGACACGGTGGTACAAAACACACCCACCGCATTGGTGCTGACCGACCCGCGGGATCGCGTGATCTACGGCAATATCGCCGCGCGCGAGTTATTTGGCATGCCCGGAAAGATGGAGGGCTACGCCTTCGAAGAATTACTTGAGCGCCTGCCAGAGCCGCTTGCGGAGACCCTGCGTGGTGGGCACGACGGGTTGGTGACGCTGAGCGTTGACGGCGAGGAGGAAGTCTTCCATTTCACGCGGCGCTCCTTTGAACTGCACGGCCGACGCCATGCTTTAAGCATGTTGCGACGCTTAACGCGCGAATTGGCACGGCAGGAAGTCGGCACCTGGAAAAAGGTCATTCGCGTCATCAGCCATGAGCTCAACAACGCGCTGGGGCCGATTGCGTCGCTCGCACATACCGGGCGTGTGCTGGCGGAACGCGGTGACAAGGACAAGCTGGAAAAAGTCTTTGTCACCATCGACGAACGCGCGCGCCACCTCGAAAGCTTTATCGCCGGCTATGCCCATTTTTCCAAAATGCCAAGCCCACGCTTGGCGCCAGTTGAATGGGCACATTTGCTGGACGGCGTGGTCGCCGTGGCGGCGGTGACAGTCGTGCATCCCTTGCCCCAGACACCGGTATGGATCGATCGCGCGCAGATCGAACAGTTGCTGATCAATCTAAGTAAGAACGCAGTCGAAGCGGGTTCACCGCCCGACCAAGTCGAATTTCAAGTTCTCGATATCGGGCCGCAATTCTTGTTGCAAGTACGCGACCGCGGCAGTGGCATGTCACCCGCAGTACTCGGCCAAGCGCTATTGCCTTTCTATTCGACCAAACGCTCCGGCACCGGCCTTGGACTCGCGCTCGCCCGCGAAATCGCCGAGGCACACGCTGGCCGCATCCGCCTGGCCAATCGCGCCGATGGCGGTTTGATCGTGAGCTTGTGGCTACCCAAACCGCCGCGGCTGTGAGCCGGGCCGCTGGCAGCGGAGCTGGGGAAGCTAAAGCGGAGCTGGGGTGCGAAGATCGGGGCTTAGTTTTTCGCCGCTTGCAGGAGCCGGGCTGGGGAAGCAAAAGCGGGGATGAGGTGCCAAGAGATCGGGGGGGCTGCTTTTTCGCAGCAGCGGAGCTGGGAAGCAAAAGCGGAGCTTGGGGTGCCAAGATCTGGGCTGCTTGGATCTAAAAGCGCGGCTGGTTAAGTAAGAGCGGGGCTGGAGTGCCGGTCTGAAGTGCATTCGTGGCGGTGCCTATGGTGCCCTCCGCGACGGCTGGCCGGCATCCACTACGCGATCAAAATATCGTAAAAAGTCCTTACGTTCTTAGCTTCAAAGCGCATTTTCCGAGCCCCGGCACCTAAGCCCCGAGCCCGAGGCACATGCATGTGCCGCGGGAGGCCAAGATGCTGAGAGCGGCCCGAGCCCCGGCCTCAAATCGCCTGCATCAGTTCCGGGACGATCTTAAACAGATCGCCAGCCAAACCAATATCGGCGACCTCGAAGATTGGCGCTTCGGCATCTTTGTTGATGGCGACGATGGTACCCGCGTCTTTGATGCCGGTTAGATGCTGGATCGCGCCAGAAATGCCGATCGCGATGTAAAGCTCGGGTGCGATGATCTTCCCCGTTTGACCAACCTGCATATCGTTCGGCGCATAGCCTGAATCAACCGCCGCGCGCGAGGCGCCGACGCCGGCTTTGAGTTTGTCGGCTAGGTCGTAAATGATTTTGAAGGCGTCCGCACTGCCAAGCGCGCGACCCGCCGAAACGACCACGCGTGCCGTTTGCAAGTCCGGGCGATCACCGCCACCTTGCTGCAATCCGACAAAGCGCGTGTGCTTTGGCAAGCTTGCGCTTGATGTCGCGGCTTCAATAGGCGCAGGGCCAGCGTTTGAGGCGGCAGCGGCAAAGGATGCGGTGCGCACGGTTGCGACCACCGGTTTGTCACTCGGCGCTTTCACCGTCACGATAGCGTTGCCCGCATAGATCGGGCGCTTGAAGGTATAGGCATCTTCAACCGACATCGCATCACTGATCTGGCTCACGCCAAGCTTGGCTGCTACCCGCGGCATCAAATCCTTGCCGAAAGTGGTCGATGGGCCAAGCACATGCGTATAGCTTGGCGCCAATTCGACGATCTGCGGTGCGTACACGGCGGCCAGCGCATGCTTATTGGCTGCATTCGCAATTGTCAGCACGCGGCTTACGCCGGCGATCGTCGCCGCTTGCGCGGCAACCGCGGCAGGATCGTCCGCGAGCACCAACACGTCGATGGCCTCGGCTTTGATCAAGGAGGCGAACTGGACGCACTTGGCGGTGCTCTGATTGAGCTGACCGTTGAGGTGCTCTGCAATGATCAGGACGCTTGACATGGAAGACCTCGGTGTCGTGAGTGAGTGTACGTCTGACGAAGGTTATTTGACTTGGCCGCTTCGGCAGCGCTCACAGCAGCCCTTTGGCCTTGAGCGCGGCGACCAATTCCGGTACATCTTTTACCATCACGCCCTTCTGCCGTTTCGGCGGCGGCGCGTAATGCGTGACGCTCAAATGGTCACCCGCTTCCACGCCGAGGCTTGCAAGTTCCAGCGTCTCGCGTGGTTTGGACTTGGCTTTCATGATGTCCGGCAACTTGATGAAACGCGGTGTGTTCAAGCGCAGATCGGTGGTGATCACGGCCGGCAGATCAACCTCGATGGTCTCTAATCCGGCATCGACTTCGCGCGTGACGCGCGCCACTTGGCCATCGACCTCGACTTTGCTGGCGAAAGTTGCTTGTGGCAGATCGAGCAGCGCCGCCAACATCTGGCCGGTCTGGCTGGCATCGTCATCGATTGCCTGCTTACCGAGGATCACCAGCCCAGGCTGTTCCTTCTCGACCAGCTTGGCGAAAACGCGCGCAGCCGTCAGCGCCTGAATCGGCTTTTCGGTCTTCACCAGAATGCCGCGATTAGCACCCATCGCAAGCCCCGTATCGATCTGCTGCATCGAGCTTTGCTGTCCGATCGAGACAACGATCACCTCCGTCGCCTTGCCGGCTTCGCGTAGGCGCAGCGCTTCTTCCAACGCAATTTCATCGAAGGGGTTGATACTCATCTTCACGCCGTCGATGGCCACGCCCGAACCATCCGGCTTGACCTGCACGCGCACCGTGTAATCCACCACTCGCTTCAATCCCACCAGAATCTTCATGGCGTGCCTAGTTACCTGTGAACAATGATCAGACCCCGATGGTAGCCAAGGCGGCTAGAGGAACCAAGGGGGCTGCTTGAAGCAAAGACGGGACTGGTGAACAAGGAGCGGGGCTTGGGGCTGGGGCGTAGCGATATAGTGCCTGGGCTCTGTTAGGTAAAGTTGCGCCGCAGGGACTACCCGACAGCGCGACTTCGACACGATTTGAAGATTTAGGAACCGCGCGCCGCCATCAAAGCCGAAAGTGAGCTAAACAGTCCTTGCGGTCTTAGCTCCAAAGCGCATTTGTCCCGAGTCCCGAGTCCCGAGTCCCGAGTCCCGAGTCCCGAGTCCCGGCACCTAAGCCCCGGCACCTGAGCCCCGGCACCTGAGTCCCGGCACCTGAGTCCCGGCACCTAAGTCCCGAGTCCCGAGTCCCGGCACCTAAGCGCCGAGCCCCGAACTACTGCGCTTCCAGCGGATATACCTTGACCTCAACTCGGCGATTTTTTGCGGCGTTGTCAGCATCGGATGTGTCGGCCGGACGCGCCCAGCCCATGCCCTGGGCGGAGAACTGGTTCGGATCCATGGTCGGGAATTTCCGCAGCAGTTCTTGCTTGACCGAGTTCGCACGGTTGGTGGAGAGCTCACGGACCGCAGAATCCGGTACCTGACCGCGCATGGAGCCGTCGGTGTGGCCTTCGATCACGATGCGCGCCGCGCCGTAGCTACCGGCAAGCTTGGCGATCTCCTCCAGCACGAAATCCACATTCGGGTCGTATTGCTCTTCCACCGCTTTGCCGCCCCGATCCTTGACAACTTTCTTAAAAAGGTCCCAAGAATTCGGGAAGAAGTGGATGACCACGGTCTTGGTCAGGATTTCTGTACTTTCTGACTGAATCGCGCTCGCACTCATCGGTGCGAAATTGATTCCATAGTTAGATTTTTGATTGGCGTACTTCGGCTCGCTGTTGAGCTTTTGCAGCACGCTGAAATCGACCAACTGATCGAAAGCCACCTTGGAGGTCACTGCGCCGATCTTGCGGTACATCACATAGGCGGTGTTGAAGGTGCGTTCAAAGTTGGTCGGGTTGTTGCGATTCAAAAAGAACTCACGGTTCTCGGCGTAGTTGGTCGAATGCGCATCCGCCAACATGGATAGCGCATCGGAGGCCGGCAGCGAATAACCTTCCGCCATCCATCCTGCGACCTTCTGCTTGGCTTCCTGCGCTTCCAGCGCGACCATGGCGTCGAAAATTCCACGCACCAATCCCTCGGTGATATCCGGATGGTCCTTGGCAAAGTCGGCGCGCGCAAACCACACATCGGCAATCAGCTTATTTGCTGTTGCCGTGGTCACCAGCATCTTGTTGCCCTTGATGTCGGACAAGTTGTAAATATCCGGCGCCCAACTGACCACACCGGAAATGCTCTTGTCAGCATTGAAAGCGGCAGCGGCTTCGAAGGCGGTGTTGGTGAAGCGGAAATCGACCTCGGCCGGCTCGATACCTGAATTGATCAAGGTATTCAGTGCGAAAAAGTGCGAGGGGCTGTTCTGCGCAAGCACCACAGTCTTTCCGCGCAAATCTGAGGCCGACTTGATCTTGTCGCGCACCACGATACCGTCGCCGCCATTTGACCAATCGACCTGCTGGAACACTCGCGGCATCACGCGGCTGTCTTTCTGCAGGCTTTCTAGCAACAAAGGCAGCATATCGACCGTGGCCCAGCCAATGTGCACGTCGCCGGCAGCATAGGCATCGCGCATCGACACCGGATCGTCGATTAGTACCAATTCGACTTTGAATGGTTGTCCGCCCGGCGAGGTCCAGGTCTTGCCGGGCTTGAAGCCACCGTTCGCGTAGACGATCGGCGCCCAGCCGGCCCACACATTGATCGCAAAACGCACCGTACGATCGGTCATCGGCTGGTAGTTGGACACACCTTTGACATCCGGCAACCGCTGGCTGGGGACATAGGCGTATTCCTTGACCGTGGTGATGCCAGCGGCATCGGGCGCTTCGACGGCGCCTGCGTCACCTCCGGACGTGGGTGTATCCGAGGTGGAGCTGTCATCACCCTGCGCCGATTGCACCACGGGTGTATCGGCCGTATCCGGCGCCTTGAGACGGTACAGCGCGTAGCCCACGAGTCCAAGAATGACGATGAGGACGACAAAATAAAAACCTGGTTTCGGTTGACCGTTCATTGGCAGCCTTGCAAAAAATCAATGTGGAAAGATCGAGCCTAGCACCGCCGGGCTCAGGTCAGTTCGACTGTGCCGGACCGAGTTCTTTTTGTGCGGGAGCCGCCTGCGCCGTTTCCGGCGTGACGATACCCATCTCGCGTTCCATGCGAGAAAGTGCGTCTTCGCCCATGGCCTGTTCCATATTTTGTTCTGCCTCGATATCCGCGATACCACGGGTGGACAGATCAGCGGCCACGCGCACGGCGCCGCGATTCTTGTCGATGCGGTCCTGCACCACTTGCTCCAGTTGTCCGAAGTCGGTGGTTACATTGAAATTGAAAGTTTCCGAGAGCTTGGCGACTTCGGCCTCGGCCTCGCTCATCTTGATCTCGGCATCGTACTTTTGAATCTTGGTGCGCACTTCGCCAAGTTTTTTGGTGGCGTGCTGGATTTTCTGCAAGCTGTTGTTGTAAGACTGCTCGTGCATCGCCAACTGTTCCTGGTTGCTGGCCAGATCTTTCCGGGCTTTTTCCATCTCCAGCGCAAACTTCGACGCCGTCGCGCGATCACCGGCCTTCAAATAGGCCTTGGCCTGCGCTTCCAACTGCGCCACATGACGATCACCCTCCTTGACTTGGCGCGTGACCTTTTCGACCAGCCCACGGTATTGCTCAAGACCCACGCGTCCACTTTTGAGCTCTTCCACCGAGCGGTCGTACTCATACTGCATCTGCGCAATCGGGTCGGCCTCCCAGAACAAATTGGCAAGCTTGTTCAATTGCGCGCGGATGGCGCCGAAGAATTTCTGAAAGATCATGGGGCTAGGCTCTCCTTAAGCGGTGGCGTGCGTCGCAACTCAAGCGGCGCACTTTAAGTTTGGGGTGCACAGCATCGCATCCCTTCATCGTTTCTTCTTGTCGAGCAGATCGAACAAGGCGCGATATTCGCCGGTGACCTTATGCGATGGCTCAAAGTAGACCAACGGTTTGGCTGCCTCATGGCTTTCCTTCACTTTGATCGTGGCCGAGATGTATTGCGGCAGCACCGGTAACTTCTCGCTGATCAGCTCCTCAACCACCCGCGTTGGCAAGTTCGAGCGTGCGTTGAACTGGTTGACGACAATGCCCTCAATTTTTAGCTTCTTGTTGTGATCGTTGCGGATTTCATCAACATTTTCCAGTAGCCGATACAATGCCTGACGCGAAAAATCGTCGCAGTCAAAGGGGATCAGGCAACGATCCGCCGCGATCAAGGCCGACAACGTGTAGAAATTCAGCGCCGGCGGCGTGTCGATCCAAATTTGCTGGTAGTGCTTCCTCAGGGTGGTGAGCGCTTCGGATAGTTTGAAGATTTTGAGCTTGGTTTCCAACTTGGTCTGCAAGTCGGCGAGCCTGGGATCCGCCACCATCAACGAGAGATTCTCGAAGGGCGTGGCCGAAATGTAGTCGGCTGGATCGCGTGTCCGCAGTCGATAGGACAGCGTTTCCTCGAAGAAATCGGCAATGCCGAGCTCGACTTGTTCCACCGCCGCACCCAGCAAATAGCGCGAAGAATTGCCTTGCGCGTCCAGATCGATGACCAAAGTGCGCAAGCCTTGGCTTGCCGCGACGGCCGCCAGATTGCACACGATCGTGGACTTGCCCACACCACCCTTTTGATTGAACACAACACGAATCATGGCTTTCGGTCGCTGCCTGAGTTTCACCAGTATAGAACCGTAATCGCAGAGCGCTTTTCAACGCAAGTCCAGTTGCGCACGCCGCACGCCCTGAGGAACAGATTCAGTTGCGCTTTATGCGCAGACGACTAGGCTCAAGAATCAATGTGCATCAAGGCGCGCGTCATGAAAAGGTGGATCCTTGGGCTGGCTGCAGTTTTGCTCGCGGGCTGTGCTGGCAGCGGCTACCGCTATCACGACGCTGGCTACTGGAGCGGCGATCGGAATGTACATGGCAGCGTGACGTTTTCCGCGGGCACTGGCTTTTGCGCGCCGTGGTATGGGCCCTTCAGCTATGGACCCTTGTGGCAAAGCGGTTACGGCTGCGGACCGAATTTTGCGCTGGGCGGCTTTTACGGCCACGGGCATTTGGGTTGGTATGACCCGTACTGGCGCTATTACCGGTACTGGCGTCAGCCGCAAGGCTGGCAGACGCGCGATCCGAGCGCGCGTGACCAGGCGAGTAGCCTCAGCCAGCAACTCGATTCCCGCCCCCCTGCGAGCTTTAATAGCTATGAAAGCCTGGGTCCGCTGCGCGCGCGCAGTTTGGGGCCAGGCGGCGGCGGTGGCGGCATGCCCGCGCGAAGTTATAGAAGCGACCGCGGTGGCGAATCCTACCAAGGCTACACGGGCGGCTTGTCTGGCGGGCGTTCTGGAAACTCAGGTTTGAGCGGCGCGGTCCGTTCCTCCGGCGGTAACGGTGCCCCCCGCGGTGGAATGTCATCCAACTTTAATAGTGCGCCGCGTCCCGCGCCGACGCCGCGCGCAGAGATTTCGCCTTCGCGCGTGCGCGATAGCGAAGAATAAGGATGAGACAGTGGCTGGACCGGAAGGGTGATGCTCGTCACAGTTAGTCAACTAGTGCTGGCTATACTGATCCCAGATCAGCCCTTCTACACTGAAGTTTTCAATGGCTCCGGCGTCCGTAGAGACGCGTTCATCAGGATTCCCCCTGTTCCAGTTGAACAAGCAGGCGTCGGAGCCTTCCAAAAAAAAACGGCCGCCGGTGCTTTCGCCGCCGGCGGCCTGATTCCCCCTGACACACGATTCACTATGCAGAAAGCGCGCCACTTGTTCGGGCTGGCTTAACGATTGAATCCTGCGTGCGTCCAAAGGGTCAACTGACCAATCTGGTCTAGAATTGCGCCCTATATCGTCAGCTTGAGACATCTTGTGTTGTTCGATCAGTTTTACGACGTCATCGTGGTCGGTGGCGGCCATGCCGGCACCGAGGCCGCGTTAGCGGCAGCGCGTTCCGGCGCGCAGACACTGCTGCTCACGCATCAAGTCGAAACCATCGGCCAAATGAGCTGCAATCCCGCGATTGGTGGCATTGGCAAAGGTCATTTGGTTCGCGAGATTGATGCGCTCGGCGGCGTCATGGCGTGGGCCGCGGATCGCGCTGGCATTCAATGGCGCACGCTCAACAGCAGCAAAGGTCCGGCGGTGCGTGCAACGCGCTGCCAAGCGGATCGAGCGCTGTATCGCGCCGCAATACGGCATGCGGTGGAAAATCAACCCAATCTGCAGATCTTTCAACAGGCAGCGGATGACTTGCTGCTTGATGGCAATCGGGTGACCGGTGTGCTGACACAAATGGGCATGCGCATTCAGGCACATACGGTGGTGTTGACCGCGGGCACTTTCCTCGCCGGGTTGATCCACATCGGCGACGCCAATTACCGCGGTGGCCGTGCTGGCGACGCGCCCGCGCAGAAGTTGGCAGAGAAGCTGCGCGAACTACCTTTGGGTCAAGGCCGTCTGAAAACCGGTACGCCGCCGCGAATCGATGGGCGCAGCGTAGATTTCAGCGGATTGAGCGAGCAGCCCGGCGATGATCCGGCGCCGGTATTTTCCTTCATGGGCACCCGCGCCGATCACCCGCAGCAGGTGAGTTGCTGGATCACGCACACCAGCGCGCACACACACGATCTGATCCGCGGCGCGCTCGATCGCTCGCCGCTCTACAGCGGCAAGATCGAGGGCGTAGGTCCGCGCTACTGCCCATCGATCGAAGACAAAGTGGTGCGCTTTGCCGACAAAGACTCGCATCAGATCTTCATCGAGCCGGAAGGCTTAAGCACGCATGAGCTGTATCCAAACGGCATCTCCACGAGTCTGCCCTTCGACGTGCAACTCGCGTTGGTGCGCTCGATCAAAGGGTTTGAGAACGCGCATATCACGCGTCCTGGCTACGCCATCGAGTACGATTACTTCGACCCGCGCGGCCTGAAGTCCAGTTTGGAAACCAAAGCCATTGACGGTCTGTTTTTCGCCGGCCAGATCAATGGCACCACAGGTTACGAAGAGGCGGCGGCGCAGGGCTTACTCGCTGGCCTCAACGCCGCCCGCCAATCGCGCGGTGAAGCGAGTTGGTGTCCGCGACGCGATCAAGCTTATCTCGGTGTTCTCGTCGATGATTTGATCACACTCGGTACGCTGGAGCCCTATCGTATGTTCACCTCGCGCGCCGAATACCGTTTGCAACTGCGCGAGGACAATGCGGATTTGCGCTTGACCGAGATCGGCCGGGAAATGCGGCTGGTCGATGAGCCACGCTGGCGTGCATTCGCCACCAAGCGCGAGGCGATTGACCGCGAACAAGCGCGTCTTAAGGACTTGTGGGCGACGCCGGGAAATGCGCTTGGGCAAGAATTCACAGCGCGCAGCGGCGAGCCGCTTTCGCGCGAGACGCATGCACTGGATCTGTTGAAACGACCGCAGATGAGCTATGTGGCGCTGACTGCAATCGCCGGTTTTGGGCCTGCGGTGGACGATCCGGTCGTCGCCGAGCAGGTCGAAATTCATGCTCGCTACTCAGGCTATGTGGAGCGCCAGCGCGTTGAGATCGATCGCTCCCAGCGCCACGAAGAGGCGCAGATTCCGAGTGCTTTCGACTATGCGAGCGTGACTGGATTGTCGGCAGAAGTTCTGCAGAAATTGGACCGCGTACGTCCACAAACCTTAGGCCAAGCTGGCCGCATCCCCGGCATCACGCCAGCCGCTGTGTCCTTGTTGCTGGTGCACTTGAAGCGCAAACGCGGCCCCGAGGCGCGGGCGAATTCTCAAGCGGCAGATAGGCAGTCGCGTTAAGGATTCGAGCGGGGCTTGGGGCTGGGGCGCAATGACGCGCGTGCGGGCACCAAGCGTGCTGGTTCGGCAACGTCTGCGGCTGACGAGGGCGCCCACACGCGCCCGATCAGCCCGCCGCCGCCAAAAACTGTTTGATCTTGGGCACGATCGTGTCGCGTGCGTCTTCGATGACGTAGTGGCCGGCATCGGAAAAGCCGATCGCCTCGGCTCTTGGAAATCGACGCCGCCATTCGTTGAAATAGTCACGATCAAAAACGAAATCCTGGAGCCCCCATAGGATCAGCATGGGTTTGTCCTGAAGGCGCGCGAGTGCTTCACCCGTGGCACTGATGGTGGCCCACGCGGGATCAGCGGCTGACAGCGGGATGTCCTGCACAAAGCGTAAGGTCGCGCGCCGCGCGTTCGTCGAATGGTAGGGGGCGACGAATGCCGCGCGCAGCTTTGAACCCAGCGACTTACTCGTGCTGGTCCACGCAGCGCCCACGGCGAAAGCATTTAAGCGCTCCACCAGAAAGGCGCCCAAGCGCGTGTTACGCACCAGCTTCAGCGTTTTCGGCAGCGCCTTGTCGGCCAGCATCGGGAAGGCTGCGGTGTTGAACACCACTAGCCGCTTCACACGATCCGGGTTGCGCACGGCCCAGGTGCTGGCAATTGCACCACCCCAATCGTGCATCACCAGATTGACCTGGCCACTCGGCAGCACTTTATCCATCCAAGCCGAAAAATCGGTTACGCGGCTGTCGAGCGTGTAGCGATACACACTATCGGGCGGGCGATCGGACAATCCCATGCCCATATGGTCCGGTACCAGGCAACGGTGCGTACTCTTAAGTTCGGCCACCAGGTCCCGGTAGAGCCAGCACCAACTCGGGTTGCCGTGCACCATCACCACAGGTTCGCCTTGGCCCTCGTCGAGATAGTGCATATTCAAGCCATCACGCGCGAAATAGCGCGGCGTGAAGCCCAAGGATTCGATCAGCTCGGTCGCAGTTACGGCATTGGACACGGTTTCAAGACGCTCTATTTGACGGATTTGGCGCGCAGCATCGCCGATGTGGCACTTGCTGGGAACTCTGGCTGCGTCGCCGCGCCAGCATGGCAACGCTTAAGGCCAGAAGCTGGCACAAGCGCAGTCATGCGAAGAAATATCCGATCGTATGATCTGCGACCCCAACGGTTTGCGTACTTCACCGGCAGTCCCTCGTTGGAGTTTGTAATGAAAGGTCGAATTCGCCTAAGTCTCGCAATCCTACTTGCCGCCAGTGCGGCCCACGCGCAGGAGGGGGCCTTGGATCCAACCTTCGGAATTTTATCTAGCGGTCGCGTGGTTTACGGGCACGATGTGCCGGCAAACCTCAACGACACCCCGCAAGCCTTGGTGGTCGATGCGCAAGGCAATAGCTACACACTCGGACGCAGCCTAGACGAGACCGGCACCAAATGGCGCGCCTCTGTGGCGAAGCTTACCGCAGCGGGTGTGCTGGATACGGGCTTCGGCGGCGGCGACGGCAAAATCACCACGACTGACATCGAAGGCTCATTCTGGGCAACCGATATTGCACGCGACAGCATTGGGCAGTTGGTGGTTGCGGGCTCGCGCGTCTTTGGCGACATCGCCTTGGGCGATCGCGACTTTCTAGTGTGCCGCTTTAACACCGGTGGCACGCCTATAGATTTCGGACCACCGACGAACAACCATTGCAGGTCCATATTTTTTGATATTGCAGGATCAAATCGTGATCAGTTAAACGTCCTCAAGATCGCCCCAGATGGCAGTATGTATTTGGTGGGTTTTGCCGAGAGTTCGCCAGGATTGGCCACGGCTTCCATCGCCGTGGTGAAGCTCACCAGTACTGGCGCGTTAGACACCAGCTTTAGCGGCGACGGCAAAGCCTTATTTAACCTTCCCGTTAGTAGTGTATTCTTAATCAACGATGCCGTAGTAGCGGCAGACGGCAGTCTGTACCTCGGCGGATTCGAGGAACTTGGCAACGACAAAGACGCGCTGGCGGTCAAACTAACCCCCAATGGTGCACTCGATCCCGCGTTTGGCGGCGATGGATTTCAGAATTACGCGTTTGACCTCGGTGCCGTCGGTTTTCGCGATGACGTGGCCAACGCAATTGACCTGACCGCGGATGGAAAGCTTCTATTGGGCGGCACTGCACAGGTCACTGCCGATACCGAATCAGGTTTCCTTTTGCGCGCCTTTGCTAACACTGCCAGCCAAGATATAGATTTTGGCAATGGTAGTCGCCTCCTGTTTGGCGGAAACGGACCCATCGTAGATCTGATATCGCAAAGCCCAACAAGAACCCTCTATGCACGATCGATTAATCAATCGGGTGCGCTGCGCTTTCGTGTAGGCCGCGCGACCGAAAGCGGCAACGACGTGGCTTTTGGCGCGGGTGGCGTGACCGATATCAATTTCGGGTTCGCCCAAGCCACAGACGTGCCGAAAGAGATCGCCGTGAGCGCTGGCCGCGTGATTGTCATGGGCTCTGTGCGGAGGAGCGCCACCGATTTTGACTTCGGCGTGGCACGCTTGCGCGGCGATGCGATGTTTGCTGATCGCTTTGAATAAGCGCTAGCGGTCAATCGGTGAGGTACGGTCGCTGCGCCAAGCAGCGGCCTTTTTTTTACTTTCGCGCAAATTGTTGCTTGCGGCGAACGCGGGGTGTCACTCCACATCGCTGGCAGACGACTACAAGCTGCCCAAAATGTAGCC
>Ga0105044_10004198_pt1 | contig 19801 bp, 12 predicted proteins | sample MAT01_FD_78092 | JGI IMG/M metagenome (GOLD analysis project Ga0105044, IMG submission 78092) | Freshwater microbial communities from Lake Fryxell liftoff mats and glacier meltwater in Antarctica - MAT-01 | ecosystem: Environmental > Aquatic > Freshwater > Ice > Liftoff microbial mat | place...
CGCCCAAGGGCAGTTCGGGATCGAGCGCGGCACATTCGTCAGCAAGAGCGATCGGCACGCGGCGTTCGATTGCGCCTGTTTCAACGCGAAGCAGGCCAGCGATAAGGCGGAGCAGGCTGGATTTGCCAACGCCGTTGGGCCCTTGCAGCCACAGTGCCTCACCAGGGGCGAGCGTCAGGCCCACGCCCCGGAACAACAAACGCCCGCCGCGTTGGCACGCCAGCCCTTTACACACCAGCAGCGGCATCAATCGTCCGCCATTGTCATTGCCCACCTGCGCGTTCAAGTCCGCGCCTCGATCAGGTCGATGTCACCGTCGGAAAAGCCGAAATGATGGCCGATCTCATGGATCAGGACATGGCGGACGAGGTCGTCGAGCCGTTCGCCGGTTTCGATCCACTCAATCAGGATCGGCAGACGATACAGTGTCACAGTATCGGGCAGGGTACCGGATTCCTCGATCGATTTTTCGGTCAGCGGTCGGCCGGTGTAGAGGCCGGTGAGGTCGTAGGGATGATCAATCTCCATCGCTGCCAGCGTTTCGGCATCGGCGACATCTTCGATGCAAAGCAGCAATCCGGCGATGTGTGGGCGGAAGGTATCGGGCATCGCCGTAAGCGCAGCCTCGGCCAGCGCAAGGAAGGCCTCCTCATCCGGGGCGGCGCCGCAAAGGGGCAGGGCGGCGTGCTTGTCGTCCATCATCTTCTTCCTTATGGCTACGGCGTTAAAGGAGCAAGCAATGGCAGTTAAGCGGTTGAACGACGCAGAGCGGGCGGCGTTGCTGGCGCGCTTTCCAGCGTGGCAGCATGAACCACAGCGCGATGCGATGGTGCGCGAATTTCGCTTTGCTGATTTCCCCCGTGCCTTTGGCTTCATGGCGGCGGTGGCAATTATGGCGGAAAAGCAGGATCACCACCCCGAATGGTCAAATATTTACAACCGTGTAACGATCTTGCTGACCACGCACGATGCAGGCGGCCTGTCGGTGCGCGATGCGGCGTTGGCCGAGGCGATCGAGGGGATTACGGCGGGGTTCGGCGGGTAGGGCAGCCGCGCCGCCCTACCCACTGTAACGATCAGAATTTGGCGTCGACGCTAACCGTGTAGGCACGGCCACGCGGGTCGGCAACGCGCGATTCCCAGCTCGATCCCGAACCCGTATTGCTGTCATAGGTGATGGCAAATGGCGGGTCGGTATCAAACAGATTCTTGACCCCGAAATTAATGCGATATCCCTCGACCCCACTGAAACCGATTGACAGATTATAGGTCACATATTCGTCAACCTTGACCACATCATTGGGCGGGTTGATCACGCCGCTGGCTACACCGGGCAACTGGTGATTATTATAACCCGACCGGAACAGCTGCGACAGGCTGAAGTTCCAGTCGTCATTTGACCAGTTGACGAAGGCATTGTGTTTCCAGCGCAGGCCAAGGTCGCCGGCGAAACTGAACACCCCGATGCGGTCGCTGAACGCTGCGGTGGGCACGACCTTTTCCTTTTTGCGGAGCAGATAGCTGCCGTCCATGCCGATGGTCAGTTCCCCGCCGCCAAGGTCGAACCGACCGCGCGCTGCGACGTCGATGCCCTGCGTCCGGGTGCTGCCCGAATTAACCCAGGTACGCTCGATCGCTTCGAGTACGCCGCCAGAGCTGCGGATAAAGCGTTCCTGGAGCGCATCGTAATTTTCCAGGAGCTGGTCGATGGTCAGAACCTGGATCGTGCCTTCACGATTAATCATCCACCAGTCGACCGACAGGCTGAACGCCCGCGAAGGTTCGATCACGATGCCGACACTCGCCTGATCCGATGTTTCGGGCGCAAGGTTTGGCTGGCCGCCACTGATGATGTCGACGTTGGCGACGACGGCGCAGCCGGTGACTGCGGGATTAGGCGCCAGCGGGGTCGAACAGGTTTCCGGATCGGCAAAGCCGCGTCCGGTGTACAGGGACTCGGACCGCCCGTTGAAAATCTGGTTGAACGACGGCACGCGGAACCCGGTGTTATAAGAACCGCGCACCATGAACCAGTCGACCGGGCGGAACTTGGCCGAAATCTTGGGATTGGTGGTGGTGCCAAAGCCGCTGTAATCATCAATACGCACGGCGGCGGTGATTTCAAGGCTGTCGAAAACCGGGAACAGGACCTCGCCATAGGCAGCCTTGATGTCCCGGTTCACGCCCAGCAGCGCGTTGCCGTCATCAAAGGGTGCAGCGATAATCGTGGGACGTGCCACGGCTTGGCGAATATCGCCGTTGAAGCGGTAAGTCTCGCGGCGGAAATCAACCCCGACCGCCGCCTGGACGGTGCCGCCGGGCAATTCGAACAGCCCACCCGAAACCGAGCCGTCGACCTGGGTCACACGGTAGCGGCCACCATAAAGGATGGTTCCTTCTGCCGAAACGGCATCAAGCATTCTCAGCGCTTGTTGCGATTGAACCTGTCCGGGGAACAGAAATGGGTTGAGCAGACCGCTGTTCAGAACACCGATGATGCCGGCGCCTGTTGCGCCGGGTGCGATGGGGGCATTGGGATCATTGGTCCCGTTGGCGAGGGTGCCGCGGAAATAATAGCCGCTGCCCAGCGTCGATTCCGATTCACTTTCCGAACGCGACAGACCAAATTGATAGTCCCAGCCGCCGAACAGCGGCCCTTCAAGGCCAAGGGTATAGCGCTGGGTCAGGGTTTCTGTGGTGATTTCGCGGGGGCCGCACTCGATACAGCGCCAGCGATAGGACAGCGCCGGGTTTGCCGCGAGCAGCGGGCCAAAGGTCGGAAAAGCGTTGGTCAGCCGCGTCGCGAGATTGTCAAAAATCGTGTCGTTCACCCCCGCGATACGCCGGTATGCGTAGTTCTGGGTCGTTAAGTTCGGTGTCAGCTGAAGGTTCGAGAACCGCTTTGCCGAACTCGCATCCGATCCGGTGGCTTCGATGGACAGCTGATGTTCACCCAGCTTGACGACACCGCGCCCGAACCAAGTGAGCGTGTCGATGGGTTGTTGCAGCACAGCGGCGCGGCCCGTGTCCCAGGCGCAGGCAAATTCAGCTTGTGGAAAGGCCCAGAGGACAGGGTCATAAGCCGACATGCCATCAATCTGACCGCAACCGCCGCCGCCGGGCAGGTCCAGCAAGTTGATCCCGCCGGTTGCCCGCAAGGTGGTCGAGCCCGGCAGGAAAGGCGCCGTCGCGCTCTGATAGGCCGTGCCCGCAAGCGGAATGAAGGTCGCAAAAGGCGTGCCGCGTGTATCGACCGACAGACCGCGATCAGGCTGGAAGGTGTTCACGAAATCGCGCTGGTTGCCGCGCAGGGCTTTGGCGGTCGAATAGCTGACCGAGGCCATGATGTTGAAACCCTGATCATCAAGGTCGCCATAGCCAGCGATGGCCGAAGCACGGTAGCGCGGCGAATCGCCGCGTTCGGTGATGTCGACGAAGCCGCTGACGCCCACGCCTTGATAATCGGTGCGGGTGATGAAGTTGATGACACCGCCGATGGCATCGGTACCGTAAATGGCCGAAGCGCCGTCCTTGAGCACCTCGACACGTTCGAGCGCGGCAAAGGGAATCTGATTAACGTCAACCGCGCCGCCATTCAGGCCATGCGCCGCGACCCGGCGGTTGTTCAGCAGGACCAGCGTTCCCGACGAGCCCTGACCGCGCAAGTTCGCAAAAGATGCGCCATTGTTACCGCGTTGCGCCCCGTCGACGACGTCGGCGTTCGCGGCAAGATTGTCGCCTGCGGTGCCGTTGGACGTCAAATACATGACCAGCTGTTCCGGGCTGCTGATACCTTCGCGTTCCAGTTCTTCGGTGCCGATGACCTGCAGCGGCAGCGAGCTGTCATTGGGATCGCGTTTGATGCGCGAACCGGTGACCAGGATTTCCCGGCTCTCACTTTCACTGTCGGTGACGGTGGCCGGGGCTTCGTCGACGCTTTGCGCGGCGGCCGGAAATGCGGTCAGCGCAAGCGTACAGACGCTTGCCGCCAGAATCGAACGTCGAACGGATGCCATAGTTTTTTGCCCCATTATAAAGCTTTGACCGATGGTTCGGTCGCCAGGCCTCATTAACCGAAAGAAAATTGTGATGACCAGCGAATTTTTTTGCGAAAATGACGTTTTGGCGACTTGTGCATTGCAACAAAATTGCGTTACGTCTCTGGTCGCGTCCTAATGACTGCGGATCAACCGTGTCGGGCGAAAACCGGGGAAGACTTCATGAACAAGTTGGCAATGAGCCCAAATCGGCTTTCCACATCTTTATTTGCGATGCTTGCGGTTGCGGCGGCAAGCATTGTGACACCTGCTTTGGCGCAGGACGCCGATCCCGCAGCCGAGGCAGAGGAAGAAACGTCGATCGTCGTGACGGGATCGCGTATCGCGCGGCCGGAACTGAACTCGGCCTCACCAGTCACGGCAGTGACGAGCGAGCAATTGACGCTATCGGGCAACACCGGCGCAGGCGACATTATTCAATATATTCCGGCGCTGTTCAGTTCAGTGTCGAGCGATTTGTCGGCGACGCGGGCAGGGATCTTTGGCGGTACAGCGCTCAATCTGCGCGATCTGGGTTCTGCGCGCACGCTGGTTTTGGTCAACGGGCGACGCCATGTTGCCGGTTCATCGGGCACGGCCATTGTTGATGTGGAAACCATTCCCACGGCGCTGATCGAGCGGATTGATGTTCTGACCGGTGGGGCTTCGTCGGTTTATGGGTCTGATGCTGTATCGGGCGTGGTCAACTATGTCCTCAAGCGCGATTTTGACGGAATTATCGTTGATGGTCAGGTTGGTGTCAGCGAGCGTGGTGATGCGGGCGATTATTATCTTTCGGGCGCTTACGGCAAGAATTTCGCGGACGACCGCGGTAATATCAGCGTGGCGGTGCAATATTCGCGCGGCGAAGCGCTCAGCTATGGCGACCGCGATTACCTGCGCGGCGGCCAGCGGCTTGACGATGACGCCAACCCGGCGCTGCGCTTTCAGGCGGCGGACATCACGCCCGCGCTGGCGGCGGCCGGAGCCATCCCGGGTCGGACGATCCTGCGGCCGTCGGGTGCGCCGCGTTTCGCCATCACGCCGCAAGCCCTTATCGACCGGGCCCGCAACGCCGCGCCGCGCGCATTCCTGCCGGGGCGTAATTTCTCGATCTCGTCGCCCAACGGCCTGGTCGGTTTTGATGCCGATGGCGATTTTTCCGCCGATGATCCGGGCACGGATTTCGACCGCAACGGGGTGAATGATTGCGACCAGACCTATAACTTCGCGATTACGGGCTTTGGCTGCTATGTCACTGAAAATGGTCGGGTACGGCCGTTCCGCGACGGACTGATCGCTGGGTTCGCCAACAGTTTTGGCGGCGACGGCATTCCAGTTTTTCTCGACAAGGAAAATCTGGTTCCGCAGACTGAACAGTTTAATGCCAGCCTGAACCTGCGGTACGAATTTTCGGATGCGTTCAAACCGTTCATCGAAAGCAAGTTCGTGCGCACGAAAGCGTCGGACGTCAACAACGTCAACAGTTTCAATGACACTATCCCGATCCGGCTGGACAACCCGTTCATTCCGGCTGAGCTGCTGACCGCGATCAACGCCTTTTATCTCGCGAACCCCAGTGCAGTACGGGCCGACGGCCAGATTCTGATGAGCCGCGACAATACGGACTTTGGCCAGAATAAACGCCGGGTGACGCGGGACACCTACCGCGTTGTGGTCGGCGCAGAGGGCGAGATTGCGAGCAATCTGACTTATGAAATCTCTGCCAACTATGGCCGGACCAAGGAAATCACGATCAACGACAACCGCCGCGTCGAGGATCGTTTCTATGCCGCCGTGGATGCGGTGCGCGATCCGGCAACGGGCCGGATCGTTTGCCGTTCTTCGCTAAATGCAGGGGTCATCCCCGGAACATCGCCCTTCCCGGGTTATGATGCGGACCCCGACGGCGATGGCATTTTCGAACCCGACACATTCCGTACCAACGACGGCACGTGCCGCCCGCTTAATCTGTTCGGGTTGGGTGCGCCAAGTGCCGAAGCCGTGGCCTTCGTCAACCCGGCGTCGCGCGATAGTGTAGTGCTGGAGCAATTCGTCGTGCAGGGATTCATCGTCGGCACGACTGAGGGGTTCCTGACCCTGCCCGGCGGCGCACCGGCATTCGTTATCGGCGGGGAATATCGCGAAGAAAAGAGCCAGTTCAACGTCGACCCGTTCGATCAGGCAGGCTTTTTCTTTGAATCGGGCACCCAGCCGGAAACGGGCAGTTTCAATGTCAAAGAGGTTTTTGGCGAACTTGAACTGCCGATCCTGGCCGATATGCCGTTCGCCGACCTTTTGACGATCAAGGGATCGGCGCGTTATTCGGACTATAATCTGTCCAATACGGACAAGGTGTTCACGTGGGCCGTGGACGGGCTGTACCGCCCGATACCCGGCCTGAGCATCCGTGGGAGCTATGCCAAGGCCATTCGTGCACCCAACGTCACGAACCTGTTTTCGCCAACAACACCCAGCACATTCCGTCCGATTGATCCATGCGACGAAGCGCAGATCAGCCGCGGACCAAATCCCGCTGTGCGTCTGGCCAATTGCCGTGCCGACGGGATACCGGTCGGCTTCACCGATCCGCTGACCGCGCGTATCACCGGACGGACTGGGGGCAACCCCAATCTTGAAGAAGAGCGTTCGACCAGCTGGACGGTTGGCGGGATTTTCCAGCCGTCATTCCTTCCCGGCTTTACCGCGACGGTGGATTATTGGAATTATTCCATCCGTGATGCGATCTCTAATGTGACCGCAGACGAAATCGTGTCGGGTTGTTATGATTCGCCCGATTTCCCGGCCAACAGTTTTTGCTCGCTGTTTTCCCGGAACCGGACGGCAGGATCGCCAACATTCCTGGGCTTTAACAGCTTGACCAATGGTCCGGTTAACTTTGCCCGATTTGAAACGGCGGGCATTGATTTCCAGACGCGCTATCGCTTTCCGCTTGGCGGCGATGCCGGGACGGTGACGGCCCGCGTTGGCGGCACCTATTTGATCAAGAACGTCAACTTCACGTCGGTCACCAACCCCAATTCAGAGGATGATTTCCGCGGCGAAGCGCAGAAGCCCAAGCTGGCGTTCAACACCGGCCTGGCCTGGGAAGTGGGCAAGGTGCGGGTCGAATGGGAAACATTCTGGCAGTCGAAGCAATATTATCAGACCGTCGACGTCGAAGATCCCAGCGGTTTCGCCGAACCCAACCGCGATGGCAATTTCTGGTCGCACGACCTGAACTTTGCCTATGACGTGACCGAGGCGCTGACGTTCCGCTTTGGGGTCAACAACCTGACCGACGAACGCCCTTTTGCGGCAGAGGCGGCCTATCCGATTTCGGCGATCGGGCGGAATTACTTTTTCGGTTTCCGCGCGAAATACTGATGGTGCACGGCATTGGATGAAACGGAGGAGGGGCGGGCCAGCGATGGTCCGCCCCTTCAGTTTTAAGAGCACGTCATTGTGAGCGTAGCGAGCCGAAGGCGACCCGATGCGCCCTCGCAATGACGGCAAGCAAGCTCTTTCGCTTGACACAGCGCCCCTGCGCGTTAGATGCGCAGTCGTGTTGACCGGTTAACCCCGTGTCAGTTCCGTCCGAGACAGTTGGTGCGGGGGATTTGCCCCGCTTAATTTCCAGCCGAGACGGGGATCGTCTTTAACGTGGCAAGTTCGCCCGCATTTTGTGCGCGCGTCTGGCCCGACAACCCCCCTAGGACATTCGCCACAGAAACACGCGATGCTTTGGCATCGGATGGTTTCTGTTGTTCAACCCGCCCGGCAGTTTGCTGTCGGGCACAGAGTGGAGATAAGGCATGGATCGTGCTCAGAAGGCCGAAGCCGTATCGACGCTGAACGCTACGCTGTCCTCAGCAGTCTCGGTTGTGATTATTCGCAACCTGGGCCTGACCGTCGCTCAGTCGACGGCGCTGCGCCAGCAGATGCGGGATGCCGGTGCGTCCTTCAAGGTCACGAAGAACCGTCTCGCCAACATCGCGCTCGAAGGCACCGCCTATACCGGTCTGGCAGATATGCTGACCGGCCCGACCGCCATTGCTTCTTCGACCGATCCGGTTGCGGCAGCCAAGGTGGCGGTCGAATTTGCCAAGACCAACGATAAACTGGAAATCGTTGGCGGCGGCATGGGTGACACTGTCCTCGACGTGAATGGCGTGAAGGCTCTGGCCTCGCTGCCCTCGCTCGACGAGCTGCGCGCCAGGATCATTGGTCTGGTGCAGGCTCCGGCCACCAAGCTGGCGCAAATTGCGGCAGCCCCGGCGGGCCAGTTGGCGCGGGTCTTTAGTGCTTATGCGACTAAGGATGCGGCATAAAATTCGTATCGAAGTTTTGAAACATTATCGGGCGCGGCCCGGAATATTGGAGAATTATCATGGCTGATCTTGCAAAGATTGTAGAAGAATTGTCGAAGCTGACCGTTCTTGAAGCGGCAGACCTGTCGAAGATGCTGGAAGAAAAGTGGGGCGTTTCGGCTGCTGCTGCGGTTGCGGCAGCACCGGCGGCTGCGGCTGCTGGTCCGGCTGCGGAAGAGCAGACCGAATTTGACGTGATCCTGACCGGCGATGGCGGCAACAAGATCAACGTTATCAAGGAAGTCCGCGCGATCACCCAGCTTGGTCTGGGTGAAGCCAAGGCGCTCGTCGAAGGCGCGCCCAAGGCCGTCAAGGAAGGCGTCAACAAGGCTGAAGCTGAAGAGCTGAAGAAGCGCCTTGAAGGTGCCGGTGCGACCGTCGAACTGAAGTAAGCTTCGGCCGACGTCCATCAAGGACATAAAAAAAGGGCGGTTCCTGAAAAGGAGCCGCCCTTTTTTTGTGCTGCTGGCTGAGAACCTGTTCAGCTGCTTGCACGGAGTGCGATCTGCCGATTCAACGGCGACGCTCACGCCTGAGCCAGTTCGTCCAGCTCGAAGTAGGGCTGGAGCTGGACGTCGTCGCGGCCATGGCTGCTGACCACCAGCAACACCCGAGGCGCATCGGCGGGGTCGGCAGCGAGTGTGGGCATGGCTGCGCCCAGCGCGCCGATTGCGATGCGACATAAAGGAAACGGAACAGAATACTTACTTTCTTTGGACAAACCGCTCCCGCGCGCGGCCACCGGGTGATGGTCGCGATGCGGCAAGGGCGGGGAGAGTTAAAAAGGGATGCCGGTCAGTCGTGGGGATCGCCGCCGGGCGCAAAGCCAAGCAGATCGCCTGGTTGGCATTCCAGCACAGTGCAGATCGCGCTGAGGGTCGAAAAGCGGATTGCCTTGGCCTTGCCGGTTTTCAGGATCGACAGGTTGGACAGCGTGATGTCGATCCGTTCGGCAAGGTCGGTCAGCGTCATCCGCCGGGCGTGGAGCACATCGTCGAGTTTGACGACAATCGCCATCAGAAGGTTCCCTCTAGTTCAGCGCGCAGATCGGTGCCGCGGAGAAAGACGCGGGCAAGGATGAACAGCACGAGCGCCAGAAGCCAGCCCGACAGCGACAGGTCGGTGTTGATACCGGTATCATCGACACAGCCATCGACGACTTTTTCCACCGCCCAGATCAGCAAGATGCCCAGTTGGCCCAACACGATGAGCCAGCCCATTTGCGCAAGCCGCGCAGCATTGGCAGCGATGAAAGTGTCGCCCCGGTCGACCGACACGACCATGCGGAACCGGAGCCGGATGAATTGTAAGGCCGTCGCAAGGATGGCACTGACGATCACCAGCGCCGCGACGATCAACCAGAAAACCGACGGGGGTGCGTCAAAGCTGATCACCTGCGTCATCACTTCGGCGCGTTCGACGGTCAGCACGGCGAAAATGCCGATAATCATGATGACAAAAGCAAACAGGATAATCCCCCTCAAGCAGCAGCAGGGCAAACCGAGCGGCAGTGAGCAAGGGATCAGCGATCAAACGTGACATGTATTGTTCCTCGATGTTGAAATTATCGATAAACAACAAATCACAGTCAAATGCTGTCAAGAAACTTATTGAATAACAATATGGTCGTTGGCAATTCAGGGTGCGCTGATCATGGTGAGCGGCCTTGCCTGCTGCACTAGACGACTACGGCCCTGTGGCATGTTGATGACGTTCGTGTCGCGCCAGATTCCCAAAATTGAAAGATAACCGCCATTGATACGTCCATGGCAGGTCACATTCCGGCGGCATACTGAGCAAATGAAACAATCTGCATTCCCCAAGCTATTGCGGCTTACCCGCACGCAAAAGGTGCAAATGCGCGTCTTGCTGCTGGCCAAACATGCCAATGCCGATGGGCGCCCGGATGCCCAGGATGGCAATCATGCCGTTTATCATTGCGAGATGCGCGACACGCTGCGTGCAGCGGGTGTTCAGGTTTTGACCGCGGACACCTATGACGCACTATTCGAGCGTCCACAGGTTGATTTTGTGATCCCGCTGCTCAATCGCGGTGGTTTTCAGAACAGCGAGATGCTGGCGCCTTTGTTGCTTGAGCGTATGAATATGCCCTATCTCGGTGCGCGTCCGATGCAACGCGGATGGTCTGATGACAAGCATCTGGCCAAACTGTCCGCACAGGCGGCGGGGGTACCCACGGCCCGCTGGGATTGCTTCCGTGTTGGCCAACCGCTGCCCGTCAGGCTTTCGTTTGATGCAGCGCGTTACATCGTCAAACCCAATGCATCGTCGGCAAGTTGGGGGGTCAGCATCTGCGCACGCGGTGCGGATGCGCTGGCCCATGTCCGCAGCTTGCTCGATCAGCGTTATGACGTGATTGTCGAGGAATGGCTGCCGGTGCGCGACGTCGCGGTTCCGGTAATCGGCGGCGCAGGGGGTGAGCCATGGCTGCTGACCCCGATGGCCTATGCGCCTGTCGCTGGAACCGAGTTGCGCAGTCATGAGGAAAAGCGCGGCTTGGTGCCAACCGCAGACGATCCGCTGGACCCGGTTGACGATCCCGAATTGCTGGCCCGGCTGCAGGGCTATACTAGCCAGCTGGCGCGCGATTATTGGCCGTTCGATTATGGCCGGTTTGAGTTTCGCCACGATCCGGCAACCGGCGCGCTGGCGTTTATGGAAGTCAATCTGTCGTGCAATTTATGGTCACGCAAAACCATATCGCGCGCGGCGCGGCTGCACGGCATCGCTCATGCCGAACTGGTTGAACATATTGTCGCGCATAGCATGCAGCGTCAGGGACTGATTTCACCGGTAGCCGTCCTTCATCGGGCGGCATGATGCCACTGGCCATGACTGCGACGATCCTGATTCTTGCTGGCCGGCGCCCCGGTGCGCCTGATGCGTTGGCGCAAGCGCACGGTGTCGATGACAAGTGCCTGGTGCCGGTGGCGGGTATGCCGATGCTGATGCATGTGCTGCGGGCGGCGCTGGACAGCGGTGCCGGCCGTATTTGCATTTCTGCGCACCATTCGGGTCTGTCAGATCAGATAGCGCCCTTGCTTGGCGCGGAGGATATGGCGCGCATTGCCTTTATCCCAGCGGCGGATAATCTTGCAGACTCGGTGTTGACGGCGGCGGCGGGCGCGACTTTTCCGATGCTGGTGACCACCGCCGATGCGTGTTTGCTGTCGGCGGCGACGATAGCCGAGATCGACGCGGCGGCCCGCGCCGCAAGGGCCGATGCCGCCGTCGGCCTGGCACGCAAGGCCGACGTGTTGAGTGTCCATGCAGATGGCCAGCGGCGCTTTTATGCCTTTTCGGATGTCGCGGTGTCGAACTGTAACGCGTATTGGCTGAGTAGCGCCAAGGCCCTGCGCGCTGCAGAGGCATTCCGGGGCGGTGGGCAGTTTATCAAGAAACCAGTGCGGATCGCGCGCGCCTTTGGAATCATAAACCTGCTGCGTTTCCGCTTTGGTCTGGGGCCACTGCATGTGGTGTTCGACCGGCTGGGACACCATATGCGGCTGAAACTGGTGCCGGTGCTGGTCAGCGACGGTGCAGCGGCAATCGATGTTGACAACGAACGCTCGCACCGGGTGACACAGGACGTGCTGGCGGCGCGCGCGGCGCCAGCGGGAACAACGCGCGCGGCCTGAACCCTATGGCTTGATCGGACGCACCGATTGAATGGCGACGGTGCCCATATTGGCCATGTCGGCATCAATAATGTTGCAGTTGCCGTTGAAGCGCGGTTTGTCACAGACTTCCCATTTTTCGCCGGGGTAAACCGCGATGCTGCCAACCATCATTTCCAGTTGAAGCGACGGGCGGGCGCGGTCGACGTCATAAAATTCACCACTGAACGATTGGCCCTTGAACAATCGCAGCGTGCTGGTTTCGGTCTTGGCCTTCACAGACGGCGTGCCCTGCGCGCTGACAAGGGCAGCGGGAAGCAGTGCGGCAGCGGTAATGGCGGCAATAAATCTCATTTTAAAATCCCTGTGTTGCGCGGAATATCCGAAATAGCCAAAGCGTCCGAGCACGCCATCGTCAATCGCTTTATTGCTGGCGGATATCTGGTGTCGATGAACCGTGGATTGATCGGACCGGGTTTGACAAGCATCGCCCTAAATCCTATATCCGCTGGTCAGATGTCCGGGAAACGGGTCGCCCTTGCGCAGTGATCCAGACGAATAGGACAGATGTTAGACAACAGGCGTGAATGAAGCTGCGGTTTCCAAAGGTGGAGACTTGCGGCCTTTTTCGCGTTTGTATGCCGCGCCAAGTCATTCAGCAGGCGAGATTTTTCACCCATGGCAACCAAGGCAAAGACGGCGGGCGTGGCCCCCGGTCAGACGGCATCAGCGACCCCGCTTAAGCGTATTCGCAAGCTGTTCGGCAACATCCATGAAGCGGTGGAGATGCCCAACCTGATCGAAGTCCAGCGTGATTCGTATGAACAGTTCCTGCGCTCAGACGCCTCGATTGGTTATGTATCGGGGCTGGAAAAGACGCTGCGCAGCGTGTTCCCAATCCGTGATTTTGCCGGCACTGCCGAGTTGGATTTCGTCCATTATGAACTCGAACCGCCAAAATATGACGTCGATGAATGCCGCCAGCGTGGGATTACCTATGCCGCACCAATGAAGGTGACATTGCGCCTGATCGTGTTCGAGGTGGATAGCGAGACCGAAACCCGCAGCGTGCTCGATATCAAGGAGCAGGATGTCTACATGGGCGACATGCCGCTCATGACGCAAAATGGCACCTTCTTTATCAATGGCACGGAACGCGTCATTGTGTCGCAGATGCACCGTTCGCCGGGTGTGCTGTTTGACCATGATCGCGGCAAGACCCACTCGTCGGGCAAGTTCCTGTTTGCCGCGCGCGTTATCCCGTATCGCGGTTCGTGGCTTGATTTCGAATTCGATGCCAAGGATATCGTCAACGTCCGGATTGACCGCAAGCGCAAGTTGCCGGTCACGTCGCTGCTTTACGCACTGGGCATGACGGGCGAAGATATCGTCAACCATTTTTATGATCGCGTCATTTTTGCACGTGCCGAAAATGGCTGGAAAGTGCCGTTCATTCTGGAAAATTGGCGCGGTGCAAAACCTGCGTTCGACGTGGTGGACGCCAAGACCGGCGAAATCGTCTTTGCCTCTGGTCACAAGATCAGCCCGCGTCTGGCCAACAAGGCGGCCAAGGACGGGCTCGACACACTGCTGATCCCGACCGAGGAAATCTTTGGCCGCTATTCAGCCTATGATCTGATCAATGAAACGACGGGCGAGATTTATATCGAAGCTGGCGACGAAGTTTCCGCCGACAATCTGGCCAAGATTGACGAAGCGGGCATTGACCAGCTGATCCTGCTGGACATCGATCATAATAATACCGGCCCCTGGATCCGCAACACGCTGAAGGCCGACAAGGCCGAGGATCGTGACCAGGCGCTGTCGGACATTTACCGTGTGATGCGTCCAGGTGAACCGCCGACGCGCGAAACGGCTGAGGCGTTGTTTGGCGGGCTGTTCTTTGACCCCGAACGCTATGACCTGTCGGCTGTGGGCCGCGTGAAGCTTAACATGCGGCTGGCGCTGGACGTTGAAGATACCGTCACCACGCTGCGCGCCGACGATATCCTGGCCGTAGTCAAGGAGCTGGTGAACCTGAAGGACGGCAAGGGCGAGATTGACGATATCGACAATCTGGGCAACCGCCGTGTCCGTTCGGTTGGCGAGTTGCTGGAAAACCAGTACCGCGTCGGTCTGCTGCGCATGGAACGTGCCGTAAAGGAACGGATGAGCAGCGTCGATGTATCGACGGTCATGCCCAACGACCTGATCAACGCCAAGCCAGCGGTCGCCGCAGTGCGCGAATTTTTTGGTTCGTCGCAGCTGTCGCAGTTCATGGATCAAACCAACCCGCTGTCCGAAGTCACCCACAAGCGCCGCGTGTCGGCGCTTGGGCCGGGTGGTTTGACGCGTGAACGCGCAGGCTTTGAAGTGCGCGACGTTCATCCGACCCATTATGGCCGGATCTGTCCGATTGAAACGCCCGAAGGGCCGAACATCGGCCTGATCAACAGCCTTGCGACTTTTGCCCGCGTCAACAAATATGGTTTTATCGAAACGCCGTATCGCAAGGTTGTCGATCACAAAGTGACGCCCGATGTGGTGTATCTGTCCGCGATGGAAGAGCAGAAGCATACGGTCGCTCAGGCCAACGCCGACCTGCATGAAGATGGCAGCTTTGTTGAAGAGCTGATTTCGGCGCGGCAATCGGGCGAATTCCTGATGGCTCCGCGCGATATCATCACGTTGATGGACGTGTCGCCCAAGCAGCTGGTGTCGGTTGCGGCTTCGCTTATTCCGTTCCTGGAAAATGACGACGCCAACCGCGCACTGATGGGATCGAACATGCAGCGTCAGGCGGTGCCATTGCTGCGCGCTGAAGCGCCGCTGGTCGGCACCGGGATGGAGCGCACCGTGGCCCGCGATTCCGGTGCTGCGATTGCGGCCCGGCGCGGCGGTGTGGTCGATCAGATTGATGCGACGCGTATCGTTATCCGCGCGACCGACGGGGTCGAACCCGGCAAGTCGGGCGTAGACATCTATCGCTTGCAGAAATTCCAACGGTCGAACCAGAACACCTGCATCAACCAGCGTCCGCTGGTGAAGGTGGGTGACATTATCCATTCGGGCGAGATTATCGCCGACGGTCCGTCGACCGAACTGGGTGAACTGGCGCTGGGCAAGAATGTGCTCGTCGCATTCATGCCCTGGAACGGCTATAACTATGAAGATTCGATCCTGATTTCGGAACGCATCGTGAAGGATGACGTGTTCACGTCAATCCATATCGAGGAGTTTGAAGTCACCGCGCGCGATACCCGTCTTGGGCCGGAAGACATCACCCGCGACATTCCGAACGTGGGTGAAGAAGCACTGCGCAACCTGGACGAGGCCGGCATTGTGTACATCGGTGCCGAGGTTGCCCCGGGTGACATTTTGGTCGGCAAAATCACGCCAAAGGGTGAAAGCCCGATGACGCCAGAAGAAAAGCTGCTGCGCGCCATTTTCGGTGAAAAGGCCAGCGACGTGCGCGACACATCGCTGCGGTTGCCGCCGGGCGTGTCGGGGACCATCGTCGAAGTGCGCGTGTTCAACCGTCACGGGATCGACAAGGACGAGCGCGCGATTGCGATCGAACGTGAAGAAATCGAACGTTTGAAGCAGGACGCCGACGACGAGCGCGCCATCCTGAACCGGGCGACTTTCTCGGGCCTTAAGGAACTGCTGATCGGTCAGGTGTCGAGCGCCATGCCGAAGGGGTACAAGAAGGGCGACGTCATCACCGAGGACATGCTGGTCGAAATGGACCGGGGCGATTGGTGGAAAGTCGCCGTGGCTGACGATGCCGCGCAGTCCGGTCTTGAGGCGATCAAGGGCCAGTATGACGAGGCAATCAAGCTGATCAATGACAGGTTTGCCAATCGGGTCGAAAAGCTTGAGCGCGGCGACGATCTGGCGCCGGGCGTCCTGAAATCGGTCAAGGTGTTTGTCGCGATCAAGCGCAAGTTGCAGTCGGGCGACAAGATGGCTGGCCGTCACGGCAACAAGGGCATCATCAGCCGCATCCTGCCACAGGAGGACATGCCGTTCCTGGACGATGGGAAACCGGTCGACGTCGTGCTCAACCCGCTGGGCGTGCCCAGCCGCATGAACGTCGGACAGATTTTGGAAACGCACCTTAGCTGGGCCGCGCACGGCCTGGCCAAGCAGATTACCGATGCGCTTGAGGAATGGCGTCTTGCCAATCCCAATCCGACTGCGGGCAAGCCGCCCGAGGTGGTGCGCGCGGCGCTGAACCATGCCTATGGCGTCGAATATGCCGAGGAAATCGGCGCGCGCAGCGATGAGCAGATTATCGAGCTGGCCGAAAATCTGGGTCTTGGCGTGCCCTTTGCAACGCCGGTGTTCGATGGTGCGCGCGAAGCCGACGTGTCCGACATGCTGGAACGCGCCGGTCTCGACAAATCGGGGCAGGTCGACCTGTATGATGGCCGTTCGGGCGAGAAGTTTGATCGTAAGGTGACGGTTGGGTATAAATATATCCTCAAGCTCCATCACCTTGTCGACGACAAAATCCACGCGCGGTCGATTGGCCCGTACAGCCTGGTCACGCAGCAGCCGCTGGGTGGTAAGGCGCAGTTTGGTGGCCAGCGCTTTGGTGAAATGGAAGTCTGGGCGCTGCAAGCCTATGGCGCGGCTTATACGTTGCAGGAAATGCTGACGGTAAAGTCCGATGACGTGATCGGGCGGACGAAAGTGTATGAAGCGATCGTCAAGGGCGACGACTCGTTTGAGGCCGGTATTCCGGAATCCTTCAACGTGCTCGTGAAGGAAATGCGCTCGCTGGGCCTCAACGTCGAACTTTCCTCTTACGCCGAGGAAGATCCCGACGAAGCGCCGGGCGCATTGCCGAAAGCCGCCGAATAACCCATTCGACCCCTCCCTTTCCGGGGAGGGTTCGGGCGTGGGGCCTGTCGCAGTAACGCCGCGTTAGCGCGACAGGCCACACCCCAACCCCTCCCGCAAAGGAGAGGGGCTAAGCGAGGAAACAGTGATGAACCAGCTTACCAATTTCATGAACCCGGTCGCCAAGGCCGAAACGTTCGACATGATCAAGATCGGCATCGCCAGCCCGGAACGTATCCGCAGCTGGTCGTTTGGTGAAATCAAAAAGCCCGAAACCATCAACTATCGTACGTTCAAACCTGAACGCGACGGCCTGTTTTGTGCGCGCATCTTTGGCCCGATCAAGGATTATGAATGCCTGTGCGGTAAATATAAGCGCATGAAATATAAGGGCATCGTCTGCGAAAAATGCGGTGTCGAAGTGACGGTTACCAAGGTTCGCCGCGAACGGATGGGGCACATTGAACTGGCCGCGCCGGTTGCCCACATCTGGTTCCTGAAATCGCTGCCATCGCGCATCGGGCTGTTGCTTGACATGCAGTTGAAGCAGCTTGAGCGCGTGCTGTATTTCGAGGCGTATATCGTCCTTGAACCCGGTCTGACGCCGCTGGAAAAATTCCAGCTGTTGACCGAGGACGAACTGCTCGACGCACAGGACGAACATGGCGAAGACGCCTTTTCGGCCGGTATCGGCGCGGAGGCGATCCGCGTCCTGCTCGAACAGCTTGACCTGAAAAGCGAACGCGACGACCTGCTCAAGGAATTGTCCGAAACCAAGTCGGAACTGAAGCCCAAGAAGATTATCAAGCGGCTGAAGGTGGTCGAAAGCTTTATCGATTCGGGCAACCGCCCGGAATGGATGGTGCTGCAGGTCATACCGGTTATCCCGCCCGAGCTGCGCCCGCTGGTGCCGCTGGACGGTGGCCGTTTTGCAACGTCGGATCTGAACGATCTGTATCGCCGCGTCATTAACCGCAACAACCGTCTGAAGCGCCTGATGGAACTGCGCGCCCCTGACATCATCGTGCGCAATGAAAAGCGCATGTTGCAGGAAGCCGTTGACGCCCTGTTCGACAACGGCCGCCGTGGCCGCACGATCACTGGCGCCAACAAACGTCCGCTGAAATCGCTGTCCGACATGCTGAAGGGCAAACAGGGCCGTTTCCGGCAGAACCTGCTGGGTAAGCGCGTCGATTATTCGGGCCGTTCGGTCATCGTGACCGGACCGGAATTGAAACTGCACCAGTGCGGCCTGCCCAAAAAGATGGCACTCGAGCTGTTCAAGCCGTTCATTTACGCGCGCCTTGACGCCAAGGGGCTGTCGATGACGCTGAAACAGGCGAAGAAGTGGGTCGAAAAGGAACGCAAGGAAGTCTGGGACATCCTGGACGAGGTGATCCGCGAGCATCCCGTGCTGCTGAACCGTGCCCCAACGCTTCACCGCCTGGGAATTCAGGCGTTCGAGCCTGTGCTGATCGAAGGCAAGGCAATCCAGCTGCATCCGCTCGTCTGTTCGGCGTTCAATGCCGACTTTGACGGTGACCAGATGGCTGTCCACATTCCGCTGAGCCTTGAGGCGCAGTTGGAAGCGCGCGTGCTGATGATGTCGACCAACAACATCCTGAGCCCCGCAAACGGCAAGCCGATCATCGTGCCGTCGCAAGATATGGTTCTGGGCCTGTATTATCTGACGATGGAGCGTGATGGCGAGCCGGGTGAGGGCATGATCCTGTCAGACCTGGCCGAAGTGCATCAGGCACTGTTTACCGGCGCCGTGACTTTGCACAGCAAGATCACCAGTCGTGTGCCGCAGACCGACGAGGCGGGCCGTGAATATATGGCGCGGTTCGAAACGACCCCGGGCCGCATGCTGATCGGCGAATGTATGCCGAAATCGCACACCGTTCCCTTTCCGCTGGTCAACCGCCTGCTCACCAAAAAAGAAATCGGCGATGTGATCGATCAGGTCTATCGCCACACCGGCCAGAAAGAGACGGTGCTGTTCGCCGACGCCATCATGGCGCTGGGTTTCCGTCACGCGTTCAAGGCCGGCATTTCGTTCGGTAAGGACGACATGATCATCCCGGTCGAGAAGATCAAACTGGTCGATGACACCCGCGCGCTGGTGAAGGATTTCGAGCAGCAGTATCAGGATGGACTGATCACGCAGCAAGAAAAATACAACAAGGCGATCGATGCCTGGTCACAATGCGGTGACAAGGTCGCAACCGCGATGATGGACGAAATTCGTGCCACGCCAAAGGACAAGGACGGCCGCATGGCCCCCGTAAACTCCATCTACATGATGGCGCATTCGGGTGCCCGTGGCAGCCAGGCCCAAATGAAACAACTTGCCGGTATGCGCGGGTTGATGGCCAAGCCGTCGGGTGAGATCATCGAAACGCCGATCATCTCGAACTTCAAGGAAGGTCTGACCGTTCTTGAATATTTCAACTCGACCCACGGCGCCCGCAAGGGACTGGCTGATACGGCGCTCAAGACGGCAAACTCGGGTTACCTGACCCGCCGTCTGGTTGACGTGTCGCAGGATTGTGTTGTTATCGAAGAAGATTGCGGCACGACCCGCGGCCTTGAAATGCGCGCCATTGTCCAGGGCGGTTCGGTCATTGCGTCGCTGGGCGAACGTGTGCTGGGCCGCACGACGATGGAAGATGTGACGGACAAGGACGGCACTGTTCTTGCCCCGGCTGGCGTCTTGCTCGACGAAGCGATGGTCGCGGTCATCGAGGCGGCCGAAGTACAGGCGATCAAGATCCGTTCACCGTTGGTGTGCGAATCGATCTTGGGCGTGTGCGGCAAATGCTATGGCCGCGATCTTGCCCGTGGGACGCCGGTGAATATCGGTGAAGCGGTCGGCGTTATTGCCGCCCAGTCCATGGGTGAACCC
>Ga0105044_10004199_pt1 | contig 19799 bp, 18 predicted proteins | sample MAT01_FD_78092 | JGI IMG/M metagenome (GOLD analysis project Ga0105044, IMG submission 78092) | Freshwater microbial communities from Lake Fryxell liftoff mats and glacier meltwater in Antarctica - MAT-01 | ecosystem: Environmental > Aquatic > Freshwater > Ice > Liftoff microbial mat | place...
CAGGCGGACGTCGGACAAAATTCCGGCTACCAAGATCCGTCGTGCCGAGCACGCAGACTTCCACTTTGCCCTGTAATTCTTCGTCGATCACCGCACCCATAATGACGTGGGCTTCCTTGCCGAATTCTTCGGTCACCGCGATCATGAGCTCATTGACCTTCGTCAGGCTGAGATCGGGGCCGCCAGTGATGTTGACCATGAGCCGGTCGGCCTTGCGGGCGAATTCCGGGGTGTGCAGCAACGGGCACTGTTTCAAATCCTCGAAGGCGGCCATGGCGGCATTCTCACCTTCGCCGACGCCGAGACCGAAAAGCGTTTTGCCGCCGCGTTGTTGGAACGCCTGACGCAACGCCGCGAAGTCGAGATTGATGAGCCCGGTGCGCGAGAGCATGCCCCAAATGGATTTCACGCCGCGCCCGATCCACGCATCGGCGCGGGCGAACGCATCGAGCACACTGGTCTGCTCCGTGCCTTCCTGGAGCAGCAGATCGTTCGAAAGCGGAATGACGGCGTGGCAAACCGCGCGCAACTCGGCGAGTGCATCCTCGGCTTGCTTGCGTCGGCGTCCACCCTCGAAACTAAAAGGCAAGGTGACAAACGCGATGACGAGCGCGCCGGCCTCCATCGCCACTGCGGCGACGACCGGGGCCGCGCCCGAACCGGTGCCGCCACCGAGTCCGGCCACGATGAAAATCAGATCGGTACCGCGCACGATCTCGGCGATTTTCGCGCGATCCGCATCGGCTGATTCATAACCGAGCACGGGATCACCGCCAGCGCTGAGTCCGCGTGTCACGGTGGTGCCGATAAGCACCTTGTCTTGCACCGGGGAGACATTGAGCGCCTTGAAATCGGTGTTGATGACCGCGAGCTGGAGACGGTCGAGATTCTCCATCTTGAGTCGGTCAACGGCGTTCGAGCCGCCGCCGCCGATGCCGATCAGCTTGATGCCGATATCGCGATCGGTCAGGGCCTCGAGGGGAAGTTCGTTGGGTGATTGGTCGTCCATGGTCGTAGTCTCAGGAGAACATTTTAGTGAGCCCGCTGAACAGGCCAGGCTTTCTCGGAATGGGCGAGGGATGCTCGTGCGCCGCGCGCAGGCCGAACTGATAGATGCCGAGCACGGTGCTGAACATCGGGTCCTTCAATTCGTCTTTCACCCACGCGGGCGATTCCCCACAGCGGGCCGACAGACCGAACACCTTCGTCGCCGCATCGGCGATTCCGGGGAGCTTGGCCGTACCACCGGTGAGAATAATACCCGCACCGCAATGCTCGGGCGAAAACCTCGTTCCGAGTTTGTGCAATACAACCTCCAATAATTCCTGCGTGCGCGCCGTGGTGATCAGCTCGATGGCGGACTTGGGTAGCTGGCGATCGCCAAAAGACATGTCGCCGTTTAGCCAGACTTTTTCAGACTTGTCGCGCGTCTGTACGGTGCCGCGGCCCCAACGGAGTTTGAGCGCTTCCGCCTGCATGGTCGTGACGCGCAAGCCGATCGCGAGATCGTTGGTCAAATGATCACCGCCGACAGGCAACACACCGGTCGCGAGCACGTGGCCATCGCGATAAAGCACAAAATCCGTCACGCCCTTGCCGATATCGAGCACGAGGGCGCCGCGGAGGCGATCCTCCGTGGTGGTCAACAAGGAGCCGCTGGCCAGCGCGGCGAGCACGAGTTCGCGCACTTCGAGATGATAGCCGCCGACCACGTGGATATTGTCACTCACCTTGCTTTCCTGCCCGTGCACCATCCAGTAGCCGACATCGAGACGGCTGCCTGTGAGATGCTCGGGGTCCGGCACGGCGCGGCCATCGAGGCAAAACGGCCGGCGAATGGCATGGATGCGGGAGCGACCGGCGGGTAATTCTTTTTGCTGGGCCAACGTGCAAACGCGCTCGATATCGAGCTGGGTCACGGTGTTGTCGGCTGACTGCACATTGACCGAGGCCTCGTTGTAGAAACCGTCGAGGTGGCCGCCCGTTTGGGCGAGCCAGACTTCGTCGAGGCGCGTGCCGGCCTTGGACTCGGCCATCTCAAGCGCGTGGTGGGTGGCTTCGCAGACGGTCTTATAGTCGACGACTTCGCCTTTCATGACGCCACGCGACTGCGCGAGGCCGACGCCGATAATGTTGAGCGAGCGCCCGTGGGCGATTTCGCCCACGAGTACTGCGATTTTGCTGGTGCCGATTTCGACGGCGCCGACGATCCTACCGTTGTTAGAAGTCACGTTGGGCTTTGCGCTGGAGAGTTTTTGGGAGAGTGAACCGAGAAGTGTATTCCGGCTGCGCCAGTTCCTCCGGGCTGCGCTCGAATTTCACCGGAACTTGGCCGGCGAGGGCGAGGTTGATGCTGCTCAAGCCAACCTCTGGCCGCTCGTGGGCGCGATCCAGGATGTAATCGAGTCGGGCAATCTGTTTCTGAAAACTTTCTTTGCGGGAAAAAATAATTACCGCGATCTCCTGGGCTTTCACCGTGATCTCGTCGCGGTCGGCCAGTGTCGCGAGTGAAACAACCAACCACGTACGATAAAGATGCGGCGCCTCGATCTGCGCCGTGGTCAACAAGGCGGAAACATCCGCCATGCCCACGACGGGGGCATAACCCGGGCCTTGCCGGACCAACCGGATGCCATCGAGCCACGGGAGGCCGCTGACCATCTGTTGATCGTAGTTGGTCCCATCATAAACGGTCCCATCCATCGCGACGAAGAGTTGTTTGGCCAGACCACGGGCATCCAACGCCTGCACCCGGGCGACCGGCGTGCGTTCCTGCAAGGTCACCTCCAACGTATTCGGAAATTTCCGGGTCACGACCGCCATCCGCACCTGCCCTTGGGCGGTGAGCCGGTTGCGCAGGGCCGGCAAGTCCAACGCCATCAAGGTGGCGCCCTTCGGCAGTGCGAGGATTTGCGCGACCCATTTTTCCGTCAAGGTGCCGCCACGATCAGTCCTCACCGCCAGATGGCGCACCGGTTCGCTGTTCACCGTGTCGGCAAAGGCGACCCGATCAGTCTGCCACTCGTGGACGAGATGAAACACGCCATACACCAACCCGCCAACCAACACCGTGATCCCGCCGGCTTTCAGCCAACCGGTGTACTGCCGGCGACGCCCCTTCTTCGACATGGCGCGCGGTTTCACCTCCTGGCTGATATCTCGCCAGGACCGGCCGCTTCGTGCTGCAGTGGGGGGGACTTCGCTCATCGCATCGTAGACTGGGCCAAATGAAAACGCTCCACGGCAGGTCCAACCATCTCGCGACACAGCGCGTTAAAATCCAGACCCACACAACGGGCGCTCATTGGCAGCAGGCTCGTTTCTTTCATGCCGGGCAGCGTATTTATTTCCAGCAAATAAAGTTCTTCTTCCGCAGAAAGCATGAAGTCGATCCGCGCGTAGTCACGACACCCGCACGCCGCGAACGCGCTTTCCGCCGCCGCGCGCATTTTCGCCGCGAGCTCTTCGGAGATGGAGGCCGGCGCGAAGTACTGCGTGAGGCCCTTCGTGTACTTGCTGGTGAAATCAAAGACGCCCGAATCCGGCACGATTTCCACCACGCCCATCGCGCGACCGCGCAGCAAGCCCACGGTGAATTCGCGGCCAATAATCCGCTTCTCCAGAATCCATTCGCCTGCGCGCAAGCCGACCAGAGCGTTTTCGAGTTCGGCGCGATTGGAGACAATCTGCAAACCGAAGCTGCTCCCCTGCCGGTTGGGCTTGAGCACCACCTGTTCGCCATATTCCTGGATGACCGAATCCGCAGAAGGTTTCCCCGCAGAATTAAAACAACGCCCCGGTGCCACCTGCACATCCGCTGCTGAAACGGTCTGCCGCGTCCGCCATTTATCGAAACACAGATCGCTGCCCTTGGCATCGCAACCCGCGTAGCTGATGCCGGCAGCATCGAGCAACCGCTGCATGCCACCATCCTCGCCAAAGGTCCCGTGCAACGTCGAATACACGACGTGGCGCCGGGGATCGAGGCCTGCGGGCACGGCATCCGTCTTCAGGATGATTTTTTCGGTCGGATAGGCCAGTGCCATGGCCTGAGCCACGGCCTTGCCCGAACCGATCGAGACTTCACTTTCTGCAGAGGTACCGCCACAGAGGACGGCGATGAGGGGAGGTTTCAAAGGAGATCTTTCCAGTTTTGACCAAATAAAAGGACTTCCGGTTCGAGATCGATGCCGCGCGCGCGCTTCACCCGCTCGCGCACGCGCCGGATGAGGCCCACGATATCCGCGCTGGTGGCGTGTCCGCGGTTCACGATGAAGTTCGCGTGGACCAGAGAAACTTCCGCGTCGCCCACCCGTTCGCCCTTCAGGCCGACTTCATCGATGAGCCGGCCCGCCGAGGTCCCGGTCGGATTCTTGAAAATGCAACCCGCGCTCGGTTCACGCGGCTGGGATTCCATCCGCTTCTTTTGATAAACATCGATCTGGCGGCGGATATCCGCCGCTTCGGATTGCGCGGCCGGTTGCAGATACGCGCCCAACGCCACGGCCTCGTGCAATTCACCACAGTGTCGGTAATCCACGTGCATTTCGGCCTTCTTCATCACGCGTTTTTCCCCGATGAGCGTCAGGAGATGAACTTCCTCCACCACATCGAAAATCCAAGCGCCCATCGCGCCGGCATTCATGCGCAACGCGCCGCCGATGGAGGCGGGAATGCCCTCGAGAAATTCAAAACCCACGAGGCCTGCCTTGGTGGCGAGGCCACAGAGATTTTTCAACCGCAGTCCCGCGCCCACCCAGACGCGCCCATCAGGCTGCAGCTCGAACTTCTGCCAATTTTCATGGCCGAGACTGATCACGAGGCCATCGACGCCTTCATCCGGCACGAGGAGATTGGAACCGCGCCCGAGCATGAACACGGGCAGATGACGCGCGTGCGCCGTCGCGAGGAGCAACTGCAGATCCGCCTCATTCGCCGGCTCCGCATAAAGCCGGGCCGGGCCACCGACGCGCATCGTGGTTTTTGGCCCGAGCAACTCGCGCTCGGTGAACTTCGTTCCTGCGGAAATTTGCGGACGCACCGCCTCGCTAAAATCGTGCCAACCTTGTTCGCGCAACTCTTCCGCGCGCAGGCGGGCGACAAATTCCTGCCCTGCTTGGTCGATGTCGCCCGCCCCGACGAAGGCCACCGTATCCTCCGGCCGAAGGGCGATCTTGAGCGCCGCCAACAGCCCGGTAGCATTACCCGGCAGATAGGTGACCGGTTGCGTGCTGCCTGATTTTTTAAACTCCGCATAGAGATCCGCTGTGGTGCCCCCGACCACCGGTGCCTCGCTCGCGGCGTAGACCTCCAACAGGAAAACGTGATCAGCGCTCGCGAGTGCGGCGGCGAACTCCGTCTTGAACTGGGCGGTGCGCGTGTAGCGATGCGGCTGAAAAACGACGAGCAGGCGACGCGCGTTCTGGCGCAATCCGCCAAGCAACGCGCGAATCTCCGTCGGGTGATGCGCGTAATCCTCAATCACCGTCACGAGCCGTGACGCGTAGAGACAGGTTTGCCGACGGCGGACACCGGCGAAAAGACTGAGTGACGCCGGTTCGATTTTCCCACCGAGCTGTTGCGCCACTGCGAGCGCGGCGGTGGCGTTGGCGGCATTGAATTCGCCGAGCGCGCGGATCGTGGCCTCGGGCATCGTGAAGCGCCCGCCGAGCGCCAACGTCTGGCTGCCGCCCTGTTCGCGCACGATGGTCGATTGAAAATCTCCTGTGCGTCCGAAAGAAAAGGTGGACGCCGGCCTCCGGACGGCGTTCGAAAAACGCGCCACGAGCCGTTGCGACAGGACGCACGCATCGCTGGAAAACACCGCGTCCGTCGTGCGCGCGAAGAGCGCCGCAAATTCATTTTCGAGATCAGCGAGCTGGGGATAGTGATCGGCGTGATCCCAGTCGAGATTCACCGCCAGCGTGATCTCAGGTGAAAAATTTCCAATGGTGCCATCACTCTCATCCACCTCGGCAATCACCCACTCACCGGCGTGACGCGCCGGGGGCAGCGCGTTCGCGGGGAAAAGTCCGCCGAGCACCCAGCCGCACTCGAAGCCGGCGCGTTGCAAAATCGTGATCAGCATGGCGGTCGTGGTCGTCTTGCCGTGCGAGCCCACCACCGCGACCAACCGGCGATCGCGCGTGACCATCGCGAGCATTTCCCCGCGGCGCACCTGAGTCAGCCCGCGCGCCACGGCACGTTGCCGGGCCGGATGCGACGGAGGCACCGCAGAGGTGTACACCATGAGCTCCGTGATATCCGGGGCGGCGTTGACGCCCGTGAGCTTCACGCCGGCCTGCTCCAGCACTTCACGAGTCGCCGGATTCCAATGATCATCTTCCGCACTCACGACGAACCCGCGCTGCACCAGATAAAGTCCGAGCGGAGTCATGCCCATGCCGCCCGCCCCGAGCAGATGCACGTGGCGAATGGTTCGACCGAAGACGGGCGGTGGCGTGATCATATGGCGGGCAGCAACGCGTCGGTGGCGGAGGCGCGATCACCGGGAAGCTCGTGCCGGGCCAGCGACTCCAGATCGTTCACCATGGTTTCGATAGTGTTTTCCTCGGACATACGGCGCAGATTGCCGCGAAATTGAGTGAGCAACCAATCGTTGAACAACACATCCATCACTTCCTGTTTCAGGGTGGAGAGCGCGGTTTCCGCCACGACGATGCCACCGCCTTGCTGCTCGAAATGCTGCGCGTTAGCCTGCTGATGATTATCGGCGGCAAACGGATAAGGGATGAGAATCGCGGGAGTTTCACAGCGCACCAACTCGGCCAAAGTGCCCGCGCCGGCCCGGCTCACGACCAAATCCGCTGCCGACAACAACGCACCCACGCGATCAGTGAACGGTTCAAACCAAACACGCACCGTCAGGCCGCTCGTGCTTTTAAATTCGCGCACCGCCGTCTCCCCCTTGCCCAGACCGGTGACGCACCAGAGCTGCACCCCCTCGCGGGTCAGTGCCGCGAGATTCGCTTCGACCCATTTATTCAGCGGGCCAGATCCCTGACTCCCGCCCATGATCACGAGTAATTTTTGCTGAGGATCCACCCTGAGAATCGCGCGGGCTTCGAGTCGGGCCATGCGTTTCACTTCGGTCCGGACCGGTAAACCCACGTGCCGCACGAGCAGCCCGAGGCGACCGGGCAGACGAACGCCGGGTGGCAAATAAAGTCGCGCCGCCAGACGGGAGAGCAAGCGGATCGCGCGACCGGGAATCCGGTTCGCTTCATGCAACGCCACCGGCACATCGCGAATGCGACCGGCGACGACGACGCCCGTGTTCGTGAAGCCACCGAAGCCCACGATCGCCTGCGGGTGGTGTTGGTGAACATAGTACCAACTGAAGCGCAGGCCTCGGGCGAATTGCCATGCGAAGGACCAAAGAACCGTCGGCTTCCAGCCAAAGGGCGCACCGGGCACAGGCAAAGCCGTGAGATGGGGATAGCTGCGGCAAAGACGCGCATCCACTTTCTTTTCGCTGATGAAGAGGGTCGTCTTGTGCCCGCGCGCCTGCAAGGCCTCAGCCAGTGCGATGCCCGGGGCGAGATGACCGCCGGTGCCACCGCAAGCGATGATGAATTTGCAGCTCATCGGGCGGCGGGGACGGCGTTTCGATTTTCCGTGCCGACTCCTGGGGATGCGGCGCCCTCGCCGCGTCGTGCCGTTTTTTCCGCGCCGAGGGCGGCGCGGCTCCAGTAGCTCCCAAACTGCGCATGGGGATCAATGCGCTCCACCTGCGGCCAAGACAAACGCGCGCGGAGGTCGCGTTCCACCTGCGGCAATCCTCGGTAGCCGCGTTTTCTGGCTGGGCCCGCAAACACGGCTACTTCCTGAAAATTCCCGGCGTTCATGCGACCACCTCCGCGAGGGCGCGCTTGCGTTCGAGCGGACGCGGGCGAGTCCACGTGCGCGCGCTGTTGATAATGATTCCGACCAGCAATCCCATGAGGAGAAGATTGGAGCCGCCGGCGCTGATGAACGGAAGCGATATGCCTTTCGTCGGCATCATGCCCGTCACCACGGACAGGTTAATAATCGCCTGGAGGCAGATGAGGAGCAGGCTGCCCGTGACGACGAGAAACTGGAAAAGATTCGGTGCGCGGCGCACGTGCATGAGGCCGGCGATGAAGATCGCCACAAACAAACCCACCACGAGCAGCGTGGTGATCAGCCCCATTTCCTCTCCCAAAATGGCGAAGATGAAATCCGTGTGCGCCTCGGGGAGAAATGACTGTTGTTGGCGGCCGTTGCCCAGGCCGACGCCATCAATCCCACCGGCGGCGAAGGCCAGCAAGGATTGCCAGAGTTGATAACCGCCCTCGGCGCGACTGCCCTCGGGATCGAGAAACGCCAGGATGCGCCGCATACGGTTGGGATTGTGCAACACCAGTAAGCCGAACCCCATGAGCGCAAGCGCGACCGAGGGCAGCAGAAAGAGCAAGCGGCCTCCGGCGAGAAACAGCAGGCCGACCCCGATCGCCCCGGTGAGCAACGCAGTGCCGAAGTCCGGCTCCGCCAGAATCAAGACGGCAAAACCACCGATGATCGCGCAGGGCGTGACGAATCCCTTCACGAAATCGTGGAGTTTGTTCTGGTTCACCGCGAGGTAGTGCGAGACGCAGAACACCATGGCGAGTTTGGCGAATTCGGATACTTGGAGGCGAATCCCGCCGAAGCCTAACCATCGGCGGCTACCCTTCACATTAATACCGATATGCGGAATCAGCACGAGCAACAGGCCCACCCCGGCGACAAGGCCGATCACCCAGGCAAATTTCCTGAGCTGCTCCAGATCGATGCGCGCCATCAGCCAGCCTCCGCCAATCGCGAGCGCGAGAAAGATTAATTGTTTATAGAGATAACCCGTCGCCCCACCGACGGCGCGGGAACTCGCGCTGTACAATACCGCCATGCCGATGGCGAGTAGAGCCGAGACACAGACGAGAATGACGCTCGCCGGGGTGATCGCGAGTTGGCGGCGGGGAGGAGCAACTACGCTCGGCGAGCTCACCATGGGAGTGGCATTCTAAAAAATTATTTTGCGGCTTCCTCAGCCTTGGGCTCTTCAATCTTGATCGTCGGCACATCGGCCGAAGCACTATCCTTCAAACCGGCATCGAGATCCTGTACGGCTGCCGGCGACTGGGGCGCGGGCTCAATTTTAATCGCAGGTTGCTCAACCCGCGGTGCGGCCACTGGCGGGGCTTTCCCCGTGACAGGGGCGGCAGGCTTCGTCGTCGATTTGGTCGAGGCTTTGCCACCGGATTTGCCATTCGGAATTACCAAGGGCTGCCCGACGCGAATCTTGGCCGGATCAGTGATGTTGTTGGCGGCGGCGAGTTCACCCACGGTCACGCCATATTTACGGGCGATGACACCGAGGCTTTCCCCGTTGCCGACGACGTGTTTCACCATTTCATTGCTCGGTCGGCCCGGGGCACCGGCGGCTGGCTGAGGCGTGGAGGTCGAAGCTGATAAGGACAAGGTGCTCTCAGTCGGAGCTGCGGCGACAGGCGTCTTTACCGGAATCATCAGTTTCGCGCCGGGTTTCAGCGCGGCATTGTTGCTGAGATTGTTGGCCTTGGTCAGTTCCGGAACGGTGATGTGATTTTTCTTGGCAATGATCCAGAGGCTGTCGCCTTTCTGAATCGTGTAAGGGACCACCGACGCGACATTCGCCGCCGAAGATTTCGCGGGCGTGAGCGCCGCCGCATTGGGCGAACCGGGACGGGTCGGCGCGACGCGACCGGGTGTACCTTCCGGCAGGTAAATCGGGTGATCGACCGGCGTCACCATTTCGGTGACACCGGAATTATTGCTCACGGTTGCGTCCGTGCTGGAACCACTGGGTAACGTGGCGTCGGGCGTCGGCACATTGCGCGGGGACGACGAGCAACCCGGGCTGGCAAAAATAAAGATGAACGCGAGCAGATGTACTGCTACGACGGCTCCGAATATCTGGAGAATTTTCATGGCGGAATATGAGTGGCTGATTTCGAGTTTTGCTATCTAAAAATGAGAGTTATTCACAGGCTTTCCACAATCGCTTCGAACTGGCGACCCCGGTCATCGTAGCCGCAGAACATATCGAAGCTGGCAAAGCCCGGACTGAGCACCAATTGATCACCCGGCACCGCGAGAGTCATGGCGGTGTGAACCGCCTCCTCCAGCGTGGCGCAGATAATCGCCGGCACTCCGCAAGTATGACAGTGAGTGGCGAGGATTTGTTTCGTTTCCCCGATCAAAAATGCCTGACGCACCTTCCGGGAGATCCGCTGGACGAAAGCACCGAGGTCACCACCCTTCGCCTTACCGCCACCGATCCAGAGAACCGGCTGGTTGAAATGGCCCAAGGCCGCTTCAACCGCGTGAAAATTCGTCGCCTTCGAGTCGTTCCAGAACGTCACACCGCGTTTCTCCCCCACCCGCGTAAAACGATGCTGCCCGAGCCGAAACGAGAGTGCTGCTGAGAACAATGCCGTCTCCGGGAGACCGGCTTGCCGCCACCAAGCCAAGGCGAGAAGGAAATTCTCGTACTGCGGATACGCGGCAAACACGGAACCGTCCAGACGCGGATCGAGTGCTTGCCCTTCCGAGCTGATCGTGGAGGAAAAGGGCAAAGTTCGGCCGGTTTTCTGAGCGTAAGACTGAACCGACGTGCCGCAAAAGCGGGCTGAGGCCGGTGTTTGCTCGATGAGCTGCCACTTCGCCGCGAAGTACGCCTCCATCCCCCGATGTCGTTCGAGATGATCTTCCGCGAAATTCGTCCAAAGCGTCGCGGTAGGTTTCAGGTAGCGCAGCGTCTCCGCTTGAAACGAGCTCACTTCGCACACCGCCACCGTTTCCGGAGCTTGTTCGACGACGAAGCGGCAGAATGAATAACCGACATTTCCCGTCACGTGAGCGTGACGGCTGACGGAGTTCAGCGCGTGGACGAGAAACTCGGTCAGCGTCGTCTTACCATTCGTGCCCGTGATGGCGACGAGTTCACCGCGCCAGAAGAGGGAGGCGAAATCGAGTTCACCCAAGCAGGTGCAACCGGCCACGCGCGCCGCCGCCAACCAACGATGCTCAGGGGGAAAACCCGGACTAAAGACCACGAGCCCATGCAGCGCCGTCTCGGCCAGAGCGAATATTTTCCCGGCGTCATCCGCCTTCTCATCGTAAAGCACGCCCCGCACCCCGAGGGCAGCGAGCAACGCCAGCACCCCCTGCCCGCTCACGCCCGCACCGAAAACGGCGACTGGTCGCGTGAGCCGCGCAGCAATATCACTGGGTGGTTGCGGGAGCATGAGAAAATACGCTGACGTGCTGGATCCAATTGCAGGCGGAGTGCCCACAGGGGATCAGTCGAATCCATGACTTACTGAGTCGCGCATAATTGAGTTGCAGATAGAGACGGATCGCCAGGGCGTCCGATAAGGCGAATTTCACTCGTAAATCGCGGCAGGCCCAGCGGGCCCGCCCGACCCAGAAGCGTCGCCCTATTTTACGAGACTCATTATGCAGGGCTGCTGCTTGCGGCAGCCTAAGCACGGCGCAAACCGGACAAACGGTATCAGAGGTGGAGCGCGACCTCTGAGCGAGCTGCGCAGTGTCGCCCGCGGCAAAACCCGCCCGGAGGTCGGGTTCCACCACCGCAAATGCATCCGCTGCGAAAGCAAAAAGCCGCTTGAGCGTCGTGGCGTTTAATCGAAGGGGATCAGGACGGAGCATGAAAGAACGCGGAAGTCCGCCAGCAGCGGGTTGGTTTTGGTTCCGGTAAGGATGGTATAAAGAACCTGCTTACGAACTTCTGCGAAAACGTTTGGTGGATTTGACGACGATCGGGACAAGCGTGGGGCCCAGCACCTTGGCCCGCAGTTGCTGAAGCTTCTCCAACGAGCGGATGAATGGCTGACGAATAAGGAGAATGCCGGTCTGGGTCAGATCGCGAAAACTAGGGGTCGATTCAGAGCTGTAGTCGATAGGCATGGGCGGAGTTGGGTTTGGGGTTGGGATTTGTTTATGGGGATCTGAGCATTTTTTGTAGGGCGGTCGCTTGCGTCAGCCTCGTCGTGACCGGCGCAAGCACCGGCCCTACAGCTTAGTCATATCTGAAAATTGAGCTTGGTGAGTTCAGCGGAGTTTGAGCGTGGCGAGGCCGAGCAAAGCGAAACCCAGCGAGAGCACCCAGAAGCGCAGAACAACCTTGGTTTCCGGCCAGCCCTTCTTCTGAAAATGATGGTGGATCGGCGCCATGAGGAAAACCCTCCGACCCGTCCCCGTCCGGCGCTTGGTGAACTTGAACCAGCCGACTTGGATAATCACCGACACGGCCTCCAGCACAAACACGCCGCCGACAATCACCAGCGTGACTGGTTGGTGAATCATGAAAGCCATCACACCGATCAGTCCGCCCAAGGCGAGCGAACCGGTGTCGCCCATGAACACCTCGGCCGGATGGGAATTATACCAGAGGAAAGCCATGCACGCGCCGATGAGTGCGCCGCAAATCACCGTCAGTTCCCCCGTGCCGGGCACATGACTGATGAGCAGATATTTTGAATAGATGATGTTGCCCGCCACATACGCCATGATCCCGAAGACCAGCGCGACCGTGATTGTGCAACCCACCGCCAGTCCATCTAAACCATCCGTCAGATTGATCGCATTGCTGAAGCCGACAATCCAGAGATAGATCAACAAAAGCAGCAGCGCCCAATGCATGTGTGGGATGATCGCGGTCTTGATAAACGGCACCCACAGCTCGCGGATCTTTTCGGAGCTCTGCGGATGCCAGAGCAGCGCCCCCAGTGCCACGACCGTCGCGAGCGATTGCCACGCAATCTTCTCCCAGGACTTGATCCCGTCTTTGTTTTTGTGCACGACCTTCAGGTAGTCGTCCCGGAAGCCGGGGATCGTCAGCGCGGTGTACACGAAGAGCGCGACGAACACATAGATATTCGGCTCCGCCCAGAGGACCGTGCTGATAAACACGGAGAAAAAAATGATCAGTCCGCCCATGGTGGGCGTGTGCTTCTTGTCGAAATACGTCGCACCCAGCGCCCCCGTCCGCTCGTCGATGTAGCCGTGGCCAAACTTCAGCTCCCGGAAACGCCCGATGAGCCACGGCCCGATGATGAAACCGATCACCAACGCCGTGGTGGCCGCGCCCACGGTCCGCACCGTGATGTATTGGAGCAGGCGCAGCGGCCCGAAGAGGTGATCGTACTCGGAGAGATAACTAAGCATGGGAAATTTTCTGGCGGAAACCCGTCGCCAATTCCAGTTGAGCGCAGCTACCGACCCACTCACCCGCGGCCAAGTTGATCGCTTGCTGCGCCCCGCTCTGGATGACCAGCCGTTCGGTCAGCCGCCGCCGCGTGAAAAATCCCGCCGGGTGATCAGCCGCAGTTAACCGATAAGATTCACCGGTCACCCAGCGCAGCGCTGGCTGGGAGGAGACATGAAAATTAGTGGGCATGGGCGAGGGTTTCGTCGAAGACCGTTTCCAATTGGTAGCGCCGGCTGGCTTTGAGAAAAACGGCTCCTTGAAAACCAGTGAGTCGCTCGCGGACGGGAGCGACATTATCAATCACGCTTACCTGCGCCGGATCGTTGCCATTTTCGAGCAAGCCTTCGCGCACCGCGACCGCTTGCACGCCGAGCACAAACAGGGCATCTCCCGGCCGGAGCAAAATCGAGCGACCCAACTGCCGGTGATAATCCGCCGAACCGCTCCCCAGTTCTTCCATGCAACCGAGCACATAAAGTCGCGGCAACTCGACGCGCACGAGACTGGTGAAAGCCGAAATTGCATCAGCCATCGAGGCCGGATTCGCATTGTAGAAATCACAGTACACGAGCGCGCCACCCACCCGCTGCAACTCGCCGCGCCACTTCGAGGGCTGCCAATGAGTCAGCCGCAGTTGCAGCGTGGTATCCTCCACGCCCAGCGCGGAGGCGAGTGCGAGCGCGAGTGCGGCATTCTGCGCCATACCACCCGAGACGCGCTGTAAGATAAAATTTCTCTTACCTTCCAACGTGACCTCGGTGCGCTCAGGCCGGTGCAACACCGTGAAGCTGAGCGTCCGCCCGGTCACCTTCACCATACCTTCGTTCGCCGGCACGAGCACGAGCGGATTAGCCAGCGCGCGAAAGGATTCATACGCCCAGCAGCTAACTGGAAAAACATTCAGCCCTCCGCTCCGCGTGGCAGCGGTCAACCGCGATTTCTCGAAAGCGACACCCTCCAATGAACCCAACAGCGCCAAATGGGCCGGGCCGACGAAGGTGACCAAGCTATGATCAGGCTCAATCATCTCGGCGAGCCCCACCATTTCGCCCGGCATATTGATTCCGGCCTCGATGATGGCGACCCGATGCATAGCCGGATCGAGCTTGGTCAGAGTCAGCGGCACCCCGATATGATTATTCAAATTCCCCTCGGTAGAATATGCTCCCGGTGAGCCCCCCAGCAACACCGAGAGCATATCCTTTGTCGAGGTCTTCCCCACACTACCAGTAACCCCAATTATGGTCCCATGAAATTCCCGCCGATGCTCGCGTGCGATCCGTTGCCAGGCCGCCAACGGATTCGCCACCACGAGTTGCGGTAAACTTGAGTCGGCCACTTCCTGCGCCACGAGGGCGGCCACCGCCCCCTTCGCCTGCGCTTCTCCGAGAAAATCATGGCCATCACGCTTGTCCGTCTTGAGCGCGACAAACACCTGCCCGGTCGTCAGCCCGCGCGTGTCCTGATTGAAACCCACGATAACCCCGGCCGGCAAACGGGTCCAGCGTCCGCCAGTCCAGACGGCGAGCTTTTCGTGGGCAAACGTGGGCATGGGGCAGATTTCAGACGGGTTTGATTTTTTTGATCTCGATCATCTCGCGGACCACCTGGCGGTCATCGAACGGAACAATCGTATCGGCAAATTCCTGATACGTCTCGTGACCCTTGCCCGCGATCAGCACGCAATCGCCCGCCCGCGCCGCATCCAGCGCGAGACTGATGGCCCGGCGCCGATCCTCGACGAAGGTGATTTTTTGCTCAGCCGTCACCCCGGTCTTCATGTCGGTGAAAATTTGCGTCAGCGCTTCGGAGCGGGGATTATCCGCCGTCGCCCAGGCGTGATCCGCTTGCGCCTGCACCGCCGCCGTCATTAACGGTCGTTTTGTGCGGTCGCGATTTCCGCCACAACCAAACACGACCAGCAATTTCCCCGGCGTAATCGCGCGCAACATGCCCAACGCATTGTGCAACGCATCGTCGGTGTGCGCGTAGTCGACCAGCACATTGTACGACTGGCCTTCTTCAATCCGCTCCATCCGTCCGGGGACGCCAGCGAAAGTCTTCAAACGCGAGGCGATGACCATCGGGTCGCGGCCCAACGCGTAGCACGCCGCAAACGCCGCGAGCAGATTGCTAAGATTATAGCGACCGATGAGCGGACTCTCGACCGCCATCGATCCTTCCGGCCAGACAAGCTGGAAGGCAGTGCCTTTGAAACCGAGATCCACTTTCTCCGCGCGCACGGTCGCCGAAGGATCTTCGCCGAACGTGATGATCTTGAGATGCGGCGGCACCTCGGCGACGAGCCGGCGACCATAAGTATCATCGATATTGATGGCCGCAATCCGCGGCGCCGTACCGATCCCACCATTGAAAAGCCGGCTCTTCACCTCGAAATAAGCCTCAAGCGTCTTGTGATAATCAAGATGATCGCGAGTAAGATTCGTGAAGACCGCGACGCCAAACTGCATACCGAGCACGCGTTGCTGATCGATGCCGTGCGAACTGACTTCCATGACCGCCTGACGGCAACCGGCATCACGCATCTGCGCGAGCATGCCATACAGTTCCAACGATTCAGGAGTGGTCCGATACGAGGGCACAATGCGCGCCCCCAGATCATAGTTCACCGTGCCGATCAGTCCGACCCGTTGCGTCGGCGTCGAGATCAACTGCTTGATCAGATTGGTGACGGTCGTTTTGCCGTTCGTGCCCGTGACGCCCACCAGATCCAGCGACTTGTCGGGAAATTTGAAATAGCGCTGGGAAACACGGGCCAAGGCCCGACGAGCATCGTTCACTTGAATATACGTAACCCGCGTCGCGGTACCGCTCGGAATTTTCTCCGCGACAATCACCACGGCGCCACGATTGATCGCTTCGTCGATGAACATATTGCCATCCGCCCGGCGCCCGGGGAGCGCAAAAAACAGATTGCCCGGCATCACGCGGCGGCTGTCCATCGCGAGTCCGGAAATCGGCCGTTCGAGATCGCCCTTGCTGGCGACGATCTCGTCTTCATTGAAAAAATCTGAGAGTTTGGGAGCCATTTTAAAAATTTCTTGGGAGAGTCGCGCTGCCCCACGAGAACGCGCACGAGGGCTGACGGCCGGCAACGTACGGAAGGCCGCAATCAACGGATAATTGGGGACCAGATAGCCGATCATCGGGCACCTCCATTCGACGCGAGCGCACCTGAAGTAGGAATCATGAGGGGCGTGATATCGAGATATTGGATGAGTTGTTCCGCGATATGCTTGAAGGCGGGAACCGCTACCGCGCGGCCATAGGCGATGCCCTTCGACATCTTCGCATCATCGACGATGACGGAGATCACCACCTCTGGTCGGCTCGCCGGAAAAAATCCCACAAACGAGGAGACGTGGCGGTTGCTCACGTATTTGCCATCGATGATTTTTTGGGTCGTCCCCGTCTTGCCGGCCAGCTCGAAGCCGGGGATCTCAAAACCTTTCGCCGTACCCTCCGTAAAGACGCGATGGAGCAATTGGGCCAACACCGCCGCCGTCCTCGGCTTCAGGACCTGTTCGCGTTTCTCCGGGGCAAACGTCCGCACGATATTGCCTTTGGCGTCACGGATTTCCTTCAAAATTTGCGGGCGAAGCAGCGTGCCCCCATTGGCGACCGCACTCATCGCCATGTGTACCTGCAGGGGAGTGGCGGCGATCGAATGCCCCATCGGCATGCGCGTGATCGTCAGGCCATCCCAATTTTTCGGTTGCTCCAAAATGCCGCGGACTTCTCCGCCCAACTGGAACTTCGTGGACTGGCCGAAACCGTATTTCCGGGCGTAACTGTAGAAATTTTCCTCACCCATCAACATAGCGAGCTGGGCGGCCCCACGATTGCTCGAATGGGCCACAATATCCGCCACCGAGAGGTTCTCGAAGGGTTCGTCTTCCTTCGGCAATTTCAACTGCCGGTTCTTATACAGGATAGAAGTCTGTCCGCAGTCGAAGATACTCGCAGGCGTTACGATCCCCAGATCGAGCGCGGCACCAGCGGCGACGATTTTGAAAGTTGAACCGGGCTCGATGATGTCCGTAACGGCATTGTTGCGTTGCGCATCAAGCGGGGCTTTTTCAAAGGCGTTGAGATTATAATTGGGATAATTGGCCAGCCCCAGAATTCGGCCCGTGTGCGGCTCGCTGACGATGATCGTGGCGAATTTTGGACGGTATTTGTCCGCGATGAGTTTCAGCTCATTCTCGATCATGTATTGCACCACCGAATCGATCGTGAGCACCACGTCGTTACCGTCCTGCACCGGCACTTCCCGGGAACGGAACTGGGCGAGTTCGCGCCGCGCGCCATCTTTCTCCGACTCGATCCAACCGTCTTCACCCTTGAGATAAATATCCAGATGATGTTCCGCGCCGGTCACCGCCACGCCCTCCTTATTCACATAGCCGATGACATGGGCCGCCAAGGCGTCGCCCGGATAAATGCGTTTAAAATTCCTCGCTCCGTAAACACCCCGCACCTTGAGCTTGGTGATCTGATCATAGACATCTTCATCGACCTCCTCGGCCAGCTTCACCCAGCGCACCCGTTTATTTTCGAGCGCCGGGGTCAGGGAATTCGCGAGCGCCTGTCGGCCTACCTTCATCGAGTTTTGCAATACGCCGGATAATTCGGCCCGAGGGAGTTTCAACAATCGCGCCATTTCCGGCCACGATTTTATATCCTCCGGATTCATCATCTCGGGATCGACGCCCACCACCACAAACGAACGGCTGGTGGCGAGGAGCGCCCCCTTCGTATCGAGAATCGCCCCGCGCCGCGCCTGTTCGACGACGATCTGGCGGCGAGCTTTGTTGACGAACTTCAACAAATCATCCCGATCGATGACATGGAGAAAAATCAGCCGGATGCCCACGCCGAGAAAGCAGGCGAGCACCGCCACCGCGATCAGCGTCATGCGAAAATTAGAAGCGAAACCCTTCGACATTGCTTAGGGGAAGGAAGCGGTGACAAGACGAGCATTCCCCGCCGTCGGACCGGATTTCCGGGCGGTGGTGGAAAGGGAAAAAATCTCCTGGTTGCGCTTGAGCGCGAGTCGGGTTTCTGGCGAACCCTGCATCCGGACCACCTGGATTTGCTTAGGGGCCTCCAAGCCGAGTCGCATCGTCTCGTTGCGCCGGAGGAGCGACGCAGGATTCAACGCGATGGCCACCCCCGCATCGACTTCATCGAGACGACGCTCGACATCGGCGAGTTTAGTCTCGAGCACATTGCTGCGATTGGCGGTGGAAAAGATTTCCTGCCGCACCCAGACGGCACCCAGCCCGAGGGTGCCGCTGAAAACCAGCAAACAAAGGGTCAGAGCCACGATCTTATTGACGAGCGTGTTGGGCGGAGGGGGTCTCATGAGGGTAATTAAAGTTTTCGCAACACCCGGAGCTTGGCGGAACGGCTACGCGGGTTATGGCTGATTTCGCTATCGGAAGGAGTGAGTGGTTTGCGCGTAAGCAGGTCGGCAAACTTGGCTCGCAACTGCTGGGGCGTCGCGTCGTTCGCATCGACCGGCAGCCCGCACATCTTGCGGAAAAACTGCTTCACCGGCCGGTCTTCGAGGGAGTGAAAACTGATCACGGCCATCACGCCGCCAGACACGAGTTTCGCAAAGGCGGCAGGCAACGCGCGATCAATCGCGCCCAGTTCATCATTCACATAAATCCGGATGCCTTGGAATGAACGCGTGGCTGGATGAATGCGCAGCTCGCGTTTGACGGCGGCCGGAATCGCTTCGGAAATTAATTCCGCCAGACTGCACGTGCGACTCAGCCGGCCCGTCCCGCGGGCCGCTTCGATCGCCTGCACCACCCGCCGCCAGTTCTGTTCTTCACCAAAATCACGGATGGCGCGGACCAGTTCACGTTGTTCCGCCCGCTCCAACCAATCGCCAGCCGAGAGTCCAATCCGCGGATCAAGCCGCATGTCCGCATGGGCGTCGCTACGAAAAGAGAAACCACGCGTCGCATCGTCCAGTTGGAAAGACGAGACACCGAAATCAAACAGGATGCCGTCAAAGCCGCTCTCAGGCAGCGCCGCGAGATCACCGAAGTTCAAGTCGACGAACCGAAAATTCGCGGGGAATTCCGCCTGCACCTGCACCGCGCGAAACGCCGCCGCCGGATCACGATCAAGCGCGGTGACCTGCGCCCCCGTCGAGAGGATTACCCGCGTGTGTCCGCCACCACCGAACGTGCAGTCCAACATATGTTGGCCGGCCTGCGGTGCCAGGTATTCGAGCACCTCACGCAACAATACTGGGAGGTGCCCGCTCTCAGCCATATCGTCTAGGACTGATTCAAGTTGGGCGGTGTTGACCATGTAGATTTCCGGTTGGTCGTGGGAAGAATGATGGGCCTAGCGGCGCGCAGGAGCCGGCGATGACCTTCTCTGATCGTATACAACTTGGGCAGGGTCAGGGTGCGGATTGTCATGGGTGGTTAGGGGTGAAATCCAGTGCGGTGCCTTAGAG
>Ga0105044_10004211_pt1 | contig 19776 bp, 18 predicted proteins | sample MAT01_FD_78092 | JGI IMG/M metagenome (GOLD analysis project Ga0105044, IMG submission 78092) | Freshwater microbial communities from Lake Fryxell liftoff mats and glacier meltwater in Antarctica - MAT-01 | ecosystem: Environmental > Aquatic > Freshwater > Ice > Liftoff microbial mat | place...
CGCGACGCATCGGATATCGGCAGAACAACACCCGAACCGCGCCGCTTTCGCCGCCAGCTTCCGGCGCGGAGCGAGGTCGCCCCATCCGTCATGGTCACGTCGTCCATGAAAGACGAAGCGCCGTTCCTGTTGGAATGGGTCGCCTGGAACCGGGCCACCGGCGTGAAAGACATTCTGGTCTTTTCCAATGACTGCAGCGATGGCACCGATCTGATGCTGGATCAACTTGACCGGATGGGAATTCTGCGGCACTTGCCCAATCCGGCCGCCCTGAGCGGGTCCACGAGTTTTCAGCCGATTGCCCTGCGCTATACCCAGCAAATGCGGGCTTTCAGCGGGGCAACCCACATCTTTTCAACCGATGTGGACGAGTTTCTGAACATCCGGGTCGGAGAAGGCAGGTTGGCCGATCTGTTTGCGGCAACCGGCACCTTTGACGCGCTGTCGGCGACAGAGATCAACCATGGCAGCAACGGGCAGTTGGTCTTTGAACCGGGCTGGGTCAAGGATCTGTTTCCACTGCATCAATCCGAAATGCCCCACCGTCGCCAGGCGCACCGGGGCGTCAAGACCATTGTGCGCCGCAGCGAAAAGCTGGCAACGCTGCGCAACCACCGCTCGGATTTCCGTGGTACGGCGGAAGATATCGTCTGGCTGGATGGATCCGGGCGCCGCGCCCGGGTTCTGGCATCCGACCGCAACCTGAACGGGCATGACAGCCGCGGCACCTATAATCTTGTTTCACTTGACCATTTCCCCCTGCGTTCGCTGGAGTCCTTTCTGGTGAAGATCGACCGCGGCGATGCGATCAACAGAAACCGGGTGGCTTTGGGTAAAAAGTATTGGCGCACCCGTGATGACAACGAGTCACTCACCAGCCGGTTTGACCTTGTCACCCCGGTGGCGCGGGCTATTGAGGCGGACCTGCGCAAGAACCGACCCATCGAGGCCCTGCACAAGGCGGCCTGCGAGGCGCATAGCGCCCGAATCCAACAGCTTAAACGCACGCCGTTATATTCAGAGGCGCTTTCCTGGCTGAAGCAAGCGGAAAAGGTCGCCTGATCCGGTCGTTCAGGCGGCAGGCATCCGGCTTTCCACCATGCCCGCCCACCATGAACATCCGGCGGGGATCACGTTGTCGTCGAAATCATATTGCGGGTGGTGCACCATTGCGGTGTCGCCGTTGCCGACCAGAATATAGGCGCCCGGCCGGGCCTCCAGCATATAGGCGAAGTCTTCGCCCCCCATCAGCGGCGCAGCATCGGTATCAACCGACCCCGCCACCATCAGGGCCACTTCGGCGGCAAAGTCGGTCTCGCGTTCGGCATTGACCATCACCGGATAGCCTTTGGAATAGGTGGTCGTCGCCACCGCCCCGAACGCCGCTGCGGTATGTTCGGTAATTGCGCGCAGCCGCGCCTCGGCCATCATCCGCAGATCGGCATCATGGGTGCGCACGGTGCCTTTCAGCTGAACATGCTGGGGGATCACGTTGAACGCATCGCCTTCGGTGTGGAACGCGGTGACAGACACCACCAACGCCTTCAAGGGATCGGTGTTGCGGCTGGCTATGGTCTGCAAGGCCAGCACCAGATGGGCGGAAACCACAGTTGTATCAATGCAATCATGCGGTTTGGCTGCGTGGCCGCCCTTGCCTTCCAGATCAATCACGAAATTGTCGGTGGCGGCAAAGAACGCACCGGGGCGAATGGCAAAGGCACCAACCGGAAGCCCCGGCCAGTTGTGCATGCCGTAAACCTCCTCGATGGAAAACCGCTCCATCAAACCATCCTGAACCATCGCGCGCCCTCCGGCACCCCCCTCTTCGGCGGGCTGAAAGATCACCACGGCTGTGCCATCAAAGTTCCGGGTTTCCGCCAGATATTTGGCGGCCCCCAGCAGCATCGCGGTATGGCCGTCATGGCCGCAGGCATGCATCTTCCCCGGGTTTTTCGACGCATGGGCAAGCCCGGTCGCTTCCATAATCGGCAGGGCATCCATATCGGCGCGCAGCCCGATCACCCGGCCCTTGCTGTCGCTTTTGCCCCGGATCACGCCAACAACGCCGGTACGGCCAATACCTTCAACCACCTCATCACAGCCAAATTCGCGCAGCCGCGCCGCAACCAGCCCGGCAGTGCGGTGGGTGTCATACATCAGTTCGGGATTCTCATGCAGGTCGCGCCGCCATGCGGTGATTTCGGGCAGCAGTTCGGCAAAGCGGTTTTTGATCGGCATGAAGGGCCCCCTCGAGGATGGTTGCCCTTAGCCTGTCGCAATTGCCCGCCACCTGCAAGGTGCGGCTGAAACGATGGCCCCGGCACCAGCTTTGCCCGGCCGGTGAAACATGAAAACCGGAACCGGGTCAAGTTGTGGCCAACTGGCTTTCCAGTCGCCGGACCGGCCTGCACCCGGCCATTCCCGGGGCCGATGCCAAAGCAGCAGCCGCTGAGGCCGATGGCCACCACCCCGGCCCGCGCGGCGGCACGCGATAGTGCCGGAACCGCTTTCCAAGGCTCCCCCCGGCCATCCGCTGCCGTCCACAACCCATCCTGCCAGTTGGCGACGGCAGCGGGATCATGGCGCGCAAGTCGCTGTGGGTCAGAAAAATTGTCTCTGGATCGTGGGTGCGGGCACGATCCAATCAGCGCTCCAAATCATCAGAATCCCTGTCTGCACGAGCCAGATAAGCCACGCCGGACTGCCGAAACCCACGGTCTTCGCCGGTTTTCACCTCCAACCCACACCAGATGCAGTTGGCATCGACCATGATCGGCAGTTCCGCCAGATCGCGGTCATGCCGGCGCAGTCAATCCCAGTTGCGCGCCGACAGCCGGGCGGCGTTGCGGCCCTTGTCGCGCAGCACCACTTCCAGCCCGCACCTGGCGGTGAACGAGGCGCATATCACCCTGGCTATGCCACCGCCGATTGTCACCACATCGCAGGCAGCGGAGCCGCGAATTGAACGGGAGACTCGGTGCTGAAGGGAAAGCTCACGATGCCAGTTCCGCCACCACCTGCCGCAGAAAGCTGCCACAGGCCCCGAATTCGGCAAGGCTCAGGAATTCATCGGGCTGATGCGCCTGGGCGATATCGCCGGGACCGCACACCACGGTAGAATAGCCCCTGGCCTGAAAATGCCCGGCATCGGTGCCGAAGCTGACAACTTGCCGGCCATTGTCGCCACTGATCCGCCGCACCAGCGTTTCAGCGGCACCCTCGGTTTCGGGCATCAGTGGCATCACGTCGAACGAGCGTTCCAACGTGACGCCGGTACCGGGATGAATGGCCTGCATCCCGCGCTCCACCCGCGCCACCTCGGCCCGGAATGCCTGTTCCCACTCCGCCGCCGTTTCACCGGGCACCAGTCGGAAGTCGATGCCGAACCGGCAATCGGCAGCGGTGATGTTGTGGGCGGTGCCGCCGGAAATCATCCCGACATGCACCGTGGTAAAGGGCGGGTCGAACAACGCGCCAAGCGCCCCGGGTACCGCCCGCGCTCCGGCTTCGTTGCACCTGTTGGCCCAGGCAATCAGCTTTGCCCCCTCCATTATCGCGCTCACGCCCCGGTGCATGATCGACGAATGAACCTCGTGCCCGCGCAGATGGACATGATAGCCCATGCTGCCCTTGTGGCCGGTCACGGCCTTCATTCCCGTCGGCTCCCCCACGATCACTGCGGCAGCGCGTGGCAGCAGGGTCGCCATTTCTGCAACCATCGGTGGGGCGCCGATACATCCCAACTCCTCGTCATGGCTCAGCGCAATCTGCAGCGGCCGCCTGATCCCGGCAGCAAGAGCCAGCGGCACCATCGCCAAGGCCTGTGCCACAAACCCTTTCATGTCGCAGGTACCGCGCCCGTACAGCCGCCCGTCATGCTCGACCACGGTCCAAGGGTCGGTGACCCAGTTTTGCCCATCCACCGGCACCACATCGCTGTGGCCAGACAGCACAACGCCGCCCGGAACCGCCGGGCCGATACTGGCGTAAAGGCTGGCCTTGGTTCCTTCAGCGTTCATGACGCGGGTAGAGGCAACCCCGAACCCGGCCAGATACCCCTCGACCCAGGCGACAAGATCCAGATTGCTGTCACGACTGACGGTGGGAAATGCCACCAGCCTGTTCAAGATCTCGCGGGCAGCGCGGTCAGCGGTCATGAAACTCCACCCTTTCACGGCAGCGTGGCGTGATCAATGCACCGGGTCAAGCACTGCACCGGTTTGACCGGCGTTCTGCCGCCATTCTCCCGCAGTTCCGCTGACGCCACGGCATCCCATCGCGAAACCATATTGCCGCGATCAAAAAACTTGCTAACACTTGGCGCACCTGATCAGCCGGGGCCAACCGGGCGGCAGCAACCATAAAAGAACAAAAGAAAAAATCCGCTGGGGAGCGATACATGCCCGATGGGGCGCAACCAATCCTTGATGTCAGGGGTCTGAAAACCGTTTTCAGAACCCGTGGGGGCGAGGTTCACGCAGTCAATTCCGTCAGCTTCACGCTGAAACCCGGCGAGCTTTTGGGCGTCGTCGGCGAAAGCGGTTCGGGCAAATCGGTCACGATGATGAGCCTGATCGGGCTCTTGCCCTCTCCTCCCGCCGATGTGCGCGGCGGTCAGGTGCTGTTTGCCGGGCGCGATCTGCTGCAAACGCCGGAATCCGACCTGCGCGCCATTCGTGGCCGGGACATCGGTTTTGTGTTTCAGGACCCGATGACCAGCCTTAACCCGGTGTTCACTGTCGGCTTTCAGATCATGGAACCCCTGCGCCGCCATCTGGGAATGACCAAGGCGCAGGCTGCGGCGCGGGCGCTGGATCTGCTGGAACTGGTCGGGATGCCCGATGCCAGGCGCCGCCTTGGCGACTATCCGCACCAGTTTTCCGGGGGCATGCGCCAGCGGGTGATGATCGCCATTGCTCTGGCCTGTGACCCCAGGGTGCTGATCGCAGATGTGCCGACCACCGCGCTGGACGTGACGATTCAGGCGCAGATCATCGAACTGGTGCGCGACCTGCGGCAGAAACTGGGGATGGCGATTGTCTGGATTACCCATGACCTTGGCGTCATCGCCGGGATCGCCGACCGGGTGATGGTGATGTACGGCGGTCAGGTCGTCGAACATGGCACGGTCGCCGAGGTTTTCGCCGACCCGCGCCACCCCTATACCCGCGCCCTGCTGGAAACAATTCCGCGCCTGGCGGGCCAGCGCAGCGCCCGGCTGAAGGTGATCGAAGGGCAGCCGCCGATGCTGGCGGAAAGCCCGTCCTCCTGCCCGTTCATGGCACGCTGCGGGCATGCGATGCCGCGTTGCGCCCGTGAAAACCCGGCCCGTCGCCCGGTGGGTGCCAGCCACGATGTCGCCTGTTTCTGGGATCCGTCAGGGGTGGCCAATGCTTGACGCAGCGCCCCGAAAACTGGTTGAGGTCAAGGGCCTGCGGATGTATTTTCCGATCTATTCCGGGCTGCTCCGCCGCAAAAGCGGGGATGTGAAGGCGGTGGATGACGTCTCGTTCGACATTCTGGAAGGCGAGACGCTGGGCCTGGTCGGCGAATCCGGCTGCGGCAAATCCACCGTGGGCCGCGCGATCCTGCGGCTTTATGATCTGACCTCAGGTTCGGTCAAAATCGCCGACCGCGAGATCGGACAGGCCAGCCCCGAGACCCTGCGCCAGATGCGCCCGATGATGCAGATGGTATTTCAGGATCCACAAGCCAGCCTGAACCCGCGCATGACGGTTGCGGCCATCATTGGTGAACCGCTGGAAGAACATACCAAGCTGACCCGCACCCAGAAGAATGCGCGGATATTTGAACTGATGGATGCCGTCGGGCTGAACCGCAATTTCGCCAACCGCTATCCTCACGCCTTTTCCGGTGGCCAGCGTCAGCGGATCGGGATTGCCCGGGCGCTGGCGCTGAACCCTAAATTCATCGTATGCGATGAACCGATTGCAGCGCTGGATGTCTCGATTCAGGCGCAGGTGGTCAATCTGCTGGAAGAATTGCAGGACCGGCTGGGGCTGACCTATCTGTTTATTTCCCATGATCTGAGCATGGTGCGCCATATCGCCGACCGGGTGGCGGTGATGTATCTGGGCCAGATCGCCGAACTGGCACCGCGCGATGTGCTGTATGCGCGCCCGTTGCATCCCTATACCGAGGCGCTGCTTTCGGCGGTGCCTGAGCCTGATCCGTCGATGGCCGGTGCCAAAGGGCGTATCATCCTGACAGGCGATGTGCCCTCGCCCGCCAACCCGCCGCCGGGCTGCAACTTTTCCACCCGCTGCCCGAAGGTGATGGCCCATTGCCGCACCATCGAGCCGCGTCTGGCCGAGGTGGAGCCGGGGCGGTTCGTCGCCTGCCATCTTCATACCAACCAGAATGCCGCCGGGCCAACCGGTGGTGCCGGGGTTACCGAGCATCAACAACAAGGAGAGAACGCATGAACTTGAAATCGGCCCTTTTGGGCGCAGCTGCCGTGCTGGCACTGGCCCCCGCGGCCTTTGCCGATCGGGGCAGCGACGGCCATGTCAATATCCTCTATTGGCAGGCCCCCTCTACGCTGAACCCATTCCTGTCGGGTGGCACCAAGGAAATTGAAAGCGCCTCGCTGGTGGTGGAACCGCTGGCCGGGTTTGACGAAAACGGTGAACTGGTCGCCAAACTGGTCACAGAGATCCCCTCGCTGGCCAACGGCGGCGTGTCAGAAGACCTGACATCGATCACCTGGAAGATCATCCCCGGCCTGCTGTGGTCCGATGGCACCCCGTTCACCTCTGCCGATGTGGTCTTTACCGGCGACTATTGCATGAGCCCGGATGGCGGCTGCGCGCAGTTGTCGAAGTTCGAAGGCGTCGAAAAGGTCGAAGCGGTGGACGATCTGACCGTCAAGATCACGTTCAAAGCCCCGAAAACCAACCCCTATCTGGCCTTTGTCGGTGGCACCTCGCCGATTCTGCAAAAAGCGCAGTTTGGCGACTGCATCGGCGCAAAGGCGCAGGAATGCACGACCCAAAACTTCAACCCGATCGGCACCGGCCCGTTCATGGTGACGGAATTCCGCACCAATGACGTGATCCAGATGGCGGCCAACCCGAACTACCGCGATCCGGCCAAACCGGCCTTTGCCACCCTGACCTTTAAAGGCGGCGGCGAAGCAGATGCGGCGGCACGGTCGGTTCTTGAAACCGGCGAATTCGACTATGCCTGGAACCTGCAGGTCGATCCGACCATTCTTGCCGGGATGGAAGCGGCAGGCAAAGGCAAGGTCATCCGCGCCTTTGCCACCCAGGTCGAACGGCTTGAGATGAACCTGACCGACCCGTCGCCGGCGCTGGCCGAGGGTGAGCGGGCAACTGCGGCGCATCCTCACCCGTTCCTGTCGGATGCCAAGGTGCGCCAGGCGCTTTCCATGGCGCTGGACCGTGGGCTGATCGTGGAAACCGCCTATGGCCCCAACGGTCGCCCGACCTGCAATCTGGTACCCGCCCCCGCCGCCTATGCGTCTGACAACACCGGTTGCCTGACGCAGGACGTGGCTGGTGCCATGGCTCTGCTCGATGAAGCCGGCTGGAAAGATACCGACGGCGACGGCATCCGCGACAAGGATGGCGTGAAGCTGGCGATCCTGTATCAAACCTCGACCAATGCGGTGCGCCAGAACGTGCAGGCCATCGTCAAGCAGGCTTGGAATGATATCGGCATCGAGGTGGAACTGAAGAACATCGACGCCTCGGTGTTCTTTGGCGGCGACCCCGGGTCACCCGATACGTTCCAGAAATTCTATGCCGACGTGGAAATGTACACCAGCAACTTCGACGGCACCGACCCGGAAGCCTATCTGGCCGCCTATACCTGCGAAAAGGCCCCAAAACCTGAATCGCAATGGCAGGGTGAAAATATCAACCGGTTCTGCGATCAGGCCTATGATGCGCTGGTGGCTGAATTGGGCAAGACCGGCGATCTGGCAAAGCGCGGCGAAATTGCCAAGCAACTCAATGACATGCTGACAAAGAACAGCTTTACCGTTGTGCCGCTGGTCGACCGTGCAAAAACCATTGGCGTATCCGTGACGCTGGCTGGCGTGAAACTGAACGCCTGGGACACGGAAATGTGGAACGCGGCCGACTGGACCCGCCTGAAAAGCGAATGATCCAAGGGGGTGGGCTTAACAGCCCACCCTACCCCGACTTCTGACCCAAGGCGCGCCCCCGCATGTTCACCTTTACGCTGCGACGATTGCTGATGGCGATCCCGACGCTTTTGTTCATCAGTCTGGTGATTTTCCTGCTGATCGACCTCGCCCCCGGTTCCCCGATGAGCCAGGTGCCCTTGACCGTGCCGCCCGAGGTCAAGGCCAAGATGATGAAGGCGCTGGGGGCCGATCAACCGATGATCGTGCGCTATGTGCTGTGGTGCAAACAGTTTTTCTGGGTAGAGCCGATGCACATCATCGGCAACCTGACCGGCTATGATCTGGCGGGCGACGCGCAGCGGATCATATCGTGGCAATCGCGCAGCCCGGTCGCCGACATTATCGCCCAACGCATGCCGCAAACGCTGACGGTGGTCGGCATGTCCTACATCATCGGCGTGCTGATTGCCCTGCCCATCGGCATCATATCGGCCTATCGGCAATATTCGTGGTTCGACCAGATCGGCACCTTGATCTCGATGATCGGATTTTCGGTGCCGACCTTTTTCACCGGCGTGCTGATGATCGTGGTCTTTTCGGTCTGGCTGGGCTGGTTCCCCTCGGTCTATGACACCACGCTGAAAGTGACCGACTGGGCCAGTTTCAAGCTGCAGGTGCGCCAGATGGTGATGCCGGTGACGGTGCTGGCGCTGTTCAACGCCAGCCAGATCAGCCGGTTCATGCGCGCCTCGATGCTTGACAATCTGGGGCAGGATTATGTGCGGACGGCGCGGGCCAAGGGGCTGACCGAACAGGTGGTGGTGCTGGTGCATGTGCTGCGCAATTCGCTGATCCCGGTGGTAACGGTGATCGCCCTTGGCATCCCGACCATCTTTGGCGGCGCGATCATTACTGAACAGGTATTCAAGGTGAATGGCCTTGGCGCACTGCTGATCACCGCGATCTATGCCAACGATCTGCCGATGGTGCAGACGCTGACGTTCATCTTTGCCGTGCTGATCGTGCTGTTCAACCTTGTCGCCGATATCCTGTATGGCGTCCTTGACCCGAGGATCCGCTATGACTGATGTGGCACCTGTCCCGAAAGCCTTTGTCGCCGATCAGGCGCTGAAGCCACCGCGCAACCAGTGGTGGGATGTGTGGGATCAGTTCCGCACTCACAAGGGCGCGATGTTGGGGATGTTCGTGTTCGCATTCATCTGCGCCGCCATCCTTTTCGGCCCCTATCTGTGGACGCTGGACCCCACCCGCATTGATATCAAGGCGAAAAACCAGTTTTCATCCCTGCTGCACCCGATGGGCACCGACCAGTTGGGCCGCGATACCTTTGCCCGGATGCTGGCGGGGGGCCGCGTGGCATTGGCGGTGGGCATGACGGCGATGATCCTTGGCATGGTGATCGGCACCACCGTGGGCGTGGCGGCCGGGTACTTTCGCCGCCTTGACGGCATATTGATGCGGCTGACCGACCTGTTTCTGGCGCTGCCGCTGCTGCCGCTGCTGCTGGTCATGATGATGCTGTTTCGGGAAAAACTGAAAGCCTATCTCGGCCCAGAAGGCGGCACATTTGCGCTGATCGTGATCGCCATTGGCGTCACCAGCTGGATGCACACCGCACGGGTGGTGCGCGGCGATGTGCTGGCGCTGAAAGAGCGGGAATTCGTGTTGGCCTCACGGTCCATCGGCACACCACCGCGCCGGATGATCCTGCGCCATATCCTGCCCAATGTGATGTCACCGATCATGGTGTCGGCGTCGCTGGGCATCGCCAACGCGATGATTACCGAATCGGTGCTGTCATTCCTTGGCCTTGGTTTTCCCCCCGACTTTCCAACCTGGGGCCAGTTGCTGTTTGACGGCGTTCCGTACCTGCAGCAGTTCCCCGAACGGGTGATCTGGCCGGGGCTGGCCATCAGCCTGACGGTGCTATCGGTCAATTACATCGGCGATGGGCTGCGCGATGCGCTGGATCCGCGGATCAGAGGGCGATAGGCGCAGTTTATTGCCTGCCCAGATGCGCTGCATTTTGCTGACCATTTGGTCAAAGGTAGGGCACGATGCAAACAGTGCTTGCTGCCCCTACGTCAACCGCCTATCAGTGGTTCAAGAGTTTCGTCTCGCCGCTGATTTCAGGGAGGAGCTTCCTGTTCGCAGGTTGCCTGTCATCGGCCAAGGTGTGGCGTCGCGGCGGTTGGCATATTTTGCCAACTGCCGCTTTTATTTTCAGCATCTGTTCAATTCAGTGCGTCCCGGAAATTCGGTGCCCGCCGGCCTCGCCGGCCCCTGCCCTGATCCGCGCCACCAGCAGCCAGACCAGCATCACCACCACCGGTGTCAGAAGCGCCATTTCGGCGGTTTTCCCCAAACCCAAGGGCTCCGCAACCGGTGCAAGCACATAAGCTGTCAGATTGACGGCATAATAGCTGATCGCTACCACCGACAGGCCTTCGACCGTGCGCTGCAACCGCAGTTGCAGGTCGGCGCGGCGGTCCATGCTTTCCAGCAGTTTCTGGTTCTGCGCCGAGCGCTCAACATCAACCCGGGTGCGCAGCAATTCCCCGGCACGGGCAGCGCGCACCGCCATGGATTGCAGCCGCGATTCGGCTGATTTGACCGTGCGCATCGCCGGATCGAACCGCCGCATCATGAATTCGGCAAAGGTCTGGCGCCCGTTGAACCGCTGTTCGCGGATGGCTGCAATCCGCTGGTTGACCAACGCTTCATAGGCCCCGGTTGCGCCGAAGCGAAAAGAGGTCTGCACCAGCAGGGTTTCAAGGTCCGCTGAAACCTGCAGCAGTTCATCCAGCGTGTCATCCGCACTTTGCTGCTGTTGGCCGATCCCGGCCACCAGATGCGTCAGGCGCTGGTCAATCGCCGCCAATGTCGCTGACAGGTCGCGGGCCTGCGCCAGACCCAGCATCGACATCGCCTTGTAGGTCTCGATCTCGCACAGGCGCTGCACGATCCGGCCGATCCGCTGCGGGTTGGTGCCCGCGCGAACAAACATCGCAAACCGCATGTGACCGGCGGGATCAATCCGGAAATCCGATGCGATGATGGCGGCACCGTCGACAACCCGCGAACAGGCAAGGCTTTCCGGCTCGAACCAGTCGGCAAGGGCGGCGTCGATCCGGCTTTCATCGTCCGGGATCAGGTCAACCCGAACCAGAGCCAATGTGGCGCAGGCACCCGGTGCTACTGCCAGCCAATCGGGCGGAAACAGATCGAACGTCACCGGATCAAAGGGTCTGGCCTCGATGCCGGGGGTAAAGCCGGTATAGGTCACGAATTCGGTATGGCTTTCCCATTTCAGCATGTGGCGGCCAATCTGGCCAAAGAAGTGCGTCCCCTCCGGTGCCGGATGGGCGGCGCCATACCGGTCAAGCAGGGCGGCAAGGTGGGCACTGTCCGCCCCTGCAGGGCGCGAGGCTGCGTCATTCAGCGGCTGAATGGCGACAAACACGGCATGGCAAGGCGCTTCCAGCGTTGGAAAGGGGCGGGCATGAAGCTCATTTGCCAGCCTGTAGCGCAGCGGATGGTCCTGAAACGGCATGGTCCCTGACTGTTCTTGTATCGTTCAACCCCTGAAATAACGTTTTTGGGCAGGGCTGAAAGCGAAAATCATCGGGATGGCTTAGCGCTGGCAGTGCACCAGAGTACACCGCCAAATTAATCACACATTGACCTTAATGTGGCGTGATGGGCCGAAGCGGCGGCCCGGTTCAGGGTTCCGGCCGCCCCAAGCCATTCACACCGGTGACGTCAGTCGATCAACGGCAAAAGCGCTTCCAGCGATTTCTTGGCGTCGCCATAGAACATCCGCGTATTGTCCTTGTAGAACAGCGGGTTCTCTATCCCGGAATAGCCAGTGCCCTGCCCGCGTTTTGATACGAATACCTGTTTGGCCTTCCAGCATTCCAGCACCGGCATCCCGGCAATCGGGCTGTTGGGATCCTCTTGCGCCGCCGGGTTCACGATGTCGTTGGAGCCGATGACGATGGCAACGTCAGTGGTCGGAAAATCGTCATTGATCTCATCCATTTCCATCACAATGTCATAGGGCACCCGCGCTTCGGCCAGCAGCACATTCATATGGCCGGGCAAACGCCCTGCCACCGGATGAATGGCAAAGCGCACGGTTTTACCCGCCGCGCGCAGCTTGCGCGTCAGTTCCGATACAGATTGCTGTGCCTGCGCCACCGCCATGCCGTAACCCGGGATGATGATGATGCTGTCGGCATCATTCAGCGCCGCTGCCACCCCTTCGGCATCAATCGCGATCTGTTCCCCGGCAATCGCCATCGCGGGGCCGGTGGTATTGCCAAAGCCGCCCAGGATCACCGAAATGAACGACCGGTTCATCGCCTTGCACATGATGTAGCTGAGGATCGCGCCCGACGATCCGACCAAGGCACCTGTCACGATCAGCAGGTCATTGCCAAGCGTGAAACCGATCGCCGCCGCCGCCCACCCGGAATAGCTGTTCAGCATCGACACCACCACCGGCATATCGGCACCGCCGATGCCCATGATCAGGTGATAGCCAATGAAAAACGCCAGCAGCGTCATCAGGGTCAGCGCCAGGATGCCCGCACCGTTGAAATACATCACCAGCAGCGCCAGCGACCCCAGCGCCGCGATGGCATTCAGCACATGGCCTCCGGGCAGCTTTTTCGCCTTGCCATCGACCTTGCCCGCCAGTTTGCCAAAGGCGATCAACGAACCGGTAAAGGTGACTGCGCCGATGAACACGCCCAGAAACACCTCGACATGCAGGATCGAGATTTCCACCGCATCCTTATGCGCCAACACCCCGGCAAAGCCGGTCAGCGCCGCCCGCGCCGTTTCATCCATCGCCAGCACGCGGCCAAGCTCGATATCGGCGTTGAAGCCGATGAACACGGCAGCCAGCCCGACAAAGCTGTGCAACGCCGCCACCAGTTGCGGCATTTCCGTCATCTTCACCCGGGTTGCCACCAAGGTGCCCGCGACAGCGCCGATCAGGACCATCAGCACCACCAGCCACAGATGCGCCACCCCGGGGCCAAACACTGTGGCAGCCACCGCCAAAGCCATGCCGACAATGCCGTACCAGACCGCGCGCTTGGCGCTTTCCTGGCCCGACAGACCACCCAGGGCCAGAATGAACAGAACAGCCGCTGCGATATAGGCGGCCGAGACGATACCGATGCTCATGTTCCGGTCTCCCTATGACTTCTGGAACATGGCAAGCATACGGCGCGTCACCAGAAAGCCGCCGACGATGTTGATCGAGGCGATCAGAACGGAAATGGCTGCCAGGATCACCACCAGCCAGTTGCCCGACCCGATCTGCAGCAACGCCCCCAGGATCACGATGCCAGAGATTGCGTTGGTGATCGCCATCAGCGGCGTGTGCAGCGCATGCGACACATTCCAGATCACCGAAAAGCCGATGAAGCACGACAGGGCAAACACGATGAAATGCTGCATGAACGCAGCCGGGGCATAATAGCCGATCAGCGCTATCACAGCCCCGCCAGCCACCAGAAGCCCGATCTGGCTGCGGCTGGCCGCGCGAAAGGCCGCCAGTTCGGCCGCCCGCTTTTCTACTGCCGTCAGCGCCTTTTCCTTGGGCTTCGGCCTGGCGGCGGCAATCGCGGCAACCTTGGGCGGTGGTGGCGGGAAGGTGATCGCCCCATCAAAGGCCGCTGTGGCCCCCCGGATCACATCATCTTCCATGTTGTGAACCAGCTTGCCGTCTTTGCCCGGTGTCAGATCGGTCAGCATGTGGCGGATGTTGGTGGAATAGAGCGTTGAGGCCTGCGCCGCCATCCGGCTGGGAAAATCGGTGTAGCCCACGATGGTGACGCCGTTGGGGCTGACCACCTTCTGGTCGGCAACGGTCAGATCGCAGTTGCCGCCGCGCTCCGCCGCCAGATCAACCACGACCGAGCCGGGCTTCATCGCGGCAACCATGTCTTCGAGCCACAACTTTGGCGCGGGCCGCCCCGGGATCAGTGCCGTGGTGATGACGATATCGACATCGGGGGCCAGTTCACGGAACTTGGCGAGCTGCTTTTCACGGAATTCCGGGCTGGAGGGCGCGGCATAGCCGCCGGTGACCGCGCCATCCTGCGCCGCCTCAAAGTCGAGATAGACGAAATTCGCCCCCATGCTCTCGATCTGTTCAGCCACTTCGGGGCGCACGTCAAAGGCATAGGTGATCGCACCAAGCGCCGTGGCGGTGCCGATGGCGGCCAGACCGGCAACCCCGGCACCGATCACCAGCACCTTGGCGGGCGGCACCTTGCCCGCCGCCGTGATTTGCCCGGTAAAGAACCGGCCAAAGTTGTTGCCCGCCTCGATCACCGCGCGATACCCGGCGATGTTGGCCATCGACGACAGGGCATCCATCTTTTGCGCCCGGCTGATGCGCGGCACCATATCCATGGCGATGATATTGGCACCCTGCGCCCGGCACTGCTCCAGCAGATCGGGGTTTTGCGCGGGCCAGAACATCGAAATCAGGGTTTGGCCACTGCGCAGCAGCGCTACTTCGGCAGGCTCAGGGCCGCGCACCTTGACCACCACATCGCCACCGGCCCAAAGTGCTGCGGCATCGGCCACCACCGACACCCCCGCCGCCTGATAGGCCTGATCGGAGAATCCGGCCAATTTGCCAGCACCGCTTTCGATCAGGCAGTCATGGCCCAGCTTTTTCAACTGCACCGCCGAATCGGGGGTCATCGCCACCCGCGCTTCGCCAGCAAACACTTCCCTGGGTGCCCCGATCTTCACGCGCAAATCCCCCTGTTCCGGAATTCGCAGCCAATGGCTGCCTTGTCTGCACCGGAGTTCCCCGGATCCGCCGTTTTGATAGCATCGCACTGCAAAGTTTCACAAGCCAAAGCAGGCGCTTTTGTGGGCGCGGCGTCGAATTGATCGGGTTGGCACGACTTGATAGGGGTTGATGCCGGATCGGCCTTGCCAAGGGTCCATTAATATTTACCCTGCGATCAAAACCTCAAGCCAGACGCACGGCCAGCCGGGCTGTCGGGTTTGCGAGGGTGACAGCCGGGGGCAAGAAACGGCAATGGAACGGGTATTGGGGATCGCTGGCTTCTACTTCCGGGCGTCGGACCCCGGCGCGCTGGCCCGCTGGTACGACAGTTGTCTTGGGGTTGATTTGAATTTACTGGGGCCTTCAGCCCTTGGCCTGCACCCGGGCGGGATCAAGGCCCCGTTGCAACCCGACGATCTTGGCAGCCTGCAGGCGGATGGCGGCAGCGGCTGGATTCTCAATTTCCGCGTCAGGGATCTGGATCAGATGGTGCGGCAACTACGCAGCCACGGCGTTACCGTCGATGTCGATCCGCGTTCCCATTCGGTCGGGCGGCTGGCGCGGTTTGCCGATCCCGAAGGCAATCCGCTGGCGATCTGGGAAACGCAGTTGATGGATGCGCGCGAATAGCCCGGCCAGAGTCTTGATCTGACGCTCCGGCGGGACCTTTTGCAAAACCTGTCGGACGGCACCTGCCAACCGCAGAACCAGGGTCTGTCAATTCGGCGAATGCTGGCAAATGCCGCTGAAATGCCGAAATTATCCTTGGAAGCAACGATACCTTGACCACTTGCCTGCACAAGGTGCAGAGCAAGTGTGCGAGGAGATGAGTATGGCTGATTTTGCCGCGACCCGAGAAATGTTTTACCTGCCCGAAGGCGTGATTTACCTTGACGGCAATTCGCTTGGTCCACTGCCACGGGCGGCAGAAGCGAAAGTGGCGGCAACCCTGCGCGATGAATGGGGCGAAATGCTGATTTCCGGCTGGAACAAGGCCGGTTGGATGGAACAGCCGGGCCGGATCGGCAACCGCATTGCCCGGCTGATCGGCGCAGAGCCGGGGTCGGTGGTGGTGGGGGATACCCTGTCGATCAAGGTCTATCAGGCGCTCGCATCGGCGCTGGAATTGAACCCCGAGCGCAGGGTGATCCTGTCAGACAGCGGCAACTTCCCCTCGGACCTATATATGGCCGATGGGCTGGTGCGCAGCCTTGGCCAGGGCTATGCGCTGAAGGTGGTGGCACCGGGCGAGGTTGAGGGGGCCATTGATACCTGTACCGCCGTACTGATGCTGACCGAGGTCGATTACCGCACGGGGCGCAAACATGACATGGCGGCGCTGACGGCGGTTGCGCATGAACAGGGCGCGCTTGTGCTGTGGGATCTTGCCCATTCCGCCGGCGCGCTGCCGGTTGATCTTGCCGGTGCAAATGCCGATTTTGCGGTGGGGTGCACCTATAAGTACCTCAATTCCGGCCCCGGCGGCCCGGCGTTCATCTATGTCGCACCGCGCCATGCCAACAAAGTGCGGCCCGCCCTGTCCGGATGGCTTGGCCATGAAGCACCGTTTGGCTTTGATCTGACCTACCGCCCGGCCCGGGGCATCGAACGCATGCGCGTCGGCACGCCGCCGGTACTGCAGATGGCGGCGCTGGAAACGGCGCTGGACGTCTGGGACATGGTGACGATGGAGGAGGTGCGCGCCCGCTCGATCGAACTGACCGAGGCTTTTGTGGCAGCGGTGGAACAGGCCTGCCCGATGCTGGAACTGGCGTCGCCACGCAATCCGCTTTTGCGTGGCAGTCAGATCAGTTTCCGCCACGAAGAAGGCTATGCCATCATGCAGGCGCTGATTGCCCACAGGGTAATCGGTGACTTCCGCGCCCCAGACATCCTGCGGTTCGGCTTTACGCCGCTTTACACCAGGATGGAGGATGTGGTGGGGGCGGCGGCCATTCTGGCCGAGATCATGGCGAAAGCGTTGTGGCGCAACCCGGAATACCGGGTGAGGCACCGGGTAACGTGACGGTGCTGCCGATCCGGCGCTTTCAACAGGGTGACGGACCGGGCTGCTGGGCAGTTTTTGTTGCCGCCGTCCGGAATGGCGCGCGCGACCATTATTCGCCCGAAGAACTGGCAGATTGACTGCCGTCGGAGGATTTTCCCGATGGCTATGACGATTGGCTGGCGGGCGAGATCACCTTTGTCGCCGAAGCACATGGGATCATATCTGGGTTCATGATGATGCAGGCCGGTGGCTATCTCGGCCTTGCCTTTGTGCTGCCGGACTACCGGCGTGCCGGGCTGGCCGACCGGCTTTTCGCGGACATCCTTGCCGAAGCGCGGCACCTTGGGCTGGTCAGGCTGACCTTCAAGGCCAGCCGGTTGGCCGAACGGTTCTTTGCCCGAAAGGGCTGGAGGGGGTCGGCTGACGCGGGTGACGAGCCGCCAGCCGACACGATGAACCGCAACATGGAAATCAACCTGTAGCCAAATAGGCGTATTTGCGCGAAATTCTGCTGCAGCGACATTGCAACATGCCGTTTTTCCGTCACTGGGCTTTGACCTTGCGCCCCGAGTGGATTAGTTTTGCATATGCGAATGGCGGTTGGACCCTTCCCCTGCCAAAGCCAAGGACCCGTTGATGCAGTGGATCGGATTGAAACTACTGACAGCCTGTGCGCTGACCCTAGTGCTTGGTGCCTGTGTGCCGGATCTGGGTTTTCAAACAGCCGCAGTGGAAACCGCGCCGCCTGTCGATCCGGCCGATGCCGCCTATGTTTCACGCGCGGACGGGGCATTTACCATTCCGTCGATACCGCTGGAACAATTGCCCGAGGAGTTCCGCCGCCAGGTGGTGGATTTCCCCAACGAACAGGCGCCGGGCACCATCATCATCAATACAGCCGAGCGGCATCTGTATTACATCACCGGCCCGGCCACGGCGGTGCGCTACGGCATTGCCGTTGGCCGCGCCGGGTTTGACTGGTCAGGCGAGGCCGTGATCGCCAGCCGACAGCACTGGCCGACATGGACCCCGCCGCCGGAAATGATCGTGCGCCGCCCGGAGTTGGAAAAGTTCAAGGATGGTCAACCCGGCGGCCCGACGAACCCATTGGGCGCACGCGCGTTGTACCTGACCAGCAATGGCGTGGATTACGGCTACCGCATCCACGGCACGCCGGAGTGGGAGTCGATTGGCACCAATGCGTCGTCAGGCTGCATCCGGATGATCAATCAGGATGTGATCGACCTTTACGGCCGGGCAATTGACGGTGCCAAGGTGATCGTGTTGACCAGTGATGGTCAGATGCCGACGGCGCTGGTCGTTCCGAAACCGGCGGCGAAGCCAAAGCCGGTGGTGGTCGTGGCGGAGCTTTTGCCGGTGGAACCAATTCCCGTCGTGGTGCCTGCTGCTTCAGGTTCCGGTCCTTTCTGATCCCGGCGCACAGCCCGGGGGAATATTCTGCCGCCATTTGGGAAACCGCACCAAAGCCGTGGGTTACCACCCCCTCGCGGGCTACTTCACGGCCCGTCGCAGCCAGCGTGCATAGTCGCTGACCAGCAGATGCAACGGGGCCACATCCTCGTCTACCTCTGCGAAGCGGCCAACCGGATCGCGGAAGATATTGTCGGTGGCAGCGTCATTGACTGTCGACACCGCGCCTGCCAGCACATCGCCGCCGTCGCCCCAGAAGGCGTGCCAGTCGCCCGGCAGCAGCGTCACCGATTGACCGTGCCAGCAGGATCACCTCTCCGGCACGAAAAGGCCGCACCAGACCATCGCATTGCACCGCACCGCCCGCTGTCAGATCATACTGCCCATTTGCATCCGAACCATAAAGCTCTACCGCCAGCCGCGCGCCGCCCCCGTTGATGATATCCTCGGCCTTGTGGGTATGGGTATGGGTCGGGGTTACCTGATTGTGCCGTGCAATCCATAGCTTCTCGGCATGGCACATGCCACCGCCACGCTGCAGATCCGCCATGCGACCGTTGCGCTGGGTGAACAGAAACAGGCCAAGCTGGTCTCATCGCCCTTGTCCGAAATCGGTAATATCCCAGCCCATCCCCGCAGCGGCGATCCGCGAGCCCTTGGCACGGGTGCGGAACCGATCCGGGGTCAGATATGCAAAGGCGGCAGGGCGTAGCCGAATGACCAGATGAATTTGGCCGCCTTGGCGATGATATCATTGATCTCTGACCTTTTCATGCCGGCTCCGCCGGGTTGCACCCGGGGAAGCCTGCCCTGAAACCGGCAGTGCATCAAGCAGCGGATTGGCCAGATCAGAACATGAAGTCGCCCTCGGCCAAGGTCGCGATGTCGGTCCAAAAAAGCCGAATGGTGCCGCCCGCGTGGGGGCCAAGGTCAATCACGGCTGTGCGGCCATCCGTGAACAGATCGCCCGTCGGCATCATCGTGGCCAAATCGGCTGAGCCAAGCGCCGAAAGGTCGATCACATCCTACCCGCTGGTAAAGCTGTACAACACATCCCGACCATCGCCGACGCCGAAGATGAACAGGTCGGCCCCGTTGCCGCCGGAGAGTTTTTCATTGCCGGGGCCGCCGGTCAGAGTGTGATTCCCGTCAAACCCATTCATGTTGTCATTGTCGTCGGGGCCGAACATCTGATCGTTGCCAAACCAGCCAGCCAAGTAGTCGTCACCGGTGCCGCCGCTCAGCACATCATCGCCATTGTCGCCAAAAGGTTTGTCAAGACCCAACCCGCCCTTCAGCCGGTCAACGCCATCTTCGCCCATAGGCGTGGCCGACACCAAGCCCGGTCCGATACCGGTA
>Ga0105044_10004213_pt1 | contig 19761 bp, 16 predicted proteins | sample MAT01_FD_78092 | JGI IMG/M metagenome (GOLD analysis project Ga0105044, IMG submission 78092) | Freshwater microbial communities from Lake Fryxell liftoff mats and glacier meltwater in Antarctica - MAT-01 | ecosystem: Environmental > Aquatic > Freshwater > Ice > Liftoff microbial mat | place...
ATGATCCCGGAGCGGCCGCCACCGATGCCCGAGCAATAGCTCAGCCCAAGCTCCATCGCCCTGCCCGAGGCGTCACTATGCACCGCGACCAGACAGGGCACCCCGCCGCCTTTGACAAATTCGCCGCGCACGGTATGGCCGGGGCCCTTGGGTGCCATCATGATGACATCGACCCCGGCTTTCGGCTCGATCAGGCCGAAATGGATGTTGAGGCCGTGGGCAAAGGCGATGGCGGCACCCGCGCGGATATTGTCATGGACATATTTCTTGTAGGTCGCCGCCTGCAGTTCGTCGGGCATGGTGAACATCACCAGATCGGCCCATTTCGCCGCTTCGGCGATGCCCATGACCTTGAGCCCCTCACCTTCGGCCTTTTTGGCCGAGGGCGAGCCGTCGCGCAGCGCGACCACCAGATTTTTCGCGCCGCTGTCGCGCAGGTTCAGCGCGTGGGCATGGCCTTGTGAGCCATAGCCCAGAATGGCGACCTTTTTGTCCTTGATCAGGTTGATGTCGCAATCGCGATCATAATAGACGCGCATCGCCGTCCTCCTTGGTGTTTCATGTCCCCATGCCCAAACCAGATGCTTTACCCACCTGTTCTGTCGGCATCAGCGGCTTTCTAGCGGTTTTCAGCGGCGACGCAACGGGATGATACGCGCGCGGATGTTCCTTGCGATTGCCGTCGCCGGAAAATCGCTGTCGCGGGCCGTTGATGGAACTGGTTTCGGGGGCCATCGCATGTCCGGGGCAGGCTGCAAGCAGCGCAAGGCCGGGTCAGAGCGGGGCGGTTGCCTGTTCCAGCCAACGTTTTGCCGGGTCCGACAGGCCGGGCGCAATCAATTCCCAGACCTTTGCGTGATAGGCGTCAAGCCAACTCCGCTCGCCCGCCGACAATTCACCGGCGTCGATCAGGCGGCGGTCAATCGGCACCCATGTCAGGGTTTCGAACCCCAGCATGGTGCGGGCATCGGCACCGGGCAGGGGCGGCGCGGGTTCGACCACCACCAGATTTTCGATCCGGATGCCGAACGCGCCTTCGCGGTAATAGCCCGGTTCATTCGACAGGATCATCCCGGGTTCCAGCAGCACATCCGACAGGCGTGACAGGCGCTGCGGCCCTTCGTGCACCGACAGGAAGGTGCCGACACCATGGCCGGTGCCATGGTCGTAATCCTGCCCCGCAAGCCACAGATTGTAGCGCGCCAGCGCATCCAGATCGCGCCCGGCCAACCCCTTTGGCCAGCGTGCGCGCGAAATGGCGATCATGCCCTGCAGCACCCGGGTGAAGCAGGCGCGTTCTTCGGCACCGACGGGGCCGATGGCAATGGTGCGGGTGATATCGGTGGTGCCGTCGGCATATTGCCCGCCGCTGTCGACCAGCAGCAATTCCCCCGGCCTGACCGGGCGGTTGGTGGCATGGGTGACGCGGTAGTGCACGATGGCCCCGTTGGGACCCGCACCGCTGATCGTATCAAAGCTGATGTCGCGCAGCTTGTTGGTGGCGCGGCGAAAGCTTTCCAGCGCTTCGGCCACCGCTATTTCGGTCAACCCACCGCCAGGTGCCTCGCGGTCGAGCCAGGCGAGGAATTCCACCATGGCGGCAGCATCGCGCAGGTGCGCCGTGCGCGTGCCCGCCAGTTCCGCCGCATTCTTGCGCGCCTTGGGCAGGATGCAGGGATCCTCGCCCCAGGCCACTTCGGTGCCATTTGCGCTGAGGATCTGGCTGACCGCCAGCGGCGCGGTGGCACGGTCTACCCGGACCGGGCCTTGCAGCCGGGCCAGTGCCTGCGCGAAGTCTGCGGGGGCGGCGAGGGACACGCCCTGCAGATGGGTGCGCGCCTCGGGCGTCCGCTTGGCATCGTCGATGAACAGAGCCGCGCTGCCCTGATCGTCCAGAATGGCAAAGCCGTGAACCACCGGATTGCGTGGCACATCCTCGCCACGGATGTTCAACAGCCAGCAGATGCTGTCGGGCAGGGTGATGATTGCCGCCTTTTGACCCGCCGCCCGCAGCATCTCGGCCAGTCGGGCACGTTTGGCGGTGGCGCTTTCGCCGGCAAGGTCAATCGGATGGGGGTGAACCTGTCCTTGCGGCGGCGGGGGTTGGTCCGGCCAGATCGCATCAATGGCGTTGGCACAGGGCTTCAGGGTGATGCCGGAGCCTTGCAGCGCCTTTTCCACCTTGTCGATATCATCGCTTGTGTGAAGCCATGGGTCAAAGCCGATCACCCCGCCCTGAGGCAGATGTTCGCACAGCCAGTCGCCGGGTTTGGTATCGGGCGAGGGTACCGGGGTGAAATGATCGGGCGCCATCTGGCTGCGGACCTGAAGCCGATAGCGCCCGTCGATGAACACACCGGCCACCTGCGGCAACACGATGCAGAACCCGGCAGACCCGGTAAATCCGGTCAGCCATTCCAGCCGCGTGTCACGCGGGGCGACATATTCGCCCTGATGGGCATCGGCGCGTGGCACCCAGAACCCGGTCAGCTCCTGCGCCGCAAGGTGGTGCCGAAGCGCCGCCAGCCGGGGCGGCCCCTGATCGGGAGAGGAGGTGGCGGTGAAGGACTGGAACATCACGCCGTTCGCCGCCGCCCCGCCACCCGGGCGCGGACCTTGGGGTTGGTGTCGAACAGCGAGGCAAGCTGCTCGGTCATCGCACCCGCCAGTTGTTCGACATCGGTTATGGTCACGGCGCGTTCATAATAGCGCGTCACGTCATGGCCGATGCCGATGGCCAGCAGTTCCACGATCTGGCGGCGCTGCACCATGGCGATCACGTCGCGCAGATGCTTTTCCAGATAGTTTGCGGGGTTGACCGACAGGGTGCTGTCATCCACCGGGGCACCATCGGAAATCACCATCAGGATCTTGCGCGCCTCTGGCCGGGCGACCATGCGACGGTGCGCCCATTCCAGCGCTTCGCCGTCGATGTTTTCCTTGAGCAGGCCCTCTTTCATCATCAGGCCAAGGTTTTCGCGCACCCGCCGCCACGGTGCATCGGCCCCCTTGTAGATGATGTGGCGCAGGTCGTTCAGCCGCCCGGGCTGGCCGGGGCGGCCCGCTGCCAGCCAGCGTTCACGCGATTGGCCGCCCTTCCATGCCCGTGTGGTAAAGCCGAGGATCTCGACCTTGACCTGACACCGCTCCAGCGTGCGGGCCAGCACATCGGCGCAGATCGCGGCGATGGAGATCGGGCGGCCGCGCATCGAGCCGGAATTGTCGAGCAGCAGCGTCACCACGGTATCGCGGAACTCGGTATCTTTCTCGACCTTGAAACTCAGCGGGGTGGTCGGGTTGGCCACCACGCGGGCCAGCCGCCCGACATCGAGGATGCCCTCTTCCAGATCGAATTCCCACGACCGGTTCTGCTGGGCCTGCAACCGGCGCTGCAGCTTGTTGGCAAGGCGCGATACCGCACCCTTCAGGGGTTCAAGCTGCTGGTCCAGATAGGCGCGCAGCCGTTCCAGTTCTGCCGGGTCTGCCAGATCCTGCGCCTTGATCTCCTCATCGAAATCAGTGGTGTAAACCTCATAATTCGGATCGGCATCGGAATAGGGGGCGGGCGGCGGCGGCTCCAGCGGGGCCTCGCCTTCGGGCAGTTCGGCCTCTTCGCCCATCTCGGTGTCGGCCAGATCATCCATGCTGACCTGCGCCTGAGCGGCGTCCTGTTCATCCTGACTTTGCTCGGGCTTGGCGTCGGCTTCTTCACTGTCGCCATCATCGTCGCCCTGGCTGTCGGGATCTTCCTCGTCCTGATCGGTTTCCTCGGTCTGGCCATCCTCGTCCGACTTGTCGGGGTCGTCGCCCAACTGATCGCCGTAACCCAGATCGGCAATCACCTTGCGCGCCAGCCGGGCAAAGGCGGACTGATCCTCCAGCACATGGTCGAGGTTCGACAGGGTACCCGCCGCCTGTTCCTCGATGAAGCCGCGCCACAGGTCCATCACGTTGGCGGCGGCTGTGGGCAGCGGGCGACCGGTGGCGAGGTGGCGCACCAGATAGCCCGCAGCGGTTGACAGCGGGGCATCGGCGGCCTGGGTGATCTGGCCGTAGCCTTTGCGGTCGGCATCCACCGCGATCTTGGCGTCGATGTTGCCCGCAGTGCCCGGCATGGTGCGGGCCCCCACTGCCTCGCAGCGCGCGGTTTCCATCGCCTCATACAGTTCCCTGGCCATCGGGCCGGTCGGCTGATAGCGGCTATGGGTGGCATCGTCGTGATAGCGGCGGCGGAGCGCAAAGGCATCGGCGGTGCCACGCGCCAGCAAGACCTCGTCGCGGGTCAACCGGCGGCTGACCTGCGGCAAGCGCATGGCGTCGCCGGTCATACCCGGCGGATCGACCGAATAGGTCACCGTCAGGTCCGGGTCGTGGGCCATGGTCTTGGTGGCCTCTGCCAAGGCCTTTTTGAACGGATCGGCGGGATTGTCGGATGGCTTTTGCATGGGCTCAGATAAATCACCGGCAAAGGCCAAGGGCAAGTGCCGCCTTACTGATCTGCATCATCGCACAGACCCCGCGCGCCGGTGCAGGATAGGTTTTCAGGTCCTGCCAGATGGCCCTGCGCTAAGGTGCCGCCCGTTGCCTCCCCCTCCAAGGATGATCCAAATGACCAAACCGAGAATCGCCCTCATCATCGGATCCACCCGCGCGCGACGTTGGGCCGACAAACCCGCCGAGTGGATGCTGAAACAAATGCAGGCGCGCGACGATATCGACGTTGAACTGGTCGACCTGCGTGATGTCGATCTGCCGTTTTTCAATGAGGACGGCCCGCTTGGCTTCTTCCCTGCCAAAGATCCCAAAGTACTGGCTTGGCAGGCAAGGCTTGCAACCTTCGACGGCTTTGTTTTCGTGATCGCAGAATACAATCGCGGATTGTCCGGATCGATGAAGAATGCTTTGGACTGTGCCTACGCAGAATGGAACCGCAAGCCGATGGGCTCGCTAGGGTATGGCAGCGTCGGCGCCGCCTTTGCGACTGCAGGCCTGCGGCTTTCGGCGATAGAGCTGCAAATGGTTGTTGTCCGCTCGGCGGTCCATATCAGTGGATCGGACTTTTTCCGGGTCAGTGCGTTCAATCCGAAACCAGAACCGATGGAAGCGATCGAGCAGAATCTGCTGCCGGGCGTCAAGACCATGCTGGACGAAATTGTCTGGTGGGCGAACGCGACGAAGGCGGCCCGGGGTTGAACCCCGGCTGAAGCGCGGGGAGGTGCGTGAGATCACGCACCCTACCGGGCCAAGGTGCAATTCGGAAAGGGCGGGCTTTCCCGCCCTTTTTCATGCGGTGTCGTCATTGGCCAGCAGTGCCCGGCAATTTGCCATCAATGCTGCAAACTGGCGCTCTGCCGCTGTCTGATATGCCGGGGTGCGGCCGAACGCCACCTGCTGCAACAGGCCGGCAGCCGCCACCTTGGCCTCCAGCCGCCAGGCCATGGCCTGCACGGTGCGCTCGGCAGGCAAGGCCGCCTCCAGCAGGTCAACCATGGCGTCGCGCAGGTGTTCGGTCTGGTCTGACGCCGGATCGCTGACCAGCCACTGATGCTCGATCAGCGCGGAAAACCGCCCGGTGCAGGTGGCGAACAGATAAACCGGGTCGGTGGATGGCGATTGAGCGCAAGATGGCGTGGCCTGAAGCAAGGGGATCAGACCCAGAAGCAGGCGGCTCAGATGTTTTCGCAAACTGCCCATGAATACATCATGCAGCCAAATTTATTGCCAATCAATAAAGCAGACTGAAAACACGGTTTGATCAAGCCGGCCGTTGCCGCCATGCTACCACAACTGACAACGGGCCAAGTCGCTGGTGCAGGATGGGTGCGCCAATCAGGGGTCCGGACTTCCCGGAAAATCCCAACAATAGTTGCAAGCGGCGTATTCCATGCAGGTGGGTATTGGCACCCCGACAAATTCCATCCGTTCATACATTGATCGAAGCCGCTGAACCTCGATGAAGGTCCGCAAAAGAAGATCGAACGGGCCACGGATCGGGGGCTCCTCGATGAGCACGCAACGGCTACCGGGTTGAAGCCCGTCCACATGATCTGAATAGAGTTGCAACAGCAGGTCAGAGGCGCACTGCTCTTTGGGCACGGCATCGGGATTTCGATCGGATTCGCGCATCAGACCGGCGCGCAACCAGACAACGGCAGAACGAAACACCAGTTCCGCTTGAAAGCGAGGGCTGAAGCTGTCTGTCTTGAGCGGGTCTGCATGGGCAACAGTTGCACCGGCAAAGGTTACAAGCCACGCGGCAGTGTGGCGGCAGCCCCCTTCACTTCATGCTCTGGCTCGCCGCACTTTCCGGCAGTTCCTCGTTGAAACAGCGTTGATAGAACTCGGCCACCGTCTGGCGTTCCAGTTCGTCGCATTTGTTCAGGAAAGTCAGGCGGAAGGCATAGCCGAGATTGCGGAAAATCTCGGCGTTCTGCGCCCAGGTGATCACCGTGCGCGGGCTCATCACGGTGGACAGGTCGCCCGCCATGAAGGCGGTGCGGGTCATATCGGCCACAGTCACCATCTGCGAAATCTGCTTGCGGCCCTTTTCGGTGTTGTAATGCGGTGCCTTCGACAGGACGATGGCCACTTCGGCATCGTGGCTGAGGTAGTTCAGCGTGGCGACCAGCGACCAGCGATCCATCTGGCCCTGATTGATCTGCTGGGTGCCATGATAAAGCCCGGTGGTGTCACCGAGGCCCACGGTGTTGGCGGTGGCAAACAATCGGAACGACGGGTGCGGCGTCAGCACCACGTTCTGATCCAGCAACGTCAGCTTGCCATCGGTTTCCAGCACGCGCTGGATCACGAACATCACGTCCGCCCGGCCGGCATCATATTCATCAAACACGATGGCAGAGGGGTTGCGCAGCGCCCAAGGCAGGATGCCTTCCTGAAACGCCGTCACCTGCTTGCCATCCACCAGCTTGATCGCATCCTTGCCGATCAGGTCGATCCGGCTGATGTGGCTGTCGAGGTTCACCCGTACGCAAGGCCAGTTCAGCCGCGCCGCCACCTGCTCGATATGGGTCGATTTGCCGGTGCCGTGGTAGCCCTGGATCATCACGCGGCGGTTGTAGGCAAACCCCGCCAGGATCGCCAACGTGGTATCGGGGTCGAACTTGTAGGTCGGATCCACGTCCGGCACGCGGTCGGTGCGCTCGGCAAAGGCTTTGACCTTCATTTCGGTCTCGACGCCGAACATGTCGCGGGCTGAAATCTCTTCTGTCGGTCTTGCGCCTGGTTCCATCGTTCCGTCCGCCATGCCAATCTGTTTTGCGGCGCATGCGCGCCGGTATTCGGCCCGGTTCTGGAACATATCGCGGGCAGGTGCAAGAGGAGGCGCATGGGCAGTGCGGTCGTCGTGGCACTTGATCTTGCGGGGTCCTGCATGACGCCCAGCGGGCCAAGAACGCAGGCTTCGCGACCATGGTCCCTGCGCCCTGTTGGTTCCGCAAAAGAGAAATTCGCCCCAAACCAGAGAGCCCGAGGCGGACGCAATGGCCAGTCAGTGCTGGCCCGCAGCGGACCATGCGGCGACGACCACCTAGCGCCAACCGGGCAATCTGAAGCTGACCGAAGCCGAGGCGGCTGATACCGCCGCCTTCATGAAAACCGTGACGGATCAGGGGCCTGCGCGAGGATCTTACAGATCATTCCCGGAAGTTGCGGCTTTCCTTGATCTGATCCCAGGCCCAGACCACTTCCTGCAACCGGTCCTCGTCGGCGCGGTTGCCGCCGTTCATGTCGGGGTGCAGGTCCTTGACCAACGATTTGTATTGCTTGCGTATTTCGGGTTTGGACCAGTGATCCTTGGCTTCCAGTATTTCCAGCGCCTTGCGTTCGGTCGGCGGCAGTTTGCGGGTGCCGCCGATGCCTTTGCCGTGGTTCTGGGTGGCGTTGCCGCCAAGGATCTCGGTCGGATCTTCGACCCCCAGCCGCTGCCAGGCCCGCGCCTCTTCCGAGCGTTGGCCAAAGGGTTTGGTTTCGCGACCCCAGACCCGGTCGCTGTCGATCAGCTTGGCATAATCCTCTTCGGTCTGGCCGTGGAAGAAATTCCATTTCAGGTTGTAGTCGCGGACGTGATCCTTGCAGAACCAGAAATACTGGTCGAGCAGGTCGGGCGATTTCGGCGCACGATACTGCCCGGCTTCGCCGCAGCCCGGATGGTCGCAGCCACGTGTGGAAGTATCGACCGCACCCGACATGCCACGCTTGCCCTTGGTGCGCCGCTTCTTGTCGGCTGACACGCGGATATCGAATTCAAACGGGGGGCGGGTTGTCATCGGGCGCACCTTTCGACAGGGTATTGCTACGCTTGCCTTTTCGAGTCGGAGGCAAGAGCTTAGGGATTTTTTCGACCAGCGACAGGGGTTGACAGCGTAAAATGCCGATTGCCGATGAAATACATGCGCGGTTGACCGCCGCTTTTCAGCCGACGTCGCTGGTGGTGACGGATGAAAGCGAAAAGCACCGGGGGCATGCCGGGTTTCGCGACGGCGGGGAAAGCCATTTTCAGGTCGAAATCCGCGCCGGGGTTTTTGCCCCGATGTCACGGGTGGCGCGCCACCGCGCGGTTCATCAGGCGCTGGGCGGTCTTGTCGGGCGCATTCACGCGCTGGGGTTGACGATCACCGGCTGATCACGACCCGCCGCTGTTGTTGCCAATGGCTGGGCCAAGGGCAGGAACCGCCCCCGGCTGTGGTTGCACCAGTGAAATCCTTGGCGCTTCACCCGACGGGGCATCGGCGTTGAGTTTGCGCGACAGGGCCGGGGCGGGGCGGGTCGGCAAGCTGGCATAATCCGCCAGCACCCGCTCTGCCGGGCGCACCGCTGCGGGGCGGGCAAAGACCGGCACGGCAGCAGCCGGTTCAGCAGCGCGGGCCGGGGCCGGGGTTTGCGCTGAAGACTGCGATTGCGGCGTGACCAGCGGGCGACGAAACACCAGCATGTGCTGGAATGTCGTGGTGCGCCCGGTCAGGCCAACCCGCTCTTCACAGGGCAGGGTATCGGCGCGCAGATATTCCCAGCCGTCGCGGCCCGCCTCATTCATCACCTGTGTCAGGGCATGGGCGAAACGGTCGGGCGTGGTTTTCGCGCCTTTGACCTTTTCGGCCCTTTTGGGGGCCGGAACCACCCGATACTCGTACTGCTGCATGACACCCTCCACAATCAATGGGTCTAGGTTAAGGGGATTCGGGGGTGCAGGGGAAGGGGGTGGTTGATGCTATGGCAACCGTGGCATGTCGGGCACCGTGCGGTACAGAGGCCGGGGCCGAGTGAGCCCGGGTGGGTCGGGAGCCCATCCAATCCGGGTCGGGCGCGCCGGGCTACAGCCCGAGTTTCCTGGCCAACAACTCATTCACCGCCGCCGGGTTGGCCTTGCCGCCGGTGGATTTGATGACCTGCCCCACAAACCAGCCCGCCAGCTTGGGATTGGTGCGGGCCTTTTCGACCTGATCGGGGTTGGCAGCGATGATGGCATCGACGGCGGCTTCCAGGGCACCGCTATCGGTGACCTGCTTCATCCCACGCGCCGCCGCCACTTCGGCAGGGTCACCGCCCTCGGTCCAGATGATCTCGAACAGATCTTTCGCCATCTTGCCCGAAATGTCGCCTTTGGTCAGCAGGTCCAGCACGCCGCCAAGCTGGGCCGCCGATACCGGGGTTTCGGCAACGCTCAACCCCCGTTTGTTCAACCGGCCGAACAATTCATTGATGACCCAGTTCGCCGCTTGTTTGCCATCGCGGCCCGCTGCCACCGCCTCATAAAACGCGGCATCCTCGGCCTCGGCGGTCAGCACCGAGGCGTCATATTCGGTCATGCCATAGCCAAGCACGAACCGCGCCTTTTTCGCGTCGGGCAGTTCGGGCATCGTTGCGGCGATTTCATCCACCCAAGCCTGCTCGATCTCCAGCGGCAGCAGATCGGGACAGGGGAAATAGCGGTAATCCTGCGCCTCTTCCTTTGACCGCATCGAGCGCGTTTCGCCCTTGTCGGGATCGTACAGCCGGGTTTCCTGCAGGATGCTGCCGCCATCCTCCAGAATGGCAATCTGGCGACGGGCTTCATAATCAATCGCTTGCGTCATGAACCGCATGGAGTTCATGTTCTTGATCTCGCACCGGATTCCCAGATGCGAAAAATCCTGTGTTGCCCAATATTTCTCATACTGCCCCGGCCGACAGACCGACACATTGACATCGGCGCGCAGGTTGCCGTTTTGCATGTTGCCGTCACAGGTGCCAAGATAGCGCAGAATCTGGCGGATTTTGGTGACATAAGCGGCGGCTTCTTCCGGCCCGCGGATATCGGGGCGCGACACGATCTCCATCAGCGCGACCCCGGTGCGGTTCAGATCGACGAACGACATCGCGGGGTCCATGTCGTGGATCGATTTGCCGGCGTCCTGCTCCAGGTGGATCCGCTCGATCCGAACGCGGCGGGCGATGCCGGGGGCCATGTCGACGATCACCTCTCCCTCGCCCACAATCGGGTGGTAAAGCTGGCTGATCTGGTAACCCTGCGGCAAGTCGGGGTAGAAATAATTCTTGCGGTCAAAGGCCGAGTTCAGGTGGATCGTGGCTTTCAGCCCAAGGCCGGTCCGCACCGCCTGTGCGATGCAATATTCATTGATAACCGGCAGCATCCCGGGCATCGCGGCATCGACAAAGGCCACGTTGGAGTTGGGCTCAGCGCCGAATTGGGTGGATGCGCCGGAAAAGAGCTTGGCGTTCGACGCGACCTGGGCATGGATTTCCATGCCGATCACCAGTTCCCAATCTGATGTTGCCCCGGCGATCACACGCGGTTTCGGGGTGTCATGGGTCAGGTCCAACATGGCGCGATCCTTTGGTATCGCAGCTGTTTTAGGTGGGATGAGCAGCTCCTGCAAGCGGGGTTTGGCGGGTGGCTGTCGTCGCCAGAAGCGCGGAAACCCGCCGATGCCGAGAGGCCCGGGTTGCATTGGCGCACCGAATCCGGCGAAAACGGTCGGGTTGTTCAAAGGTGCTGCCATGAAACACCCGATTATCGTTGCTGCCGTGCTGCTGGGGCTGACTGCCTGTGCGCCCTTGCCAGACATGAGCACGCAGAACAATTTTGCGGTCGCGCTGCCCGCAACCCGCTGGGACCACCGGCTCGAAGCCGATGCCTGGACCCGTGCGACGCTGAACGCGCTGAAAACCGAAGGGGCGGTGCTGCTGTCATCGACTCCGCAAGATATTGACAACTATTGCCCGGGCTATGAAACGGCATCCACCGATGAGCGCGCGGCCTTCTGGGTTGGCATGTTCTCGGCCATCGCCAAATATGAAAGCACCTGGAACCCGGCGGCCAAGGGTGGCGGCGGGCGCTATCTGGGGTTGCTGCAAATCTCTCCCGCCACCGCGCGGCACGTGGGCTGCGACGCCTCTGGTCTGATGGACGGTGCAACCAACCTGGATTGCGCCGTGCGTATCGCCGCCAACCGCGCGCCAAGCAGCGCCGTCGCCGGATTGACCACCGATTGGGGCCCGATGCACGACCGCTCCAAACGCGCCGAAATGGCGGCCTGGACCAGCGCGCAGAGCTATTGCCAGCCGGAAGGCTGAACATCGCGCGGCGCCACCTTGCGGGCGGCAGGCGGAGGCGCGCGAACCGGGCACCAGCGCATGGACATCGCGGCCATGGTCCCATAGTCTAATGGCAAGGATCGGTGCAAGATCTGCCCCCTGTTGCGCTGCGAGGCTGAAATGGCTGTTGAAAAGAAGCCGGAGCCCAGGCCAGCCGCCTTTGATATTGCGGTCAAACTGGCCCCGCCGCTGTTGGCGATTGCGACCCTGCTCTGGGGTATTTACACCTATGGCGAATCGATCAAGCGCACTGCGGAAACACGACGGATCGAGGCGTCAAAACCCTTTCTGGACAAGCAGTTGGAGCTTTATTCCGAGGCAACGCTGAATGCTGCCATTCTGGCCACTTCCAGCGATTCCGCTTCACTCGCCAAGGCAAAGCTGCGGTTTCAGGAGCTCTATTGGGGTGAACTGGCGATGGTAGAGCGTGGGAACGTGGAGGGCTCCATGGTTGCCTTCAAGAACGCGTTGGACGCCGGAAAGCCGCAGACGGAACTGACAAGGCTGGCGCTGAAGCTGGCCTATGCCTGCCGGGATGAGCTTGCGGTATCCTGGGGCACCGATGCCTGGCTGCGGGTGCCCAGGGCCCCGGCCTCATAGCTAGCGGCCGCCCGCCACATCCAGCATGGTGCCGGTGACATAGCTGGCGGCGTCGGAAGCCAGCCAGATGATCGCCTCTGCCACCTCTTCCGCCGACCCGGGGCGCTGCATCGGCACAGTTGCCGCCAGCCGCCCGGCGCGATCCGGATCGCCGCCCCGGCTGTGCAGCGCGGTTTCGATCAGCCCGGGACGGACACCGACAACCCGGATGCCCTCCAGCGCATTCTCATCGGCCAACCCCTTGGTCAGCGTATCGAGCGCACCCTTGGATGCGGCATAATCAACATAGTTGCCACCGCCGCCCAGCACCGCCGCGCGGGATGATACGTTGACGATCACCCCGCCCTTGCCGCCGTGGCGGTAAGCCATCCGCCGCACTGCCTGTGCGGCCACCAGCAGCGCCCCGATGGTGTTGACGCGAAACATCCGGGTGATCCGCTCCAGCGACATTTCTTCCAGTCGGGCGGGGCGGTCCACCATCCCGGCATTGTTCACCAACAGGTCGATCCGGCCGAAATTGGCATCAAGCATGGCGTAAAGATGCTGGATATTCTCAGGCAATCCGCAATCGGTGCGGATCACGATGACCTTTGCCCCCGAGGCGCGGGCGGTTTCGGCCACGCCTTCGGCACCTTGCTGGTCGGAATGCCACGTCAGAACCAGATCATGGCCGCTTTTGGCCAAAGCCCGCGCGGTGGCCGCACCGATGCCGCTGCTGGAACCGGAAACCAATGCAACCTTCCTCATCCCAGCATCCTTGCCACCATTTCCGCCAGATCGCGGCTCAGCCCATCCATTGCGGAAATCCGTGACAGTTCCGCCCGGATCAGAGCCTGCCGCCCCTTGTCGTATCGCGCTGCGGTTTCAAAGGCGGTTGACATCCGCGCCGCGGTTTGCGGGTTCAGCGGGTCCAGCCGCATCAACCAATCGGCGACCAGGCGGTAGGATGCCCCCGACGGATGGTGGAACCCGGCGGCGTTGCCCGACAATGCCCCGATCACCGAACGGAAGCGGTTCGGGTTTTTCCAATCGAAATCAGGGTGTTGCGTCAGGCGTGTGGTGGTTTCCGCCGCCACATCGGGGTGGGCGCAGGTGATCTGCAGGCCAAACCACTTGTCCAGAACCAGCCGGTCGTCTGACCATTGCCGGTAGAATGACCCCAGTTCCGGCTGGCCAAGGCCGTTTTCCAGCAGGGCGGCCAGCGCCCCAAGCTGCTCGGTCATGTTGTCGGCGGCGGCGAATTGCCGCGCAGCACGTTTGCCCGCGTCGATCTTGGTCAACAGGCCAAGGCAGGTCAGCCGAAGCGCGCGCCGCCCGGCCGCACCGGCATCAGGACTGTAGGGGCCGGGCACTTTCATCGCATCATAGAGCCCGGGCAGGTCGTGCAACAGATGCGCAGCCAGCGCCTGCATCAGCTTGCGTCTGGCATGGTAGATCGCAGTCGGGTCGGGCGTGGTGCCGGCATCCTGCAGAGTTTGGGCCATATCATCCTCGGATGGCAGGCGAAGCGCCAGCGCACGGAATGCGGGGTCAAGGGTTTCATCGCGCGCCACCTGTTCCAGCGCGGCAAGATAGGCGGGGCCGGGGGCGGCATTCTGTGTCACCATGCGTACCAGCACATCCTTGGCCAAAGCCCGCCCGGCTTCCCACTTGTTGAACGGGTCGGTGTCATGGGCCAGCAGAAATGCGCGCTCCTCGGCGGTGCCGGGGCGTTCAAGGATCACCGGGGCCGAAAAACCGCGCAGCAGCGATGGCACCGGGCGGCTGGCAAGGCCCTCGAAACGGAAAGATTGCTGGGTTTGTGTCATTTCCAGCACCTGGGTCGGCACCACCTCGTCGCCATTGGGGTTCAACAGCCCGATGGCAATCGGAATGACCTGCGGGGCCTTGTCCGGCTGGCCAGGGGTGGGAGGAGTTTTCTGCGTAAAATTAAGGGTATAGGTGCCGTTGTTAAACTCCTCCTCCACCGAAAGGCGTGGGGTTCCGGCTTGCGTATACCAGCGCTTGAACTGGGTCAGATCGCGGCCGGTGGCATCCTGAAACACCGTCAGCCAATCCTCGATGGTTGCGGCGTGGCCATCATGGCGGGTGAAGTAGAGATCAAGCGCCTTGGCATAGCCTGCGTCTCCGACCAGACGTTTCAGCATCCCGATAACCTCCGCACCTTTTTCATAAACGGTGGCCGTATAGAAATTGTTGATTTCTGCGTAGCTTGCGGGGCGAACCGGATGTGACAGCGGGCCATTATCCTCGCGGAACTGGCGGGCGCGGAGCGTCAGCACATCCTCGATCCGCTTCACCGCATGGGATCGCATGTCACCGGTGAACTGTTGATCGCGAAAGACGGTCAGCCCCTCTTTGAGGCAGAGCTGGAACCAGTCGCGGCAGGTGATGCGGTTGCCGGTCCAGTTGTGGAAATACTCGTGGGCGATGATGCCCTCGATCCGTTCGTAGTCGGAATCGGTAGCGGTTTCCGGAGAGGCCAAAACGTAGCGAGAGTTGAAAATGTTCAATCCTTTGTTCTCCATTGCCCCCATGTTGAAGTCATCCACCGCAACAATGTTGAAAATGTCCAAGTCGTATTCGCGGCCATAGCTGCGTTCATCCCACTGCATCGAACGGATCAGCGCCGCCATCGCATAGGCACATTTGCCCTCGTCTCCGCGCCGCACCCAGATGTTGAGGGTGACGGGCCGACCCGACATCGTGGTGAAGGGCCGCGTATGCGCCACCAGATCACCCGCCACCAGCGCAAAGAGATAGGATGGTTTGGGCCAGGGGTCATGCCATTCCGCCCAACCGGGGCCCGATGCCGCCGGATTGCCGTTGGACAGCAGTACAGGCAGATCGCTTTCGATGCGGACATCAAATGGTGCCATCACATCGGGGCGGTCGGGGTAGAAGATGATCTTGCGAAACCCCTCGGCCTCGCATTGGGTACAGTAAAGCCCCCGTGACATGTACAGCCCTTCCAGCGCGGTGTTACCGGCCGGATCAATCTCGACCTCGGCCTCCCACACAAACGGGCCGGTTTTCAGCGCCGCTGCCGCGACCCGCAAGCCGGTGGCACCGGGTTCCAGCCCGGTCATCGCCACGCCGTCCATGCTGGCGCTGATCAGCCGCAGCCCTTCGCCATCCAGCCACAGGTCATGGCTGCCGCCGCGCGCCGGGTTCGGCTCAAAGCGGATGCGCGACAGCACCCGCGTGACCGAGGGCTGCAACCGAAAGGTGAGCGAGACCTGCGCCACCAGCCAGGGGGGGGCCACATAGTCTGTCAGGTGAATCTGTGCTGGTGCGTCTGCCATCTCTGCCCCCCGGGTTTCGCGCAGAGACTAGCGTCAGCGACTGCAGGCGCAAGGGCAGCCTGTTCGCGCCCACCCTTGCACCGAGTGGCCACTGGCCGGGCGAAGGGCCCGCGCGGAAGCCGGATTGCGGCTGCAACCCAAGGGTGTTTGGTGCTTTGGCAAGGCGGCCCCTTGCCAACCGGGCGGCAAGTCGCGGGAGTGTGGTTGCCGACGGTTTCGAATGCCAATAGGCTGCAACCCGGGCTGACGACAAGGGGCGGGCAGATGCAAAGAACGCGCAGGGCAGGGCTGGATGTTGACGAAGTGCTTGCCGCTTTTCTGGAACAGCGTGCCTTGCCGGGATCCGGGGTGGAGCCCGGGCGATTCTGGCAAGGTTTCGCCGCGCTGGTCCATGATCTGGGGCCAAAGAACCGCGCCTTGCTGGCAGAACGCGAGACCTTGCAGGATCAGATTGACGGCTGGCATCTGGCCCATCGTGGCCAGGTGCTGGACCCCGCCTCCTATCACGCCTTTCTGGCGAACATCGGCTATCTGCTGCCCGATGGTCCCGATTTCTCCATTGAAACCGGGCAGATAGACCCGGAAGTGGCTACGATTGCCGGGCCGCAACTGGTGGTGCCGGTGATGAATGCGCGCTATGCGTTGAATGCGGCCAATGCGCGCTGGGGCTCGCTGTATGATGCGCTGTATGGCACCGATGCCATGGGTGATCTGCCGCAGGGCAAGGGGTTCGATCCGGCGCGGGGCGCGCGGGTGGTGGCCTGGGCCAAAGATTTTCTGGACCGCGCGGCCCCGCTGCAGGGCGCGCTTTGGGCCGGTGTCACTGGTCTGACGGTGGCCCAGGGCGTTCTTGTCGCCGAAACCCTGGGTGGGACGGTGGGGCTGGCGGATCCGGGGCAACTGGCGGGCTGGTTGCGGGATTCAATGTGCCCGTGGCATATTCTATTGCGTAACAATGGGTTGCTGATCGAAGTTCTGGTTGATCCGTCCACACAGGTCGGCAAAAACGATCCGGCGAACATATCCGATGTCTGGCTGGAAGCAGCACTTTCGGCGATCATGGATTGCGAGGATTCGGTGGCCGCCGTTGACGGTGCCGACAAGGTGGTGGCCTATGCCAACTGGCTGGGCCTGATGCATGGCGACCTTGCCGAAAGCTTGACCAAGGGTGGCAAGGCCATCACCCGACGCCTGAATCCGGATATCGACTATGAAGCCCCGGGCGGACGCAAGCTGAAGGTGAAGTGCCGCGCATTGATGCTGGTTCGCAATGTTGGCCATCTGATGACCAACCCCGCCATTCTGGACCGTGACGGTCTGGAGGTCGGCGAGGGGCTGATGGATGCGATGATTACCGCGCTGTGCGCCATCCCTGATCTGAAAAAGGCCTCGGGTCCGCGCAACTCGGCCACCGGGTCAATCTATGTCGTGAAACCCAAGATGCACGGGCCGCAGGAGGTCGCCTTTGCCTGCGAGATCTTCGACCGGGTCGAGACGGTTCTGGATCTGCCGCGCCATACCGTCAAGCTTGGCATCATGGACGAAGAGCGGCGCACTTCGGCCAACCTCAAGGAATGCATCCGCGCCGCGAAGCACCGGTTGGCCTTCATCAACACCGGCTTTCTGGACCGGACTGGAGATGAGATTCACACCTCGATGGAAGCCGGGCCGATGGTGCCCAAAGGCGAAATGAAATCAACTCCCTGGATCAAGGCCTATGAGAACCGCAATGTCGATATCGGACTGGCCTGCGGGTTGCAGGGCAAGGCGCAGATCGGCAAGGGCATGTGGGCAGCGCCCGATCTGATGGCTGAGATGCTGGCGCAAAAGGGTGGCCACCCCGAGGCCGGGGCCAGTTGCGCCTGGGTACCAAGCCCGACTGCGGCAGTGCTGCATGCCACCCATTACCACGCCACCGATGTTTTTGCCCGCCAGCGCGCCCTGATGGCGGTGGGGATGCGCAGCACGCTGGATGAGTTGCTGACGCTGCCGCTGGCGCAGGGGGTCAACTGGGATGCCGCGCTGGTGCAGGCAGAGGTGGACAACAACACCCAGGGCATTCTGGGCTACGTGGTGCGCTGGGTCGATCAAGGCATCGGCTGTTCCAAGGTGCCCGACATTCACGATGTGGCGCTGATGGAGGATCGCGCCACCTGCCGCATCTCCAGCCAGGCGCTGGCGAACTGGCTTCACCACGCGGTGATCAGCGAAGCCCGGGTGATGGCGGCGTTGCAAAGGATGGCGGCGGTGGTTGATGGCCAGAACGCGGGTGATCCGGCTTACCATCCGATGGCACCCGGGTTTGACGGCCTGGCGTTTCAGGCTGCCTGCGATCTGGTGTTTCTTGGGAGGGTGCAGCCATCCGGTTATACCGAGCCGGTCCTGCACGGGCGGCGGCTGCAGGTGAAACAGCGCGGGTAATGGATTGCCGCACTGCCTGCCAAGGCATCAAAACGGCTGGAAACGTGCAGATCTGCACCCTTTCTTTGCGGTTATGTGACAATCTGCCGGGGGTTCCCCCTCGACCCATGGTACCTTTAGGCCTACATTTGGGTAAAATACCCCGAAACGGGGCAGCAGGTAACGTATCATGGCACGTCCGGTCGTCGGCATCATCGGCAACTCATTCCTGATCAATGACCGCTATCCGACCCATGTCGGCGGCACGATGAATTCTGCTGCTGTTGCTGAAGTGGCGGGGGCGATGCCGCTGCTGATCCCATCGGACCCGCGCTATGTTTCGGTGGCGGAATTGCTGGAAACCTGTGACGGTTTTTTGCTGACCGGCGGCCGCCCCAACATCCACCCCGAGGAATATGGCGAAGAAGCCACTGCCGCCCACGGCGCTTTTGACCGGGCGCGTGATGCGATCACCCTGCCGCTGGTGCGCGCCTGTTTGGAACGCGGCCAGCCGTTTTTGGGCATCTGCCGCGGATTTCAGGAAGTGAACGTGGCGATGGGCGGCACGCTTTACCCCGAGATCCGCGACCTGCCGGGGCGGATGAACCACCGCATGCCCCCCGAAGGCACGCTGGAAGAACAGTTCGCCCTGCGCCATGTGGTGAAATTCACCGAGGCCGGGCCGTTTCACCGGCTGTTCGGGGCGCGTGAAGTCATGACCAACACGCTCCATGGTCAGGGTATCAAGCAAGCCGGCTGTCGCGTGGTCGAAGATGGCTGGGCCGATGACGGTACGCCCGAGGCGATCTATATTGCCGATGCACCGGGCTTTACCCTGTCGGTCCAATGGCACCCGGAATGGAACGCCGCCAGCGACCCGGTGTCGCGCCCGCTGTTTCAGGCCTTTGGGGCGGCGGTTGCCGCATGGGCGCAGGGCATCGCCATTCCTGCACGGTTGATTGCCTGACGCGTCTTCTCACAGCGCGTTTCAAACTTGCAGTCCGTTGATAGTGCCTTCAGGCCGCACTCCGGCCATTGCAGCAGGATGCCATCGCCCGCGGAGCCTTCATGTCGGCAATCACCATCAACACCCCAATGTTCGCGCGCGTTCAGCTGGTGGATTTTGATGGACTTGCCATCACAGACACCGGATCGGTTCAAGCCTCGGGCAACGCGGTCGAAGGGATTGGCGCCGATATAACAGGCCGCGACGATGGCTTCATGGGGTCAGCCCAAATGAGCGGGGTTCATGTCCTTTTAGATCGCGGGTCGGTTGCCACCGGGGTCACCGGGTTCTTTCGTGGCGGGTGGCCAAGCGGTCCTGGTGTGACGCTGGCTGGCGAAAGCCGCACATTTTCCAATGCCGGTATCGTGATTGGCCAGACTGCCGTGTATTTAAGCCTGAATGGTGGATCGGGGAAGAATTCCGGGGCGTTGCAGTCGACAGGGCCGTTGAGCCACCGGGCCTGCGGGTTGGATTTGCACGGGTATTTCCGACTGTTCGAGAATTCGGGAAGCATTCTGGCGCACGGCACGGCGGTGATGCTGTACTGGTCTCACGACGGCAGAGCGCCGGTCGAGGATCGGCCACAAGGTGCAACAACCGATTTCATCAACTCCGGCCGGATCGTTGGCAAGATCGGGGCCAATGTATTTGGTGCCGATGGACTGCGGTTATAAGACAGCGGCTTTGTGCGTGGCGACTCGAACGCCTTTCTGCTGAAAGGGCTTTTAATGCAATCGTTCAATTCCGGCCAGATCAAAGGCGATTTCAATGGAAGCGCTTTGGCGCAGGAGGCGGTGAACAGCGGCACCATCACCGGATCCCTTTGGCTGAGCGGTG